>WNFI01296761.1_pt1 | contig 11319 bp, 8 predicted proteins | sample 5400471 | NCBI WGS metagenome assembly WNFI01 (sample SAMN13153348, study PRJNA577476) | soil metagenome | isolation source: 100 cm saprolite on Douglas fir-dominated hillslope | place: USA:California | collected 2013-09-17
CAAGCCGCGCGGTCTGGTGCTCGTGACCGGCCCCACCGGATCCGGAAAGTCCACCACTCTTGCCTCCATGCTCGACAAGATCAACGCTGAGCGCCACGAGCACATGATCACCGTGGAAGACCCAATCGAGTACCTCCACGCCCACAAGAAGTGCCTGGTGAACCAGCGGGAGCTCCACGCCGACACCCACTCCTTTTCCAACGCGCTGCGGGCCGCGCTCCGGGAAGACCCCGACGTGGTCCTGATCGGTGAGATGCGGGACCTGGAAACCATCGAGGCCGCGTTGCGTATCGCCGAGACCGGGCACCTCACGTTCGCCACCCTGCACACGAACTCCGCCGCCCAGACCATCAACCGCATCGTGGACGTCTTTCCCGCCCATCAACAGTCCCAGATCCGAGCCCAGCTCTCGCTGGTCCTGGAGGGAATCATGTGCCAGGCCCTACTCCCGAGGGCGAGCGGGACCGGGCGCTGCCTAGCCTTGGAGATCATGGTCCCCAACCCCGCCATCCGGAACTTGATCCGGGAGGACAAGATCCACCAGATCTACTCCACCATGCAGACGGGGCAAGAGAAGTACGGGATGCAGACCTTCAACCAGAGTCTGGCCAGCCTCTACTTTGCCAAACAGATCAGCCTCCAGACCGCGCTGGGGATGAGCTCAATGGCGGACGAGCTCCAGGACATGATCAACCGCGGTGCCGGCTTGGCCACGCCCCAAAGCGGGGGCCGTCCACCGGTGCGGCCGGCGGCCCGATGAGGGCCCGTCGGCCCGCGGCCAATGGCGCGCAGCACCCTCCGGGTGCGGCGCCCAGATAGGAGGAGCTGATGCCTGCCTTCGTATGGAAGGGCAAGACCCGGGAGGGCAAGGTCGTTTCGGGCGAGCGGGTGGCCGACAACAAGGAGGCCGTGTTGGCCCTCCTCCGCCGAGACCAGATCCTGGTCTCCTCGGTCAAGGAGAAGGGCAAGGAGATGGCGCTCCCCAAGCTGGGGGGCGGTGTCCCCGCCAAGGAGCTGGCCATCTTTGTCCGTCAGTTCTCGGTCATGATCGACGCCGGCTTGCCCCTGGTGCAGTGCCTGGAGATCCTCGGCACCCAGCAGGAGAACAAGAACTTCGCCAAGATCCTGCAGACCACGCGCATGGACGTAGAGGGAGGGGCCACCCTGGCCGACGCCATGCGCAAGCATCCCAAGGCCTTCGATGAGCTCTTCACCAACATGATCGCGGCGGGCGAGGCGGGTGGCATCCTGGACACCATCCTCAAGCGCCTGGCCACCTACATCGAGAAAGCGGTCAAGCTCAAGAGCCAGGTCAAGGGGGCGATGGTGTATCCCGTCGCCGTCCTGGGCATCGCCGGCCTCGTGATCGCGGTAATCCTCTGGAAGGTCATCCCCACCTTCGCCTCCATGTTCGAGGGGTTGGGGGCCCAGCTGCCGTTGCCCACCCGGATCGTCATCTCCGCCTCAAACTGGTTCGTCCGCCTCCTGCCTTTCCTGGTCTTGGGCAGCGTGCTTCTGGTGTTCTTCTTCCGGCGCTACTACGCGACCTACGGGGGTCGGCGGACGGTGGACCGTACCCTCCTCCGGCTCCCCATCCTGGGCGTGATCCTGCAGAAGATCGCGGTGGCCCGGTTCTGCCGGACCCTGGCCACCCTCATCTCCTCCGGCGTGCCAATCCTGGACGGGCTGGAGATCACGGCCCGGACCTCGGGCAACGCCATCATCGAGGATGCGATCATGGCCGTCCGCAAGGGGGTGGAGAGCGGCCTCACCGTGGCCCAGCCCCTAAAGGAGAGCGGGGTCTTCCCCCCCATGGTGGTGCAGATGATCGGGGTGGGCGAGCAGACGGGCGCCCTCGACGCCATGCTCAGCAAGATCGCCGACTTCTACGAGGAAGAGGTGGACCAAGCAGTGGCCAACCTCCTGACCCTCATGGAACCGGTGATGATCCTCTTCCTGGGGATCACCGTGGGGGGCATCGTCATCAGCATGTATCTGCCGCTCTTCGACCTCATCAGCAAGCTGAGCTGAGCCGCCTCCGCGGTCCTTCCGGCGAGGTGGTGGGCGTGGACAGTTCGATGGAGCTTCGGCTCAAGAAGCTCATGGCCTTCCGGCTGGTCATGGTCACCACTCTCCTGCTCATCGCCTCCTACTTGGAGGCGGTCTCGGAGAACCTCCTCCCCGTCAACCCCCTGTACTTCCTGATCGCGGCCACCTACGTCCTCACCGTTTTCCACGCCCTGGCCCTGCGCTTCCTGACCGCCCTGAGGCCCCAGGTCTACAGCCAGGTGGTGTCGGACCTGCTGATCATCACCGGCCTCGTCTACACCACGGGGGGAGTGCGGGCGGGTTTCATGCTCCTCTACCCCATTTCCGTGCTCTCGGGCAGCGTCCTTCTCCTCTCCCGTCGCGGGGGCCTTGTCCTTGCCCTCCTGGCCACGGTGTTTTACGCCGGCACCCTGTGGGCGGTGCGACTCGGGTTGGTCCCCTCTCAGGGTCTCTCCGACGTCCCCTTCCTCTCCGCCAAGGCCCTCTTCAATTCCATCTTCGTCACCGGAGTGGCCTGCGGCACGGTCGCCCTCATCGGTTCCTATTTGGCCGAGAGCCTCCACCACGCGGGAGAGAGGCTTGAGGAGGCGGTGGAAGAAGTGGCCGACCTCAGGGGCCTGAACCAGGTCATCGTGGACAGCATCCACAGCGGCCTCCTTACGGTGGACGGGGGGGGGCGCATTCTGCACGTCAACACCTTCGGGGAGCATGTGTTGGGGCGGCGGCGCGGGGAGATCCGCGGCAAGCCTCTGCGCGAGGTCCTCGGTTCCTGGTTCTTTGATCCCCCTGCCCTCCAGGCGCGCGCCGCCGACCGAAAGCTGGCGCGGCTGGAGTTCGACTACGTGCGTCCGGACGGCACAACGTTTGTCTTGGGGGTATCGGTCTCGCCCCTGTCCTCAGGGGAGCGGGCGAGCGGGGGCTATCTGCTCGTCTTCCAAGACCTTACCGAGATCAAGAGGCTCGAGCAGGAGGCCCGGATCAATGAGAAGCTGGCGGCGGTCGGGGAGATGGCCGCCCACCTGGCCCACGAGATCCGCAACCCACTGGGTTCGATCAGCGGCTCGGCCCAGGTTCTGCTGGCGGAGCCGGGCTTTTCTCCTGAACAGGGGCGGCTGCTCTCGATCATCACCCGTGAGTCCAAGCGCCTCTCCGATGCCCTGAACCAGTTTCTCTTCCAGGCCAAGAGCTCCTCGGAACGCTCCGGGCCGGTGGACATCCGTCCCGTTGTCGCGGAGGCCGTGACCCTGCTGCGCAACGGTCCGGAGGTCGGTCTTCAGAGAGTGGTGGAGTTTGACTCGGACGACGGACCCCTCCTCTGCCTGGCTGACCGCGATCAGATTGCTCAGGTCTTCTGGAACCTCGCGCGAAACGGACTCGAAGCCATGCCGGAGGGTGGGACTCTGCAGGTGACCCTGCGGCGCACTGAAGACGAGGTCATCCTCTCCGTAGGAGATCAGGGCCGAGGGATGGGTCGGGAGGACCAGCGGCGTTTGTTCCAACCCCTCCAGTCCGGGAGCGGGGTGGGCACGGGTCTCGGTCTCGCCATCGTCTATCGGATCGTCCGCGAGCACGGGGGAGACATCGTGGTGCGCAGCTTTCCCTCCCTCGGGACGAGGGTCGAGGTTCGCCTCCCTCTGGTGTCGGCAACGGTACAGGCTTGAGCGGAGCGCGGCCCCGTTTGGGGACCGGGGACCTCCTTGCCGTGGTTGGCCTGCTCCTGCTCGTGATCGCGATCTTCTCGCGGGCCGTGTTTACGTCCGCGGTTTTCTTTCAGCGCGACATCTACGCCTACTGGTATCCCCACATCGAAGTCTTCGTGCGCGCGGTGGCGGAGGGCGCGTGGCCGCTCTGGAACGCCCACGTCGGGTTCGGCGGTCCGCTTCTGGCCGATCCGAACTTCCAGATCGCCTACCCCTTGACTTGGATGAACCTCATCATGTTCCCCGCCGCCTACTACAAACTCTTCGTGCTCCTTCACAGCTGGGCGGCGGGAGTGGGCCTCTACTTTCTGGGCCGCCGCTGGGGCTGGCACGAGGTCTCGGCATTTCTGGCTGCCACCGCGTGGTCGACATCGGGGCCTTTCCTGTCCGCGGTCAGCCTGTTCCACCATTTTGCGGGGGCGGCCTGGATCGCCTGGGTGTTGCTGGCCCTGGAAGGGTTACTCACGGAGCGATCGGCCCGGGCCGCGGTTCTGCTGGGGGCCGCGGGAGCGGGTCAGATCCTTGCCGGCTCCGGCGACATGTGCCTGATCACAGCGATGGCGGCGGCCCTGCGCCTCTTCGTCATCGCGATGCGGCACCCGCGGCTTGTGGCACGACTCCCGCGGGGGATTCCGCTCGCGGCGCTCTCGGCCGTGCTGGCCCTAAGCCTCAGCGCGATCCAGTGGTGGCCGACGGTGGAGCTCGTCCGCTCGGGGTCGCGTCTGAAGCAGCCGCCCGGCACGAGCATGTACTGGTCGCTGCACCCGGCCACCATCGTGGACATGTTCGTGCCTCGGCTGGCCACCGACCTGCCTCTCCCCCCGGAGTTGCGCTCGACTCTCTTCGAGTCCCGGGAACCGTTGCTGGCTTGTCTCTATCTGGGCATGTCGTCGGCCCTCCTGGTGGCGCTGGGGCTTCTCATGGGGGGACCGCTGCGGATTCTAGGGGGCCTGGGCTTCGCTTGGTTTCTGGCCGCGGCTCTCGGTCACTACACACCCTTCTACCCCCTCCTCATTCGGCTACCCGCCATCGGCCTCCTACGCTACCCAGTGAAATACGCGATTCCCACCGCCCTCTTCTGGGCTTTGCTGGTGGGGGTGGGGGGGGAAGCCTGGCGCCGGGCCTGGTCGCCCGCGGACGGGCGTCGGGGGCTCGGAGTGGGCGGCCTTCTCTGGCTTCTGGGACTGGCCCTTCTCGTGGCCGGGGTGTGGATCGGGTACGACCCGGCGGAACTCGGTCTTTTCTTCAAGGGGGGTGCGGCCAGCGCGGGGCCGCTTCTCGGAGAGACGGTGGCTCCAAAGCTCCTGGGAGCAGGGACGCTGGCTTTTCTGGGTAGCCTGTTTGCGTGGGCTCGGGCCAGGGGACCCCTACCCCCGGCCTGGCTCACCGCCGGCCTGGCGCTGCTGATGGTGGGTGACCTCGGGCGGGTGGGTCGGAACGTTAACCCCCTGGCGCCCCCGGAGCTTCTCTCGCTGCGTCCGCCGATCGTGGATCGCTTACGCTCGGCCACGGACTACCGGATCTACGTAGCGACGTTTCCCGAGGAGTGCGCGCGGCTGGTCCGCGGTCCCGGGGGTTGGGAGCCCAACTGGAGCTGGGCCCGAGGCACCGAGGAGATGCTCTACCCACCGATCGGCGCTCGCTGGGGGCTCTTCGGCAGCTACGACGGCGATTTCTCCGGCTTGGCGTCTTCCTCGCTCTGGCCGGTCACCGCGCTCATGGCCAGCGCCGAGCAGACACCGTTGGGAATCCGCCTCCTCCAAATCGGGAACGTGGAGCACGTGGTCTCCGTGGGGGAACACCACCCGCCCGGTCTCACCCCCCTGCTGGCACTGCCCTCGGCCTTTGCCTGCCCCCTGCGGCTCTTTCGCGTCCCCGAACCGCTGCCCCGCGCCTACGTGGTAGCGGGCGTGCGATCGCTCGCGGATGCCGAAGGGTTGACGATGTTGGTCGATCCCGCCTTCGATCCTGTCCGGGAGGTGGTGCTACCGCCGGGGAACGGAACCCTTACTGCCGCCCCCGGCTTCCAGGGGCGGGCGCGGATCCTGTGGCGCCGGGCAGACGCGCTGGAGCTAGAAGTGGATGCGAGCACCTCCGCCATCCTCGTCCTGGTGGAAGCGTTCGGTCCGGGCTGGCGGGCATCTGTGGACGGGCAGCCAGTCGAGGTCTTGAAGGCGAACCTTCTCTTCCGAGCGGTTCGGATCCCCTCCGGCCGGCACCGCGTGGCGTTCATCTACCGACCGCCTTCGGTGTTCCGGGGAGCGGCTCTCTCCGCGGCCGGGCTGGTGGCCAGCGTGGTCGTCTGGCGAGCGCGGGGTCGCGGGCCCGCCCCCAACGTTGAGGCCGGACCCCCCTCGGGATAGGATCAGAGCCCCCAGCATGAGAGCAAGGACGTGAGGCGCATACTGGTCGTGGATGACGAGCAGTCAATGCGGGAACTGCTCACGATCATGTTGCGCCGGGAAGGCTTCGAGGTTCTGTTGGCGGAGAGCCGGGCCACGGCCGCCACGGTCCTCGCCCGAGAACCCGTGGAGATGGTGATCACCGACATTCGGCTTCCCGACGGTGACGGGATCGAGATCCTGAGGCACGTCAAAGCGGCATCGCCAGACACAGTGGTAATCGTCATGACCGCCTTCGGTTCGACGGAAACGGCCGTGGGCGCCATGAAACTCGGGGCTCACGACTATCTGACGAAACCATTCGACATCGAGGAGCTGAAGATTGTCGTTCGAAACGCCTTCGAGAAACAGAGGCTCCAAGAAGAGAATGTCCGACTCCGGGCCGAGCTTCGGACTCGCCATGGTCTGGACCGCATCATCGGCACCTCCCCCGCCCTCGCCGCCGTGCTCGAAATGGCGAAGGCGGTGGCGGGGACCAGCTCTACCGTCCTGATCGCCGGTGAGAGTGGGACGGGCAAGGAGCTGGTGGCCAAGGCGATCCACGCTCTCTCCCCGCGGCGCGACGCTCCTTTCGTCTCGGTAAACTGCGGAGCCCTGCCGGAGACCCTCCTGGAGAGCGAGCTCTTCGGTCACGTGAAAGGGGCCTTCACCGACGCCTACCAGAATCGCAAGGGCCTTTTCGAGATGGCTCACCGCGGGACCCTGTTCCTGGACGAGGTGGGGGAGACCCCCCCCTCGATGCAGGTGAAGCTCCTGCGGGCCTTGCAGGAACGTCAGATCCGGAAGGTGGGGGGCACGGAGGAGGTCGAGGTGGACGTGCGCGTCATGGCGGCCACCAATCACTCGCTCGATGATCTGGTGCGGGAGCGGCGCTTCCGCGAGGACCTCTTCTATCGCCTGAATGTGATCCCCTTGCGGATCCCCTCCCTGCGGGAGCGCCGCGAGGACATTCCGCTTCTGGCCAACCATTTCCTCAGACGTTTCAGTCGTGACATGGGTAAGCCCGTGACGTCCATCGCAGATGACGCCATGGCCCTCCTCGCCCGCTACGACTGGCCCGGGAACATTAGAGAGCTCGAGAACGTCATCGAACGGGTGGTGGCCCTGGAGACGACGGCTCAGGTCCAGCAGGCGCGCCTCCTCGACCTACTCCAGCCGCGCGCTCCGGCCCTCCCCGCCGTGTCCCTGGGGGAGGGATTCAGCCTAGACGAACACCTGCTCTCGATCGAGGGGGGCTTCCTGCGGAGCGCCCTGAGCCAGGCGGGGGAGGACCGGGCGCTCGCCGCCAAGCTACTCGGAGTCACGCGTCGCTCGCTGCGCTACCTGATCAGCAAGCATGCCACCGGGGGTGGCTCCGGTGACAAAAATTGACGCTCCGGGCAAGAAAATGTCAGAGATTCGAACTTTTCTGAAGCGTCTAACAACACTGAATCAATAACTTACAGGCCTCATTCATGGCATTGTCCTTGCAGATCCAGACGTCGTGCTGTTCGCCATGTTCGAAAGGAGAACAATGACGAAGAGGGAAACAGGGTTCACCCTGATCGAGCTGCTGATCGTCGTCGCGATTATTGGGATTATCGCGGCGATCGCCATCCCCAGCTTGCTCAGGGCTCGCGTATCCGCCAACGAGTCGGCGACGATCGGTGACACGCGTACGGTCATCTCCGCTCAGGCGGCCTACCAGTCGTCCAACGCTGGCTTCTACGACGGCAAGTTGACGTGTCTGGTGAAGCCCGCGGCCGGGTGCATCCCCAGCTATCCGACCAATGCGCCGACGTTCATCGACAGTCAGATCGCTGCCCAGACCCCCAAGTCGGGTTACTCACGAAGCTATAACCCGGGCGCGGTGCCGGCTCCTCTGCCGGGTACAGCCTCGCCGACCAGCGCTGCCGCTTACGTCTACGGCGCCACCCCCGTGAGCATCGGGCAGACCGGTGTTCGGGGCTTCATGGGCGATTCCAGCGGGTTGCTGTGCTATACACCGTCTGGTGTGATGCCGACACAGGTGGCCGGCCCTGGGATAGACATCACGAGCTGCACGCCCCTCCAGTAGTCGGGGCGCTTACCCGTTCAGTCCAAGGAGGGAGGGGTTCACGCCCCTCCCTTTTTTCTTAGCTAGCTGGGCCCAACTCATGGGCCCGTCGGGAGGGATATGCCTTCGGTCGTCGCCCCGCGACATCGGCCCCTTCCGCAAGTTGGCTCGGGCGGTAGGTACTCGGGTCCGGGTTCAGAGCTCTCGCCGTCGTCGGCAACGGGCGAGGCGTCCGGCCAACCGGGACCAGCGGCTGGGCAACGAATGACCGGCAGATACCCGAGGCTCTCGAGGCGCACCATGAGGACAGAGCAGTCGGGCTTCACCCTCATTGAGCTTCTGATCGTGGTCGCGATCATTGGCATCATCGCGGCAATCGCCATCCCCAGCCTGCTCAGGGCGCGCGTGTCCGCCAACGAATCGGCGACGATCGGCGACATCCGGACCGTCATCTCCGCTCAGGCGGCCTATCAATCATCCAATGCGGGCTTCTACGAGGGTAAGTTGACGTGTCTGGTGAAGCCTTTTGCCGGGTGCATCCCCAGCTATCCGACCAACGCGCCGACGTTCATCGACAGTCAGATCGCCGTCTTTAACGCCAAGACCGGTTACAGCCGCAGCTTTGTCTCCGGACCGGTCCCCGCTCTTTTGCCCGGCACCGCCTCGCCTTCCAGCACCGTGGGCTTCACCTACTTCGGCACTCCGCTCGTCGTCGGTCAGAGCGGGGTGCGAGGCTTTGGTGGCGATTCTAGCGGGCTGGTGTGCTACACGCCCTCGGGAGCGGCGCCGGGGGTGCTGGCCGACGGCACACTCAACATCGGGACCTGCACGCCCATCCAGTGAGCGCGCGCCCATCCCCGCCTCGCAACTGAGAGGCGGACCTCCCGTTTTTTGGCGAAAATTGTCACGGCCGCACACTTCCCGAGAGAACTAGCCTCTTCAAATCAATGACTTACTGTCCTTCTTCGATTGGCACTATCCTTGCAACATCGGTGGTCGCGCCGTTCACCAGTTCAATAGGGAGAGCAATAACCGATGACGAAGAAGGAAACAGGATTCACCCTGATCGAGCTGCTGATCGTCGTCGCGATCATCGGGATCATCGCGGCGATCGCCATCCCCAGCCTGCTCAGGGCTCGCGTATCCGCCAACGAGTCGGCGACGATCGGTGACACGCGTACGGTCATCTCCGCTCAGGCGGCCTACCAGTCGTCCAACGCCGGCTTCTACGATGGCAAGTTGACGTGTCTGGTGAAGCCCTCTGCGGGGTGCATCCCCAGCTATCCGACCAATGCGCCGACGTTCATCGACAGCCAGATCGCTGCCCAAACCCCCAAGTCGGGTTACTCACGAAGCTACAACCCGAGCGCGGTGCCGGCTCCCCTGCCCGGGACGGCCTCGCCGACCAGCGCTGCCGCTTACGTCTACGGCGCCACCCCTGTGAGCATCGGGCAGACCGGGGTTCGGGGCTTCATGGGGGATGCCAGCGGGTTGCTGTGCTATACGCCGTCTGGTGTGATGCCGGGCCAGGTGGCCGGCCCTGGGATAAACATCGCCACCTGCACGCCCCTCCAGTAAGGGGGGCGGATGCCGGGCCCGGTCATCGACAGTAGGCTCGTGAGCCGTTCCCTCCCTCCTGCGAGCCGACCGCCCTGCCAACGGTGAGCCGGGGCGGTTCCGTTCCCGGCCCGGGAACCCTCCCCTTGGGCTCGAGGCCTCTCGGCGTTGGCTCGCGGGCCGACTGAAGACGGCCCGCGGTTCCCCGGGCGAGCGGTATCGTGTACTCGGTAGCGTTCTCAGGTACCCTGTCGCCGGAGACGCTTTCACCGCGGACTCGTTGTGGCGGCACCGGTTTGGAGCCCCTTTTGATCCGGAACGGGCGAGCGATCGTGGCTGGGATGGCCACCTCTCCTCTCCGGAATCGGGGCCCAATCGGGCCTGGGGAGGCCGAGCAGCATGGCTGAAGGGAGGTCGATCGCGAGCATGACCCTCGTCTGCCCGGGATGTCGGGCCTCTTTCACCTACCCCCAAGCCGGAGACGTGGAGTGCCGCAACTGCAAGGCCCGTTTCGCGCAGCAGGACGGCGTCCTTCGCCTCGTTTCGGGCGCCAACGCCACTCCGGGCTTTGACGCTCACTATTTCCCGTTGCTCTCCCAGGTAGAAAAGGAGCACTTCTGGTTCGTGGTCCGCCGCGAGGTGATCCTTGATGCCCTCGGACGAACCGTCCCTGACCTTCGAAGCCGGCCCCTCTTCGACATCGGTTGCGGAAGCGGGGGCTTGTTGGCTTTCCTCGCCGAGGCCGGGGTCCCCGTGGCCGGGGCTTGCGATGCCTATCTGGAAGGGCTGCAGCTTGCGCGGCAACGGATCGAGCTGCCCTTTCTCCTCGTGGACGAGGGCCGCCTCCCTCCGTTGGGGCCCGGCCAGCCGATGATCGGGATGTTCGACGTCCTCGAGCATATCGACGACGATCAAGGGACATTGGACTGGGTGGCTTCCGTGCTCGAGCCGGGAGGGGTCCTGGTGCTCACGGTGCCCGCCCATCCCTTCCTCTTCGATGAGATGGATGAGATCGCTCATCATCGCCGCCGTTACCGACGGCGAGAACTTCGTGAGAAGTTGGAAAAGGCGGGTCTCCAGACGCAGTTCCTCAGTCATTTCATGGCCACCCTCGTCCCGATGCTGGTAGTACTGCGCTGGCTGGGCCGCTGCCTCCGGGGCGGGAGCCAGGGCGTCATGCCGCGGCGGAGCGCGGAGCTCTCCATCGTTCCCGTCCTCAACGGCCTGCTGCGCACGATCCTCCGCCTGGAGCGTTACTGGTTGCGGATGTTTCCCTTACCGTTCGGGTCGTCTCTGGTGGCGATCGCCACCCGACCGGCCGCACGATGAGCACCTGGGGGGTTGGGGGAGCCGGTTCAGCGCTCGATCTCCCTCTCGACGAGCCACGGGCCGGGAACCGGGCCGGAGCGGAGCATCCTCGCGTTGCCGCCTCCCCATCGGGAATTGCGGGCGGAAAGACAGCCGGCTAGCATGTCCGCGGGGGGTGGGACCGGTGCCTCGGTAAAATGCGTTATTCTGCAGCCCTCATACATCCCCTGGCGTGGCTACTTCCATCAGATTCACAAGGCCAACGTCT
>WNFI01558757.1_pt1 | contig 11319 bp, 10 predicted proteins | sample 5400471 | NCBI WGS metagenome assembly WNFI01 (sample SAMN13153348, study PRJNA577476) | soil metagenome | isolation source: 100 cm saprolite on Douglas fir-dominated hillslope | place: USA:California | collected 2013-09-17
TGGATGCACGCCCTGCTCCTCCCGCAAGCGTTCCCCCGCGCCCCAGAGGATGGCTGCTCGCCGGGGACCACGAAGCGAGGACGAGTAGGCGAGGCCATAGAGCGCATCGCAAATGTTCGTGCGGTCGCCCAATTTCATGAAGCTGGCGAGGCTCTTCTCGAGCAGGGACTGCGCGCCCTCGTAATCCCCCTGATCGCACATGACGAGCGCCACTTCTCTCGATGCACGGGCCGTGGAGCGTTGGTCCCCCAGCTCCCGGTAAATCGCGTCGCCGGCCTCGTACAACTCGCGAGACGCCGCAAGATCGCCGGTCTCGCGAGCGACCATTGCCATGTTCATGAGCGAGGCTGCCGTGCCCCAACGGTCGCCCAGCTCGCGGCAAAGGGCCCGGCTCTCCTCGAGAAAGACGCGCGCGGCGGGAAAGTCGCCCGAGTACATGAGCGCGATGCCGAGGTTGTTCAACGCACTTGCCACTCCGTGCCGGTCATCCAGCGCACGGTAAGTCGCCAGGCCCTCCTCGTGGAACGAGCGTGCCGCAGCGTGATCGCCTCGCTCGGATGCCACGTTTCCCAGGCTGTTGAGCGAAGCCGCGATACCCCGCCGGTCGCCATGCAGCCGCCTGATCGCGAGGCTCTCCTCATGCAACAGTCCCGCCGCCGCATAGTCTCCCTGATTGCGTGCGAGCACACCGGCTCCGTGCAGTGCCCTGGCGCGCACTTGCCACGCGGATGGACCCGCGGGCACGGCGAGCTGTTCGACCAACGAGCGACGCCCTTCGAAGAGATATCCGCGGACCAACCAGAAGCGCCACAGGGCGCTAGCCAGCCGCAGTCCGCCCGCAGCGTCACCGCCCGCAGCTGCAGCCCGCGCCAGGGCTGCGCGCAGGTTGTCGCGCTCCGTTTCAAGCCGGTTGAGCGCGAGCTGCTGGTCAGGGCCCGTCAGTTGTGTCTCGGCCTCTTCCGCCATCGCCAGGAAGTACGCAAGATGCTGGCGGAGCACGTACGCTTGTTCGCCACTCTCCTGCAGCCGATCGCGGGCATAGTGGCACACTGCTTCCAGAAGCCCATAGCGCGTAGCGCCGTCGTGCGCTTCTGCCAATACCAGGCTCTTGTCTGCCAGCGAGGTGAGCAATTCCAGCGCCTCTCCACGGTTCACGGCGTCGTCGCCACAGACCTGCTCCGCCGCTGCCAGCGTCCAGCCTCCGGAGAACGCCGACATCCGCCGCAGCATTGTCTTATCGGCATCGCTCAGAAGATCGTAGCTCCAGTCGATCAGCGAGCGCAGCGTCCGGTGGCGAGGCACCGCGGTGCGCGATCCCCCGGTCAACAAGCCGCGCTCGTCGAGCCGTCGGTTTACTTCCTCCACCGACATCGAGCGCACGCGTGCCGCCGCCAGCTCGATCGCCAGCGGGATACCGTCCAGCCTGCGGCACACCGAGGCCAGCGCGGAAGCGTTCTGCGCGGTGACTGCGAAATCGGGCCGCTGGAGCCGCGCGCGCTCGATGAACAGGCGCACGGATTCGAACGCCGAAAGGCTTTCGGGGGTGGCGTCCCGATTCGGATCGGGCACGGAGAGTGAAGGTACTCGATAGGTAAGCTCGCCCGCCATTCCCAGCCGCTCCCGGCTGGTGATGAGGATGATGAGTTGCGCGCACCGCCGTAGCGCCGCGTCGACAAATTCCGCGCACGCCGCGAGAAGATGCTCTGTATTGTCCAGCACCAACAGCAGTTTCCTGGACGCGAGGTACTCGCTAATGGTCCGCGTCAGGTTCTCTCCCGGATGCTCCTTGAGCCCGAGGACATCGGCCACCGTCTGTGGCACGAGACCCGGATCGGTCAGAGCCGCGAGTTCCACCAGCCAGATGCCGTCCGGATAGGATTCCAGCAGGTCCCCCGCCACTTGCATCGCCAAGCGGGTCTTGCCGCAACCGCCCGCACCCGTAAGAGTGAGCAGCCGCATCGTGCCAAGCAGCTCCTTCACCTGAGCGATCTCCTTCTCGCGACCGATGAAGCTCGTCAGTTGCTGCGGCAGGTTGTGTTTCGGCGCCAGCGCCTCCGGGCAGGCCTGTGTGAGCTCCAGCGTGAAGCAGTAGCCCCGCCCCGAGATCGTCGCGATCGCTTTCGGTCCCAGGATCTTGCGCAGCGCGGACACCTGCGCCTGCAAGGTATTGTCTTCGACCACCACCTTCGGCCACACGCGCTCGAGCAGCTCGTCCTTGGTGACCAGGTGTCCGTCGCGTTCAACCAGCACGACCAGCAGATCGAAGGCTCGCGAGCCCACGTCCACCGGAGCGCCGGATGTGAGCAGGCGCCGCTTGTCGGGTTGCAGCTCGAAGCAGCCGAACCGATAGCTGATGGGTGAGGACGCGGCTGTCACCGAATGGCTCGAAAGAATGTTGGGGTCGTTGAAGTCTATTCCCATGCCTATCCGCGGTCATCCCGCTCGTTCGAGGGGAGATCGCGCTTGACCCGCAAGCCCGGCCGACGCACCATGCGCGCACGCCATCCGGCCCGGAGATTGCCGTGTCCTCGCACCACCCCGCGCACCGCCGCTACGCCGGGCGCACGATCGACACGCATGCGCACTGGTATCCGCGCGAATGGCTGGATCTCCTCGCGCGCGACGGCCCGTCGCAGGGCGCGAAGCTCGAGCGCACCGAGCACGGCTATCGCATCACGGTGGACAAGCTCGCGAACGCGTTCAGCGAAGAATTCGTGAGCCTGGAGCTGCGCCTGGCGGGTATGCAACGCCAAGGTGTGGACGTGCATGTGATGTCGCTCACGACGCCCATGGTGTACTGGGCGCATCCCGGATTCGGTCTCGCGCTCTCGCAGGCGTACAACGACGCGGCGGCCGCGGCGCATCGCGCGCATCCCACGCAGCTCTACTCGTTCGCGATGGTGCCGATGCAGGATCCGGCGACCGCGCTGCGCGAGCTGGAGCGCGCGGCGGGCCTGCCCGGCATGCGCGGCCTCTATCTCGCCACGAGCGTGGACGGCACGGAGCTCGACGACAAGCGCTACTGGGACGTCTACGCGAAGTGCGAGGAGATCGGCTGGCCCATCTTCCTGCATCCGGTGTACACGATCGGCGTCGATCGCACGCGGCGCTTCTACTTGCGTACCCTGCTCGGCAATCCCTACGATACCGGCATGGCGGCGGCGAGCCTCATCTTCGGCGGCGTGCTCGACGCCTTCCCGCGCCTCGAGTTCAACCTTCCCCATGCGGGCGGCACGCTGCCCAGCCTCATCGGTCGCCTCGACCACGGCACGCGCGTCCGCCCGGAGCTCAAGCACATGAAGAATCTTCCCAGCACGTACCTGCGCCGCTTCACGTACGACACCATCGGCCACGACGACCGCATCAACATGAACCTCGTGCGGCAGGTGGGCGCCGATCGCGTCCTGCTGGGAAGCGATTATTGTTTCGACATGGGACTGGACGATCCGGTCGGAACCGTCGAGCGCCTGGGCGACCTGCCCGAGGCGCAGCGCAACTTGATCCTCGGCGAGACGGCGGCGCGGCTGCTGCGCATCGAATGAAGATCGCCGCCGCCTTCCTCGCCGTTCTGACCGCGTGCGCAAGCGCCGGCGCCGCCGCGCAAGCGTATCCCGCGAAGCCCATCCTCATGATCGTGCCGCTGCAGGCGGGCACGGCCGTCGACGCCGTGGCGCGCGTGATCGCGCAGAAGATGTCCGCGAACATGGGACAACCGATCGTCGTGGAGAACGTGGTCGGCGCCTCGGGACAGATCGGCACCGAGCGCATCGCGCGCGCGGCACCCGACGGCTACACCATCGGCTTCGTGAACGATTCGATCCTCACCATGCTGCCCAACCTCAATCCGCGCCTGCCCTACGATCCGTTGAAGGATCTCGCGCCGGTATCGCGCGTGGGCGGCAACGCGTTCGGCATCGCGGTGAATCCCGCGTTCCCTGCGAAGAATCTCGGCGAGCTCATCGCGATGGCGAAGGCGCGCCCCGGAGAGATCCACTTCGCGACCGGCGGCAACGGCAGCCCGCAGCACATGGTGATGGAGATGCTCAAATCCGCGGCGGGCATCGACATGACGCACGTTCCCTACAAGGGCGCGGGACAGGCGATGACGGACGTGCTCGGAGGCCAGGTGCCGGTGCTCGCGCAAGGGCTCGGCGTGCTGAACGCGCAGGTGAAGGCGGGCAAGTTGCGCGTGCTCGCGGTGACCGGCGCCGCGCGCTCGCCGCTCGTGCCCGATGTGCCGACCGTCCGCGAGTCAGGCTATCCGGATTTCGAATTCGTGACCTGGTTCGCGGTGGTCGCTCCCGCGGGGACGCCGCGCTCCATCGTCGATCGCCTCAATGCCGAGATCGTGAAGGCGGCGCGGTCGGCGGACGTGCGCGACACGCTCGCGCCGCAGGGCTACGACATCCACCCGGGCTCGCCGGAGCGGCTCACCGAATCGATCCGCGAGGGACTCGCGCGCATGGGGCGCATCGTGCGCGAGGCGGGCATCAAGGCGGACTGAACGCCGCTACTGCGCGACGCGCAGCCATTCGAACGTCTTCGATTTCACGCGCCGGCGCACCCACTTCGCGCCGCAGAAGACGCACGCCACCTGGACGGACGATCGCACGCTGCGCGGTATCTCGTGGGCTTGCTGCGAGATTCCCGCGTGGCCGGTGACGCCCGTGGCGCCGCCGACACAGAACGCGCAAAGCTGGAGGGGGTCGTTCGCGGCCGCGCCCGCGTCGCGCTGCAACTGCTCCAGCAATGCGGCAAAGTTCTTGCTCAAGCGGCGGAATTTCCCAGCGCCGTGGGAGGTGCGACGACCTCCTCCCGCTGCAGGACGCTGCATTCGAAACCGAAAGCCGCCAGATCCGCGCCGATCCTTCGGCAATCGTGGCGCAGCAGGAGATCCTTCAGCAGGTTCGCCTTGTTGTCGCCCACGAGGATTCGCCGGCAGCAGCGATCGGCCGCGAAGCGCGCGACGCTCGCCATCAGCGGACCGACCTGGACGTGGTGCTGGTAGCCAATGCCCGCGGCGTCCAGCAGGTCGCGGATCGGCTGCAACTCGCGCACGCCGTCCTCACGCTGCACGCGCGCCAGATCGATCCCGCGAAGAAAAACTCGAGCGTGGCCGGATGGCGGCGATTGCACGGACAGAAGGTGGATGCGCACCGACTCGCGCCGCGCCATCTCGCGCAAGGTGGCCGCGAGCGCGACGGGATCCTGCAACGCGCTCACCAGCACCAGCACGTTGCGCACGTGCGCGGGAAACTGCGCCGTGTAGCTCCTGGCGGGCCGCGCTGCCATGGGTTCTCGCGTCCCGCGCTTCAAGGCAGGACGATGTCGGGCTGTTTCTTCGACGACGCGTGCTCCAGGAACTTGCCGGCACCGATGACCAGCGCGGCGAAGCAGATCGGCATGGCCACATGCAGGTACGAGGCGTTGGCGTCGATCCAGTCCTTGATCGCCGGATCGGAGATGATCATTTCGCCCGCCACCCACCCGATCAGCGCGGCGCCGATCATCACGAAGAACGGAAACCGGTTCATCAGCTTCATCAGCAACGCGCTGCCGAAGAGGATGATCGGCACCGTGATCACGAGGCCGGCGATCAGCATCCACATGTGGCCCTTCGCCGCGCCGGCCATGGCGAGCACGTTGTCCAGGCTCATGATGATGTCGGCGATGATGATGGTGCGGATGGCGGCCATCAGCGTGGACTTCTGCTCGACCTTGCCGCCCCCGTCCCCGCCCTCGTCTTCCGCCACCAGCAACTTGATGCCGATCCAGACCAGGAGAAGGCTGCCCACGATCTCGAGGAATGGCAGCGTGAGCAGGAAGACGACGCAGGCCGTCAACCCGACCATCAAGGCCACGACGCCGACGCTTCCCCAGATAAAGGCCTGCTTCTGATGCGCCGGCGACAGGCGTCGGCAAGCGAGCGCGATCACCACCGCGTTGTCGCCGCTCAGCACCACGTTGATCAGCATGATTTGCGTGAGTGCGACGACTGCCTGCGACATTCCGGAGGTCTCGAACATGGGATCCCATATCGTTGATGGAGTCCTCTGAACGATACTTTCCGAAACTGAAGGGAATTTGAGGCGAATGCAGCGAAGCCGTCGCTTCACTTGCGGCATCGCAGCGAACCCTGCGCGAACCTGAACAACCGCCGTCCGCAGGGGAGAATTTGCGCAGGAAGTAACAGACGGTAGTACCGGAAGTCAGCAATGCGAGGAATCGCCCGGCAAATCCATTGCCGGCGAACCTACACGGCCAGGCTGGCGCGAACCTTGCGAAGAACTTTGCGAAATGTAACCGGGCGCGCCCTGCCTATATATATCGCAGTGCGACGCTCAAGCGACGCTGTGCTCGATGCGTGGGTCCGGAATCAACCAAATCGCCGCCACGCCGGCGTAGATTGCCGCCGCGATCCAGACGTTCACGAACGCCGTCGGGATCGCCACGCCAAGAAGAGAGAGAGATATCTTGCCCTTGCGGTCGCCGCGAATGGACTTTGCCAGCATCGAGTCCTTGCCGTGGAGCCTGACAAGCATGCGCGTCAACAGCACGTACGCGAGCCCGCAAAGCAGCAGGACTGCGCCGTAGAGCGCCACGGGAAGGGCGTGGAAGCCGTTCTCGCCCATCCAGCCGGTCATGAACGGGATCAACGACAACCAGAAGAGCAGGTGCAGGTTCGCCCAGAGGATGCCGCCGTTGACCTGGTGCACCGCGTGGAACAGGTGATGGTGGTTGTTCCAGTAGATCCCGACGTACACGAAGCTCAGCACATAGTTCAGGAACACGGGAACCACCGGCACGAGCGAGGCCAGGTCGTCGCCGTGCGGCACCTTCATCTCCAGCACCATGATGGTGATGATGACGGCGATCACGCCGTCGCTGAATGCTTCCAGGCGGGTCTTGCTCATCGCGGCTCGGCCTTCGCCAGCGCTGCGCTTTTCGAGGCGATGCGGCTCATCAGGTCGCTCCACGATTTCGCGAACGCTTCGGCGCCCTCGCGCTGCAGGTCCGCGGCGAGCGCGTCGTCTTCGACGCCCGCGCGTTTGAATTCCGCGATCACGGCTTCGGCGTCGCCGCCGTCCAATCGCATCGCGCCTTTCACCTTGCCGTGCTCGGCGAAGGCTAGGAGGGTCTTCTCGGGCATCGTGTCGATCGTGTCCGGGGCGGCGAGCGCTTCGACGTAGAGGATATCGGGCGCCGCAGGATCCTTGGTGCCGGTGCTCGCCCACAGCAAGCGTTGCGGGCGCGCGCCTGCAGCCGCGAGCTTCAGCCAACGCGGTGAAGCGAGCAACTCTCGATACGCCTTGTACGTCCGGCCGGCGACGGCGAGCCCGAGCCGGTTTCGCAGCGCTTGCGGGACCTTGTCCTTCACCGCGACATCCCAGCGGCTCACGAAGATCGAGGCCACGGACGCGATGCGAGGGTCGCGGCCGGCCACGATGCGCCGCTCGATGCCGCGCATGTACGCCTCCGCGGCCGCGACGTATTGCTCGCGCGAGAAGAGGAGTGTCACGTTGATCGGCACGCCCGCTAAGATCGATTCTTCGATCGCCGGAATCCCCGCGGCGGTGCCCGGAATCTTGATGAATAGATTGTGGCGCCGCGCGCGCGCGTGAAGCTGCGCCGCGGCCTTGATGGTCCCGGCGGTATCGCTCGCGAGCAAGGGCGAGACCTCGAGCGAGACCCAGCCGTCGACGCCGCTCGTGGCTTCGTGGACCGGCCGGAAGAGGTCGGCGGCCTGGATCAAGTCCTCCAAGGCGAGCTCGAGGAACAACGCCTCGCCGGATTTTCCCGCGAGCGCCTTCTTGCGAATCGCGTCGTCGTAGAAATCGGCGTCCTTGATCGCGAGGTCGAAGATGGTGGGGTTCGAGGTAAGCCCGGTCACGTCGAATTCCTCGATGTAGCGGCCGAGCGTGCCGCTGGCAAGAAGGCCGCGGGTGATGTTGTCGAGCCAGAGGCTCTGCCCCATTTCGTGAAGCTGCCGTGTCGCATTCATGTCGCCTCCTCTTCCTCGTCGCGTTCCTCGCGGGGCCGGAACGCGGCGGGATAGTCGCAATCGAGCAGATCGCCGATGCGCTCGATCGCCAGGTCCGCCGGCCGATATGGCGCGACCTCGCGCGGATCGAGCGCGTAATGGCCCTGGCGCGGGAAAACGGTCGTGAGCCGCTCGCGCCATATCGTTTTCATCGCCGCCAGGATGCGCAGCTTGTCGTCCACCATGACGTAGCGGCGTGACGGATAACGCTTCTCGACGTCGTCGAGCATCTGGTCCTTGTGGATGTAGATGAGAACGCGCCCCTCGACCGCGTCCCACAATCCGGAGCGCTGGATCTTGCGCGGCTGGAAGACCACGTCGCCGTCGGACAGTATGACGGTGGGTCCCCAGCGGCGCAGGTGGGCGAGCACGGCCAACGTGCGCGGATAGAGGCGATCGGCGAAGGGATAGTCCACGAGAAACCCCGACATCAGCAGAAGGCGCGGATCGTTCAACTCGCCAAGCCGGTACCGCTGCAGCGCGCCGAGATAGTCCGCATAGCCCAGCTCCGAGCGCAGCTCCTCGAAGATCTTCCAGTATCGATCACGGCTCTCGGGACCGAACTCGCTCGCGAGATGTTGGCGCAAGTCGTCCTGCACTCGGTCGTTGTCGAGCAGGGTATTGTCGCAATCGAGGAGGAACACCACCTCATCCATTTTCATGGCGGCGTGCGCGAGTGCGCGATGTCGGGTGTCGGAGCCTCCGGCTCCGCTTCGATGCCGGCCTGCAGCAGCGCAAGCGCGGCTGCGGGATCGTCGGCGAACTTGAAGAGCGCGAGGTCCTCGCGGTCGATCATCCCGTGGCGCACGAGCGCCTCGAAGTCGATGATCTCGTTCCAATAGCTCGATCCGTAGAGGACGACCGGAATGGAACGGGCGACTTTGCGCGTCTGCATCAGCGTGAGGATCTCGGCCAGCTCGTCGAGCGTCCCGAACCCTCCCGGAAAAGCGACCAACGCCCGCGCGAGCAGCGCGAACCAGAGCTTGCGCATGAAGAAGTAGTGGAACTCGAACGAGAGCCCGCGCGTGATGTAGGGGTTCGGCCGCTGCTCGTGCGGAAGCCCGATGTTGAGCCCGATGGTCTTGCCGCCCGCATCCGCAGCGCCGCGATTGGCGGCTTCCATGATGCCTCCGCCCCCACCGGTGCAGACCACGTATCGATGCGCGTGCGAGGGCAGGTTCGTCGACCAATGGGTCACGAGGCGGGCCAGCTCGCGCGCGTCCTCGTAATACTTGCCCAACGGCCCGCCGGGCGCGAGGCGCGCGGAGCCGAAGAACACGATCGTGTCCGTGATGCCCTCGCGTCGGAACGCATGCATCGGCGCGAGATATTCGGCGATGATGCGCAGCGGCCGCGCATCCTCGCTGTCGAGGAACTCCTCGTCCTGGTACGCCAGCGAAATGCGGGGCGGATCGATCGGATTCACGATGCGCTCCGGACCGCGGCGAAGTCGATGAAGCCGCGCGCGACGTCCGTGCGGACGAGCTGGACACGCGCGCGCTCGCCGACCTTGAGCCCCTCGAATCCGCGCACGATGCGGCCCTCGGCTACCGGTCCCGAAATGCGCACCCACGTTCCCTTGTCCGACGCGCCGGTCACAATGCCGTCGAACTGCGCTCCGATCCGCGTCTGGAGGAGCAGCTCCGCGGCGGACTTGCCGACCCCGGTTCGGGGCGGTCGAGTGCGTGTAATCCCTGACCGCGAGGCCGAAGTGCCCTTCGGTCGGCTGTCCCGGAATCTCGAGCGCGTATTCGCCCGAACCCAGCAGCTTGATGACGGAAAGCGAAAGATCGGGGAAGCGGTCGGGATCGGCCTTGCAGCGCCTGGCGAGGAACGCGTCGAGCGCTGCGGCATCCGGCGCGGGCGGCAGCTTTTCTCCCGCCTCCGCCGCGAGCGCGACGATGCGATCCCAGTGCTTGGGCGTGCGCAGCACGCGGCGCAGCGAAGGCAAGCCTTTCGATTCGAGATACCTCGCAATCACCCCGTTGGCCGCGATCATGAAGTCCTCGATCAACTCCTTCGCACGGTTCTTCTCGTCCGGAATCAGGCCGGCAAGGGCGTCGCCATCGAACACGGCGCGCACCTCGATCGTTTCCAGCCTCAGCGCTCCGCGGGCCTGGCGCACGCGTCGAAGCGCTTGCGCTGCGCGATCCTGGGTGCGCAGCTGCTCGTCGAGTCCGGGCACGGCCTCGAGCCTTGGCGGCGCGGATGCAGTGCCTTCGAGCCACGCGGCAACCCCGTTGTAGGCAAGCTTGGCGCGATTCAGGACGACGGCTCGGTAAACATCGGAAGCCGTGACCGTCCCGTCGCTGCCGATGGTCATGTCGACCACGATCGCGAGACGCTCCTCCCCCTCGCCCAAGGAGGTGAGGCCGGTCGAGAGCTTCTCCGGCAGCATCGGGAAGATCTCGGCAGCGGTGTAAACCGAGGTGGTGTTGGTACGCGCGTGGACATCTATCGCCGAGTCCTTCTTCACGAGCGCGTCCACGTCGGCGATGGCCACGAGGACTTTCACCGCCCCGTTCGGCGACGTTTCGGAGACGGACAGTTGATCGAGATCGCGAGAATCGTCGTTGTCGATCGACGCCCACAGCAGGCTGCGCAGATCGCGCGCCTCCCCGCCGGATGCGTCGGCGGCATGAGTGAATCGGTCCGCCTCGGCGATCGCGGCAGGTGAAAAATCCGGCAGCAAGCCGCGCTGGACCATCACGTCGTGCGCGATGCTCCGCAGCTCGTCTTTTCCCGTTCGTTGGACCGCGATGGTTTCCTCCCTCCTTCCTTGGCTCGGTCCGCTAGAACACCAGCATTCCCAACAGGACTCCGAAGATGAGGACGATGAGGAAGATGGCGAGGGCGATGAAAAAAAGCACCTTCGCGATGGTCCTGAAGCCCGCCGCCGCCCCGGTAAATCCGAAGAAACCGGCAACGAGCGAAATCAGGAAGAAGATGATGGCCCACATGATCATGACGGATTCCTTTTCAGGGCGCGGAGAGTTGATGTGCGGCTATTGGACACATGCGACCTTCCACCGTTCGAATCTGGAGAACTCCAGGCTTGGAAGCTGACGCGAACCTGTAGCCCCGGCATCATGAAGATCGCGGCGGCTCCGCTCCAAGTCGACCCGCGCGGCCGAGCAACTCTTTCAAGGTCCCGCAAACTTCATTGATCTGCTCGGAGCGAATTCTGTTGAAGAACGGCAAGGCGAGTGAGCGCTCTGCGTTCGATTCCGTAATGGGAAGGTCGGCCCTTCGATAAGGCGCAGTCCGGTAGATCGGCT
>WNFI01121391.1_pt1 | contig 11318 bp, 8 predicted proteins | sample 5400471 | NCBI WGS metagenome assembly WNFI01 (sample SAMN13153348, study PRJNA577476) | soil metagenome | isolation source: 100 cm saprolite on Douglas fir-dominated hillslope | place: USA:California | collected 2013-09-17
GTCGCCAGCCTGGCGGCGAAATACACAATCGATCGCGCGCGCTTTCCCCGCGTTTGGGCGCGGACGGCGGTGTACGATCCCGATCTGCCGATTCGGGGCCGGTATTTGAGCGTGCAGTTGCGCGTCGATGCGGATCGCGTCTACGGAAATTCCGAACCGCCAAAAGGCAATCAATTCAATTCCTGGAGTGAGCAGAGGGATATAGATTTGCACGCCGAGAACGGCCACCTCGTAGCGAGTCCCGCTCCCACGCCAACAGGACTGCGGGTGACGCGGTGGAAAACGCGCACAGGGGAGGTGGTAGCGGTCCTCAGCGAGCCGGTGGATTTCTTTTTGCCGGAGCACGCCGTCGATCCCTCGTGGCGCAAGGCAGGTGAAGAATTATGGATCGAGGTAACGGTTCCGAAAAAGGGGCCGCCGCGGCCCATCCGCCTGGCGGTGAAGCGCGGAGAAATGTTCACGCCACTCGAAATTAAATGAGATGCGGACCGGCCCTTCGAGAAACGTGAGGACCGATCCGCGTTTTTTCTTTGAGCGCCGGCTGAATTTGTGCGTTCTCAAGCGCGGGCGTCGCGGCGGATGAACGACCAGTCGAGAAAATAACCGATGCCGACCGCGAGAGGAATGATGCCGAGCGCGGCAACCGTCCAGATGTCGCGATCCGCCTGGATGCCCGCAATCAATCCGAAAGTAGCGATGTAGCCGATGGCCCCGCTGACCAGCAGGATGCCGGAGCGGCGGGAACGCGCCGCCTGGTTCAATTCAGGCTCCATCGGAATGGCGACTCCGCGGGCAATTGCCGCGAGCCGCTCTTCGCTGCGCAACTTGCGGACTCGGTAATAGGTGTACAGCGCGCCGAGGGGGACTCCCATCCCCAGAATTACGGCCACCAATCCAATCAATTCTCCGCCCATGGTGTGCTCCTTCTTTCTTTGAGGCGCCAGTAAGGCGCGTTTTATTGGGGGAACGGCTTTCAATAGGAAGTACGCGGAGCTGGCAGGAAAAGTTCCCGGGACTCATGAAGAAAGGGGAGCGGGTATTTACTGCAAAGGCGCTGATCAGGAACTGGCGGAGATGACCATTCTCGGGGCGCAACGCAGCAACAGTCGTTTTGAACTGATGATCGCGACCCACATCTCGCGAATGATTGAATAATCGAATGCGAGCCATTTGAAAAGCAGCATTGACAGAAACTTCGAACGTTCGTAGAGTGCACGATTAGCTTGATTATGACGCAAGAGCCAAACTCTTCGACCGTTTCTCTCTCCCGCAGACCTTCCCTGCGCTGTTGTTGTTGAGCCACGCCCGAAGTTTGTTTTCTACCTCCTCAATTTAATTTCCAGTGCGCACGGGCGGAAGCCCCAGCCGCGCATAACCTCGAAGTATCCGAGAAAAACCATCTTTCAGGAGATTTCAATGAACGCGCAGAACAATTTATCGCGGCACCGAAGCCGCGGCATCTGGAAACTAACTTTTATTTTGCTGACGGGGCTAGGTCTTGCCAATCCTTCGCTGGGACAGACAGGGGCATCGATTTCCGGAACCATCACGGACCTGACAGGCGGGGCCTTGGCAGGCGCAAGTGTTACGGTCAAGAACCTCGAGACTGGCGCGGCCCGGATTGTCGCGGCGGATGAAGCGGGCCGCTACATCGCGTCGTCGCTGGAGGTTGGACCGTACGAAGTCAGAGCGGAGATACCGGGCTTTCGCGCCGAAATCAAAACCGGCATTACGCTCGTGGTGGGCCAGCGCGCGGAGGTAAATCTTGCCCTGCGAGTGGGCGAGGTGCGAGAAGCTGTGGTGGTTACTGAGGACAGCCCCCCGGTGAGCGTCAGTACGCAGGACATTTCCGGGCTGGTCGGAGAGCGCCAGGTGAAGGATTTGCCGTTGAACGGCCGCAGCTACGACCAGTTGCTGACGCTGAATCCCGGGATCATCAATTACACGTCGCAGCGCGCCGGCGGGCAAGGGACTAACAACTCGGTGGTCGGCAACATGTTTGCGGCTTCAGGCCGCAGGCCGCAGGAAAACCTTTACATTCTGAACGGAATTGAATTCACCAGCGCGTCGGAGGTCAACAACACGCCGGGAGGGACAAGCGGGCAGCTTTTGGGCGTGGATGCTGTGCGGGAATTTGCCGTCGTGAAAGACACTTACGGCGCCGAATACGGCAAGCGTCCCGGGGCTCAAGTCAACATCGTCACTGCTTCCGGCACGAATCAGCTCCACGGCAACGTCTACGAATTCCTGCGCAACTCCGCCCTGGACGCACGCAACTTTTTCGATCAAGCCAAGATTCCGCAGTTTCAACGCAACGTGTTCGGCGCTTCACTGGGCGGACCGATCAAGAAGGACAAGACGTTCCTGTTCGGCAACTATGAAGGGTTCCGTCAGAATCTAGGCCTCAGCGATGTCACCTTTGTTCCGGCTGACGATGCGCGCAACGGCGCCATCGCGCCACTCGGCTCCGGGTGCGGGCCTGCAGGGTCGGCTGCACGAACAGCGTGCGCCGCCGAGGTGACCGCGCTCCTGACGTTGTGGCCGGCGGCCGCACCAGGGACGGAGTTTGGGAATAGCGGGATAGCGAAGGCTTTCAGCAGTCCCAAGCAGCACATCCGCGAGGATTTTGGAACGGCGCGATTCGACCAGATCATTTCGGACAAGGATTCGTTCGCCGGCGTTTACACCGCGGATGACAGCGCGGCCAACACCCCAACGGCCAATCCGCTCAGCGCCGTGCGGATTCTCTTGCGGGAGCAGGTTGCCAGCTTGAGTGAAACCCACCTCTTCTCCTCGAATTTTCTGAACAAGGCCACCTTTGGCTTTTCCCGCGGTGCCTTCTACTACAACGGCCAGTCGCTGGTCAGCTTGCCTGGATTCGTGCAGGGCAAACCGGTGGGTGCATTGGCGGTCGGCGGAAGTACGGCTGCGAACGCCAACAGTCAGATATCGTTAGCCGGAACGAACGCCACCAGCAATCTCACGGCCGTGCGCAACCTGTTCACCGCAACAGATCAGATCACGCTCACGCATGGCAAGCACCTGCTCAACGCGGGCGTATGGTTCCAGCGCGTGCAGGGCAACGACGACCTGGCGCAGAACCAATACGGCCTGGTCACGACTACCAGCCTCCTGACCTTTCTGCAGGGCACGGTCAAGGCGTTTACAACCATACCGTCGTCTACCCCGCTCGGCTGGCGTTCACTCGAAGGAGCCGCTTTTGTCGAAGACGCGATCAAGCTGAGACCGAGCCTCGAGCTTCGCCTGGGCTTCCGGGGAGAGTTCACCAACGGCTGGAACGAGGCGCATGGCCGGGCTGCAAATTATCTGTTCGACGCCAACGGCGTGGTTATGACCCAACCGGTCGTTGGGGACTCCGCTCTTACCGTCAACAACGCGAAATTCCTGCCAGCGCCGCGCGTGGGCGTGGCTTGGTCTCCCGTTGCGTCAAGAAAGACGGTGATTCGGGCTGGATTCGGAATTTACTATGCGCTGCTCGACAACCTGGACTATCGCCTGGACAACCTCGCTCCCTACAATGCTTCGCTGATTATCCAAAACGTGCCGATTACCAGCATCACGGGCAGCAACAGCATCGTTCCGGGCGCGCCGCTTCCTCCGGGCGCGAAAGTGCCGCCGAGCGGCGTGCAGCCGGACATAAAAACCCCCACGGTGAACTCCTGGACCCTGAAGATCGAACAACAGCTCTCCCCGGCCACGTCGCTGAGTGTGGGCTATATCGGTTCGCACGGTTATCACGAAATCCTCGTTCTCGATAAGAATGTGCCAGTTCCAACCATCTGCCCGGCTTCGCCCTGCCCGGCAAGCTACTCCGCGGGAACGTGGTACAACCCGCCCAACGCGCCGCTGGCCAACCCGAACGTGGGGGCTACGACAACCTGGGTTTCGGAAGGCGTCAGCGCGTATAACGGCCTCGAAGTGGATTTGAGCCACCGCTTGAGTCACGGCCTGCAGTTGCGCGGGGTCTATACGTTCTCGAAGTCGCTGGACGATGGCGACACCTTGGCTACCACCGTCGCGACGAATTCACCGGCGTACGTTGCGAATCCGCTCCAACCAAAGTTGGATTACGGCCGGGGGTCCTTTGACATCCGGCACGCCGCGGTCATCAATGCCACCTACGACTTGCCGTTTGGCCGCAAGAACGCAAATGGCGCGAATCCTTTGTGGAACAAAGTAATCGGAGACTGGCAGATCAGCGGAATTGAGACGCTGCTATCCGGTATCCCCTTCACGCCGCAGTTGTCTTACAACCCTTCGAACGACGGCGACACCCGCAATCCCGTTCGGCCATCTTTGAATCCCAGCTTTACCGGAAACGTGATTGAAGGCGGTCCCAACCAATATTTCAATCCTAACGCTTTCATCCAGCCGCTCGCGGGCACCTATGGCAACGCCGGCCGCAACACTTTGCGAGGCCCTGGCCTGGCGACGACGGACCTCTCTCTGGCGAAGAAGTTCCTTCTGTCAGAGCGTCTCAGCCTGCAGTTCCGCGCGGAGTTCTTCAACATCTTCAATCACACGAACTTCAACACGCCGAATCCCGTGGTCTTCACCGCCGCCACTGGCGGACCGTCCCCCACGGCTGGCGTGATAACCTCCACGGCCACAACTTCGCGCCAGATTCAACTAGGCCTGAAACTATTGTGGTGAAACGCCGAAACCGCAAGGGCCGTCCGCCAACATCGAAGCGAATAGACTGCAAACTGAATCAGAATCGGGGCGGAAGCGTCAGTCGATTTCGTGGATCTGCATGGTGGCGTCGATGGCGAGATTGGGGTAGCGAATGGGGGAGCCGGCCGGCGCAGGCAGATGCCGCGCCGCGGCTGTGAATTCGCCGCCGGAACATTCGACGGTGTAGGAATAACCGTCGCGCTCGGTGCGGGTCATGGAAAGTGAATTGGAGGAGATGAGTTCGTCGAGAGAAGCGCAATGACCGTTCGTGGCGATGTAGCCGCGTTCCGCCTGAGCAATCTGCAGGAGGTCGGTTCGAACGCCCGTCAGGCTGATGGCCTGCGTTGGAGCCGTACCGTTATCCGTGGCTGGCATGCTCTTCAAATAAAAGTGATACACGACAAAGAGAAATGCGGCACCGACCAGAACGCCGACAAGAGAACGCATAGTGGAATTGTGGGCCTGCCCGTTGCACGCCGCAAGAGGCGGGCGCAGCGAGTTGCGTCAGGAAACAACGTCCCCCATTTTCGCCTTGAATCGCAGCAGCTCTGTTAGACTCCTGCCTACCGCCGAATTTCCCTCTCCGGTGTAACGCTCCCCCTTCGGACAGACGAATGAATCCGACTGCGCCGCCGTTCGAACCGCAGACAATCGAAAAACTGAGAGAAGAAGAGCTGGAAGAAGCTCGCGCGATCCAGAGCGTGATGATGCCGGCGGAAGCGCTGCGCGCCGGCGCGGTGATGATTTCGCACGAATTCCAGCCCATCGCCGCGGTGAGGGCTGCCAGCAGCGCTGTATGCGGCTCTGGCTGTAGGGACATTGCGCGGCGTACACAAGACGGGCACTTCACCGCACGATGTCCTTGCAACTTTGAACCGGCGGCTGATGATTCGCGGCATGCCCCGGCGGCACACGGCCATCCAGTATGCGGTCTTCGACCCGCTCAGACATGAACTGCAAGTTGCCAGCGCCGGCATGCCCGGGCCCTTTCACTTCTGCGCAAACGGATGCCGCAGCCTGGAACTCAAAGGAATCCCCCCAGGCTTGTTCCCCACAGCAAGCTACGAAACGCTGACCCTGCGATTGCAGCCGGGCGATTCCGTGCTCTTCTGCACGGATGGGGTCACGGATGCATTTAATCACCAGGGGGATCAGTTCGGAATCGAGCGGCTGCAAGAGCTTTGCGACGCCGAGCGGATCGCTTCGCCCGCGGAGTACTTGGGGCGGATCTTCGCCGCCGTCGAAAGTTTTTCCTGCGGACGGGAACAGCATGACGATATGGCTGCGGCGTTGTTTCATCTTTGCAGTTGAGTGCTGCCGGCGGCGTGTGCTCACAAAAGCATGTAGAGAGTGGGCAAAGGGCTCCCCGTTTGGCGTTGACAGGCCCGGGGCTCTCCAGTAACTACCATAAATACAGACTGTAAATCCAGGAGAGTCCTCGATGAAGACGAAGTCCCCGTATGCCTTTGGGCTGGCCTTAGTGCTTTCGTTTCTGATCTCGATCCCGGCAGACGTTTGGGCCGCGCCCCAGGCCGCGGGACAGCGCGCCGGTGAAGTCTCCCGCGTGATTCCGGCGGTGAGCATAGCTCGCAGCGGGAAAACCATCACCGCGTCAGCGAAGACCGCCGTCGATTGGCAAGACCTGGTGAATACCCAGGTGAATGCGCGCGCGCGCATCGCGCTGGACGACGGTTCGGTGCTGAACGTGGGTTCGGAATCGTCCATGAAAGTGGTCAAGCACGACGCGGGAGCGCAGCAGACCGAACTGGAGCTGACTTACGGAAAGCTGCGGACGCAGGCGCAAAAGATCGCCAAGCCGGACGGGAAATTCGAGGTGCGCACACCCGCAGGCGTCGCAGGTGTGGTGGGAACCGATTTTTTTGTTGCGTACGACAACACAACGAACACGATGAATGTAATCGCATTCGAAGGACTGGTGAAGGTCTGCAACCTGGCTGGAGTATGCGTGCTCGTCAAGGCCGGCCAGTTCACCAGCGTGCGCAGCGGAGATAATTCCGGACCGCTGCCGCCGCAGCAAGCGACGCTCGATCTGCTGGTGGCATCCAGCAAGGATTCGGATCAGGGAGCCCCGTCGGGTGTGCCCGGAGCAGGGCCGCACCTTGGTGTTTGGGGTACGGTCGGAATCGTCGCGGGAGCGGTCGGAGTTGGTTTGGGTGTTGGGTTGACGCGCGGCAACGGAACCCCGAGAACCGGATGTAATCCAAATAACCCGAAGGCCTGCGGATAGCGCTACAACTCCAAACAAGACCGAAGAAACGGAAGGATTCAGCCCTGACTGTGGTGAACAGCCAGGGCTTTTTGTTTTACCGAGGCTCGCCTGTCGGGGAGTGCATGCAACGGATGGGACAGAAATGCCGTCGAAGGAGTGTTGGCTGGACGGCGATGACGCGCCTGGCCGGCGCTTTGTATGCTCCAGCGCGGTGGCGTACACTGAATGTTTCGCGGTCCCGTCAAATTGTAAGTGAGGCTTCCTTTGACCAATTCGAATCGCAGTCGCTCAGTTCCGATCTTCTGCGGGCTGATTTTGCTCGCCACCCTGGCTCTGGACACGGTGCCATCGGCGCATGCTGCGCCACCGGATGCGCAGGCGAAGCGCTCGCCGCTGCTCGCGGCATTGCAAGCGGAGCTGGAACGCTCGATGAAGGCGTTGAGCGCACTGGACCCTCCTGCCTACTACATGGGCTATACAATCACGGAGACGCAGCGCGCGGATGTGTCCGGTTCGAACGGGGCGCTGCTCAACAGCAACGAAGCGCGCAACCGGTGGCTGGAAGTTTCGGTTCGAACCGGAACGTACGGGCTGGACAATTCGCACAAGGTAGGCGAGCGGCAGATGGCGAGCGGCGGGCCGGGCACGCCCGTACCGATCGACGATGACGCCGAAGTAGTGCGCCGGGCGATTTGGCTGGAGACCGACAAGCAGTACCGGGCCGCCTCCGAAGCGCTGATCAAGATCAAGACGGGCAAAGAAGTAAAAGTAGAAACGGCGGAAGGGCGCGCGCCGGATTTTTCGCGTGAAGAGCCCCACACCTTTATCGGACCGCAGGTTTCCATCGCCGTGGACCGCAAACCGTGGGAGGAAAAAGTCCGCGCTTATACCAAGGCTTTCCGAGAGTCGCCGGCAATCATCAATTCCATCGTGACGTTCTCCGCGCAAGCGCAAAACGCCTATCAGGTGACCAGCGAAGGGACGCAACTGCAATTCGGACAGATTCGCTACCGGCTGGAGCTGTTCATCCAGGGCAAGGCGCCGGACGGCATGGATATCGACCGCTACTACAATTTTGATTGGGTCGACCCCAAGGACGCGCCGGACGATAAAGCGGTCTACACAGCGGAAGCGACGATGCGCAAAGAATTGGAAGGACTGGTCGCCGCGCCCATCAACGATCCGACCGTTGGGCCGGCATTGCTGACGGGGCGCGCCGCGGCGGTGTTTTTCCACGAAGTCTTCGGCCATCGCGCCGAAGGCCATCGCCAAAAAGACGTGACCGAGGGACAAACGTTTTCGAAAAAAGTGGGAGAGCAGATCCTGCCGGATTTTCTGAGCATCACCGACGACACGACGATGAAAAAGCTCGGAAGGCAAGATCTCCTGGGCTACTACCAGTTCGACGATGAAGGCGTGCCGGCGCAACGCGTGCCGCTGGTGGATCACGGTGTGCTGAAGAATTTCGAGATGTCGCGATCGCCGCTGGTCGGGTTTCCCCATTCGAACGGCCATGGCAGGCGGCAGCTCGGCGCAACGCCGGTTTCACGGCAGGGCAACCTGATCGTGCAAAGCAGCAAGGCGGTAACCAACGCGCAGCTCCGCGCCAAGCTGATTGAATTGATCAAAGCGCAGGGCAAGCCGTTTGGGTTATTGATCGACGATATCGCCGGCGGATTTACGTTCACCGGACGCGGGCAGCCGCAGGCGTTCCAGGTGCTGCCCCTGGTGGTCTACAAAGTTTATGCCGACGGGCGGCCTGACGAATTGGTGCGGGGAGTGGATATTGTCGGCACGCCGCTCGCTGCGCTGACGAAAATCGTCGCGACCGGCGATACACCGGAGGTTTTCAACGGCTACTGCGGCGCGGAATCGGGATCCGTTCCCGTCGCCGCGGCGTCGCCCGCGATTTTGACTTCGGAATTGGAAGTGCAGAAAAAAGAGAGTTCGACGGACCGGCCGCCGATCCTGCCGCCGCCCGCGCACGATGTGATCAAGACGGGAGGCCAGCAGTGAGGCGCGCAGAGAAAGTAGCAGGACTGATTTTACTTTTGGTTGCGATGGGGTCCGCCGCGGCCGCAGGGGCGGAGGTACCGCAGGATAACGACCACACGCTGCAGGCTATGCGCGACGAGATGGACCGCGCGAAGACTCGCTTGGAACTGAAAATTCCGAACATCGACCAGCCGGTGCGGCCGTACTACGTCGAATATCGATTGCTCGATCTGGAGGTGCGCGAGGTCGTCGCGGAATTCGGCACCATCCTCTCGAGCACGCATACGCGGAACCGCTTTATGGATGTGGAAGCGCGTGTCGGCAGCTACAAGCTGGACAGCTCGAACTTTGTAAGCGACGACGGCTTCCGCGGCTTCATCGGACCGACCGGCTCGGTAGGAATCGATCGCGATTACGATTCGTTGCGGCAGGACTTGTGGATCGCGACCGATCAGGCCTTCAAAGAGGCCGTGGAGACTTATTCGCGCAAGCAGGCGTATCTCAGCAGTCTGGCGCGGCAATCGGACATTGACGATTTTTCGAAAGCCGATTCGGTGCAACTCATTGAGCCGCTGCAGACGCCGGATTGGACCAGCCGTAATTGGGAACAAGAAGCTCGCGAGACTTCGGCAACGCTGCGCGCGTTTTCCGAGATTCACGAATCGCGCGTGACCTATTACATCGTCTACGCGACGGAATATCTGCTGACCAGCGAAGGAACGGAAATCCGCCAGAATCGCAGGTTCGCTGCCATCGAAGCAGGGATGAGCACCCTGGCCGACGATGGCGTGCCGCTGAACCATTTTTATGCCACGTACGCGACGCGCCCGGCCGACTTGCCCAGCGTGGAGACGGTGCGCAAGGGAATAAACGTTGCCGGTACCGAACTCATGGCTCTGCGAGCCGCGCCTCCCGCACAGGACTATACCGGCCCCGTCCTTTTCGAGGCGCGCGCTGCGGCGTCGATGGTGGCGCAGGTGCTTGGACCCGCGGTGAACGGCGCGCGGCCACCGATTTCTTTCAGTCCGGTGATGGAACAGATGCTCAGCGGTTTGGGAGGAAAGAGCGACTGGGTGTCGCGGCTTGGCGCGCGCGTTTTGCCGTTGGGTGCGTCGGTTGTGGATGACCCGGGCGCAAAAGATTTCAATGGCACGTCGCTGATCGGCGGCTACGCCGTGGACAATGAAGGCGTGCGCGCTCAGAAAGTCACGCTGGTGGAGAACGGCAACCTGAAGAGCGAGCTGATGTCCCGCCGGCCCGGGCCGGACTCCGATCGGTCCAATGGACACGGCCGCGCCGCGTTCTTGAACGACGCCAAGCCGACGATGAGCAACCTGTTTTTTTCGGGGGCGGAAACTCTTTCCGCGGCGGAGTTGAAGAAGAAATTTCTGGACACCTGCCGTGCGGAAAAACTGGCCTATTGCCTGGTCGTGCGCGAGATGGACAATCCCGCGCTGAGCCTGCTGCACCAGGAAGATTTCTCCGAACTTCTGGCAAGCTACGGCGGCGGCGCCGGGACCGGCGATCGCCTGCCGCTGCTGCGGAACCTCGCCGGGATCGGCAACGATACTTTCGTTTACAACTACATGCAGAGCCAGATCAACGGATTTGCCGGCACAGCGCTGGGGGCGTTCGGCTCGGCGCAAAGCGGCTTACCGGCTTCGGTGGTGGCGCCATCGCTGCTGTTCGAGGAATTGGAAGTGCGCGGGGCGCGCGGAGAAGCCAAGCGGCTGCCGCTTTTGCCACCGCCGCCGATGAGCCCAGCAAAGTAAGTTCTTTTCAGGAATCGCCGCAATGAAGGAAATCACGCGACGAGGACTCATCTTTGGCGCGGCCGCGGCCGCAGCGTACGGCTTGCTGGTGGGTGTGGAACGTGTTTGCCTTTCGGCTTTCGCCGATAACGGCGAGCCGGAAGACGAACCGGGCCCGGTCAAGATCGAGAAATTCGCAGACGACGGCGCCAGGCTGGGGATTTACACGCTGGCGAAAGTGCGGAAGAACAAGTCCGAATGGAAGAAGCAGCTTACGCCGCTGCAATACGATGTAACGCGGCGCGCCGCAACCGAATTCGCTTTTTCCGGCGCGCTCTACGATCAACACGCCCCGGGACTATACCGCTGCGTCGATTGCGGCAACGCGCTCTTGGATTCAAAAGTGAAATTCGACTCCGGCACGGGCTGGCCGAGCTTTTGGGAAGCCATCGCCGCGGAAAATGTGCGCGAGAAAAAGGATTTCAGCATGGGCGTGCTGCGAACGGAAGTGAGATGCACGCTCTGCGACGCGCATCTGGGACATGTCTTCACCGACGGTCCCGCGCCCACCGGCTTGCGCTACTGCATGAATTCCGCTGCGCTGCGGTTCATCCCCCGGCAAGCAAGCGCTTTAGAAAAATCCTGAC
>WNFI01440400.1_pt1 | contig 11318 bp, 12 predicted proteins | sample 5400471 | NCBI WGS metagenome assembly WNFI01 (sample SAMN13153348, study PRJNA577476) | soil metagenome | isolation source: 100 cm saprolite on Douglas fir-dominated hillslope | place: USA:California | collected 2013-09-17
GACAATCCGATGAGCGACGCCGCCATCGAAGCCAAATTCATGGCGAACGCAACGCCGATCGTCGGCCGCGAGCGCGCCGAACGCGCGCGCGACTTCGTCCTTGCGCTCGAGACGCAGCCGGATATGCGCGCGCTGATCGCGCTGTTGGCTTGATCCGACCGCGGCGACGATCTGCTCCGAGACCTGCAACACCTTGTTGGCTGGCTGTTGGATTACGTTGCCAGCCAACTGCTTCCCGATAACCCAGCCGCAGATTTGCAGCCGACGCCGAGTGCGGTTCACCAGTGCGGCGTGTTTACGCCTTACGGCCGCTAGCAAATGCGGGCCGCGGCCACCGCGCCGCGGCTTCGCCGGAATGCCGACGGGCACCGCATGGCTTGCGGTGCCCGTTGCGCTGTTCGCTAGCGTGGACGATGCCGGGTTAGAGCTGGCGGATCGAATCAAAATTCCACGCCGAGTCGCTCGGGTTCTCGCCGACCCGGATCGTGGTGTCGTTGACGAAGCGATAGGGCGGCACCGGCAGATTGTACGGCGCCGGCACGCCGGAAAAGACCCGGCCGGCGGCGTCGTATTTGGAGCCGTGGCAGGGACAGAAATAGCCGCCCGGCCAGCTCGGCACCGGCGCCGTCGCGCTCGGCGTCGGGTAGAACAGCGGGATGCAGCCGAGATGGGTGCAGATGCCGATCAGCACGCTGTATTCCGGCTTGATCGAGCGGTGCCAGTTGGTGGCGTAAGGCGCCTGCTGCAGCTGCCTGGAACCCGGATCGGCCAATTGCGCCACGTCCTGGGCGCTTTGCAGCGCGTCGAGCGTCTGCTTGCCGCGATGGAACACGAAGATCGGCCGCTGCCGCCAGTAGATGACGACCTGCGCGCCTTCCTCGATCTTGCCGACGTCGAGATCGACCGGCCCGCCGGCGGCGAGCGTCGAGGCGTCGGGATTCATCTGGTCGATCAGCGGCACCAGCGCTGCCGCGGCGCCGACCGCGCCGACCGCGGCGGTGGCGATATAGAGGAAGTCGCGGCGTGACGGGTTTTCCGGGTGTTCGATGCCTGCCGCCGCCGATGCACCGCTCGCCATGGTCACGTCCTTTATGGGCAAGTCTTGCTTTATGGGGAAGCAAGTCTTGCTTTATGGGGAAGCAAGTCTTGCTTTATGGGGAAGTCTTTTGCGGTCGCGCCGATGCCCGGAAGGCGGCGCGCCGGCGCCTTTATGTGGCGAAGGGGCGGTTTCGTCAATCGAGCAATTGGGCCGGTCACCAACCTGTCGCCGGCGCGCGTTGCGGCCTTTCTGACCGTGCCCTCTTGCCTTCGCAAAGCCGGTTCCCGGCCGTCCCGGACTTGCGCTATTGATCGCAACGGGAGCACGCCGAACCCCGCTCGTAGCCAGGGCAGGGGAGGAACCGTGCCAAGGAGACGCCCATGCGCGCCAAGGACAATATGCGCACCGCCGCCGAGGTTCTGGTCGACCAATTGCGCATCCACGGCGTGCGCCACGTCTTCTGCGTGCCGGGCGAGAGCTATCTTGCGGTGCTCGACGCGTTCCACGACGCCGACCTTGCCGTCACGGTCTGCCGCCAGGAGGGTGGCGCCTGCATGATGGCCGAAGCCGTCGGCAAGGTGACCGGCCAGCCCGGCGTCTGCTTCGTCACCCGGGGGCCGGGCGCCACCAATGCCTCTCCCGGCATCCACATCGCGCGCCAGGATTCGTCGCCGCTCGTCATGTTCGTCGGCCAGGTGGCGCGCGAGATGCGCGAGCGCGAGGCCTTCCAAGAGGTCGACTACCGCGCCTATTTCGGCTCGATGACCAAATGGGCGACCGAGATCGACGATCCCGCCCGCGTGCCGGAAATCGTGTCGCGGGCCTTCCACACCGCGGCGAACGGCCGGCCGGGACCGGTCGTGGTGGGCATCCCCGAGGACATGCTGGTCGAGCGCGTCGCCGTGCCCGACGCGCCGCCGTTCGCGCTGATCGAGACCTCGCCGGGTCAGACGGAAATGGCGAAGTTCGCGCAACTGCTCGCCGGCGCCCGCGCGCCGATCATGCTGCTTGGCGGCAGCCGCTGGTCGCAGGCCGCCAGCGACGGCATCGGCCGCTTTGCGCAGAAATATGCGCTGCCGGTCTGCACCACGTTCCGGCGCGGTCATTTGTTCGACGCGCTGCATCCCTGCTACGCCGGCGATCTCGGCATCGGTCCCAATCCGAAACTGATCGCGCGCATCAAGGCTTCTGATCTCGTCATCATGGTCGGCGGCCGGCTCGGCGAATTGCCGTCGCAGAGCTACACACTGTTCGACATTCCGCGGCCGCAGATGCCGTTCGTCCACGTGCATCCGGGCGCCGAAGAGCTCGGTCGCGTCTATAGTCCGCATTTGGCGATCCACGCGACGCCGACGGCGTTTGCCGCGGCGCTCGACAGTCTCGATCTGAAGGCGGCACCGGGCGGCGGGTCGCAAACCGCCCATGCCGACTATCTCGAATGGACGGAAATGCCGACCGAGCAGCCGGGCGGCGTCAATTTCGGCGCCGTCATGGTGTGGCTGCGCGAATATCTGCCGCCCAACGCCATCCTGTGCAACGGCGCCGGCAATTACGCGGCGTGGATTCACCGCTTCTTCCGCTTCCGCCGCTTCGGCCAGCATGTCGCGCCGGCCTCGGGTTCCATGGGCTACGGCGTGCCGGCGGCGGTGGCGATGAAGCGGCTGCATCCCGACCGGCCGGTGGTGTGCCTTGCCGGCGACGGCGACTTCCTGATGAACGGCCAGGAATTCGCCACCGCCGTGCAATACGGCATTGCGTTCACCATCATCGTCGCCGACAACGGCATGTACGGCACCATCCGCATGCATCAGGAGCGCGAATATCCCGGCCGCGTCTCGGCGACCGAATTGCGCAATCCGGATTTTCCGGCCTACGCGCGGGCCTTCGGCGGCTTCGGCGTCTCGGTCGAGCGCACCGAGGACTTCCCCGACGCGTTCAAGCAGGCGCAAGCCTCCGGCAAGCCGGCCATCATCCGCTTGGCCATCGACGGCGAAGCCATCACGCCGACGATGACGATCGCAAAAATTCGCGCCAAATCGCTGGCGGAGAAGAAGCGGTGAGCTAACAACCTTCCCCCTGCAGGGGCAGGGCCGTTGAGGGCCAATACGTTCCTTGGTCCAGACGAAATATCAGGAAAACATCCTCCGCCAGAGTAGTCTGGCGTGCAGCAATACCCGGTCCATCCTGGTCTGCGGATACACCAGGCCGACCGTGCTATCCGTCACGCATTTCGGCTTGAACACGATACCATAGAACAAGCCTGTGCCCTGGATGGTTGATTCGCGTATTGTCATACCTTTCATTTCGGTGGTCGTCTCGAGCGCGCTCTTGATCTTTTCGATGTCCTCAGTCGCGAGGTCGCGACCATCCTTTCGTTTGACCACGTAGTTCACCGTCGCCATGAGCGCTTGCTGAATCTGGCAGATCAAGCCGACATTGTTGATGTACTCGGAAATTGCCGCATTGCAGTTCGATTCTTCGAACAGCGTGTGCTCGATGGATACCAGATCCGCGCCGTTCAGCTGGAAGAGCTTGGTATCTTTGAACGAATATTGTATGGCCAGCTGATCCTCCAGCGCGGCTTCAGCTTTCACGGCGAGCAGCATTTCATTCTGCATACTGGCGTGCGCGGTTACCAACTTGGACGCCATGAAATCGGGCAACGGCGACGTTTCCATCATCCCCGTTACGACGTTGGAATTTGCGCTACAAACCGGGCGGGGGTGACTGCCATCGAGCGATACGTAGTAAAATGAGCCGAGCGTCAACGCTTTGTTCGGCGGCGTCAGAGGGTCGAACCCGATCTGCACGATTGCGTTTTTTATCTCGTCGACGTCGCGCGTGTACCAGAAATAGGACAGCAGTGGCGCGGCAACGACAAGCGCGACGAATGCGTAGATGAGATAGCGCTTCATCTATTTCCCGGACGGCGATCCCGGGCGGTTAATCGCCGCAGCAGAAGCTGCCGCATTGGTGATATCCTTTCGGACAGGCGTTCGCTGCGGAAACCGCAAACACGAGTGCCACCACGGCGACGAAACAAGCCACACCATGCCTGAACATGTGCGCCTCCTCGCGACAGAACCAAAGGATTAGGCGTCTTTCACAACAATACCACGAATCCACGAGGAATTTCAACTTCAGCCTGTCTATATTTCTTCGCGGTGGTGGAGGGCATCCGGCGGCGCACCCGACTAGAGAGCGTCACGCCCTTATCACCCTCGCCCCGCAGGGGAGGGTGATTTTTTTACTCCGCCTTGATCCCCGCCGCCTTGATGATCGGCCACCATTTCTCGATCTCGGCTTTCTGGAAGGCGTGCAGCGCCTCCGGCGACTGTTGCTGGCGCGGATAGATGACTTGCGCGAGATCGAGGAGCTTCTGCCGCGTATCGGGATCGGCCAAGGCGGCCACCACGGCGGCGTTGAGCTTGGCGATGATCGGCTTCGGCGTGCCTTTGGGCGCCCACATCGCGTGCCAGAATGAAAAGTAATAGCCGGGCAAGCCGGCTTCGTCGGTGGTCGGAATGTCGGGGGCGACCGCGATGCGCTCCTTGGCGGTGACGGCGTAGGCTTTCAGATCGCCGGATTTCACGTGCGGCAGCGACACCGCCGGGGTGTCGAGCTGGATGTCGGTGATGCCGGCGAGCAGATCCTGGGTGGCGAGGCCGGCGCTGCGGTATGACACCATCTGCCACTTCACGCCGATCAGGTTCTCCATCAGCACGCCGGCGACGTGGCTCGGCGAGCCGACGCCTGAGGTGCCCATGGTCACTTTGTCGGGGTTGGCTTTGATCCAGGCGATCAATTCCTGCAGATTGTTCGCCGGCATGGTTTTGCGGGCATCGATCAGGAACGGCTGCGTCACGGCGAGTGCCACCGGCTCGAAATCGGTGAGATAATCGAAGCCGAGATTATAGATGGCGCCGTCGGCGACGTTGGTGCCCCACATGCCCCACAGCACCGTGTAGCCGTCGGGCGCCGAGCGCTCGGCGCGGGTGACGCCGATGGTGCCGGCGGCGCCGCTGACATTTTCCACGATCACGGTCTGGCCCAATGTCGCGCTCATGGCCTTCGCCATGATGCGGCCGAGCGTGTCGGTCGAGCCGCCCGGCGCGAGCGGCACGATCATGGTGATCGGCCGATCCGGATAGGTCTGCGCGCGGGCGGGAAGAGCGGCGGCAAAACTCAAAGCGGCAATGGCCGCGGCAACCCGTGCAATCATGGTTTCCTCCCATCGCGAGCGACAGTCGCCTCCTATGCCAGAGGATTTTTCCGGTCCAAAGGGCAAAGCGCGCGCTGCGACGGTATAGCCGAACATTGCCGGCGATTTTGAATCGTGGTTCACTTGTTGCGACAAGCGTTGCCGATTCCATCTTGCGAATAGCCGATGCCTTATCGCCGCACCGAAAACGTCGCGCGCCGGCTCGCCGCCCGCCATGCGGCGATCATCGCCGCGGCACGCGATGCGGCAAGCGAAGGCGGCATGGCGGCGGTGCAGATCGCGCCGGTAGCGCAACGCGCCGGCATCGCCGCCGGCACGGTCTATCGCTATTTTCCGGGCAAGACCGATCTGGTCGCGGCGATGCTCGCGGAAATCTCGGAGCGTGAAATCGGCGCACTGCGCCGCGCCGCCGACGTCGCGCCGGGCCCGTTGTCGGCGCTCTCGGCGGCGATCATGACGTTTGCGGCGCGGGCGTTGCGCCACCGCCGCCTTGCCTATGCTGCGATCGCCGAGCCGGTCGATGCCGAGCTCGACGCCGCGCGGCTTGCCGCTCGCAAGGCGTTCGCCGCCGAATTCGCAAGCCTCATCGCCTCAGCCGTGGGCGGCGGCCATCTGCCGGACCAGGACGCGATGCTGAGCGCGGCCGCACTCCTCGGGCTGCTCAGCGAAGGACTGATCGGGCCGCTGGCACCCGATGCAACGGGCCGCGAGCGCGCCGTGGTGCAGTCGCTGGCGCTCGTTGCGTTACGCGCGCTCGGCGTTGCCGATGCGCGGGCGCGGGGGCTGGTGGTTTCGGGGATCAGGGATCAGTAATCAGGCATCAGTAATCAGGCATCAGGCATCAGGCATCAGGCATCAGGCATCAGGCATCAGGGGGAATCTTGATGCCTGATCCCTGTTTTCCTGATCCCTGAAAATTCCTGATCCCTGAAATCAATGCGATAACAGCGCCGGCACCGTCATCGAGCGCAGGATCGAATGCGTGACGCCGCCGAGCACGAATTCGCGCAGCCGCGAATGCCCGTAGCCGCCCATGACGAGGAAATCCGTGCCGCTGTCGGCGACGTGCGAGAGCAGCGCATCGGCGACGTCGATATTGCCGGCGGTGATGCGCTTGACGTCGACCTCGAGCCCATGGCGCGCCAGGTGCTGGCCCATGTCGGCGCCTTCGATCTCGTCCTGCTTGCCGCGCTCATTGGCGACGATGACGATTTCGACCTTGCCGGCTTTTTCCAGGAGCGGCATGGCGTCGGCGATGGCGCGCGCCGCCTGGCGGCTGCCGTCCCAGCACACCATGACGCGATCAAGCTTGAGCGGCGCTTTCTGGATGTAGGGTACGACGATCATCGGCCGGCCGGATTGGAACAGCGTGCTCTCGGCGATCAGCTCTTCGACTGCACTGGTTTCGGGCTCGGCCTGGCCGACGATGGCGAGATCGAAGCGGCGGGCGATGCGGCCGAACTGATCGCCGGCGCCGGCCGCGCTGGCGCTGAGCGTCAGCGGCTCGGCCGATACGCCGGCGCGCGACGCCAACGCGGCGAAGCGGTCGATGGCGGCCTTTGCCGCCGACTGGTTGTCGGCAAGTTGCGTGTCGATCACCTCGGCCGGAATGTAGCCGGTCCCCGATATCGGCACGATTGGATCGAACACAAAGGCGATGCCGACGACATGGGCGCCGAAGGCGTCGGCCACCGAGACCGCATAATCGCCGGCGGGACCGCCGTTCTCGCCGATGCTGAGATTGACGACGATGTCCTTGATCATGGCGGCGTCTCCTCGGTGCGGCAGCGCGGCAATTATTATAGCGTCTTTATGTCATGCCTGCTGTCGATCGCTTTTGCGCCAAATCAAACCGCCGGCTCTCCCATGCGGCTACTTCTTCTTAACGCTGCCGTCGGCGTTGAATTGGCTGACATAGGCCCACAGATCGGCGATCTCCTGCTCGTTCTTGATGCCGGCGAAGATCATCTTGGTGCCGGGCACCTTGGCCCGCGGGTCCTTGATATAGTCCTTGAATTCCGCCTCGCTCCAGACGATGCCGGAATTCTTGTTGGCGTCGGAATAGGAGAAATCGGCGACGCCGCCGGAATGCCGGCCGTCGAGGCCGTTGAGCTCGGGGCCGATCTTGTTCTGCGCATCCTCGCCGATTGCGTGGCAGGGCAGGCATTTGTGGAACGAATTTTCGCCCTTGGCGACGTCCTGGGCCGACGCCGTATGGGTCAACGCAGCAATCAACGCGGCCGCCACGATCAACGTCCTCATCATCATCAAAAATTCTCCCTTTCGCGTGTGGTGCCGGTCGCGCCCCAGGCGGCCTGAAATCGCGTCGCAGCCAAGCGGCCTTGGCGCAACCTGTCAACGGCCAAAATAGCCGGCCTGCCGCGCACTTCGCCCCTGAGATCCTCAGCTCCCTGAGGCGCTGTTACGCGGTACGGCCGGCCTTTTCCGGCTATAATGACAACAGAGAAACGCCCGGGTGGTTCGATGCCGGTTTTGATGCCGCTGTTCGATGACGCGGTGCTGGCGCGGCGCGCCGAGATTGTCGCAAGCCTCCGGCGCATCGTGCCGGGCGAGGGCGTGATCGCCTCGGAAGTGGCCATGCGGCCCTACGAGAGCGACGGCCTCACCGCCTATCGCCAATTGCCCATGGTGGTGGTGTTGCCGGAGACGACGGCACAAGTTTCGGCCGTGCTCGGCTACTGCCACCGCGAAGGCATCAAGGTGGTGCCGCGCGGGGCCGGGACCTCGCTGTCGGGCGGCGCGCTGCCGCTCGGCGACGGCGTGCTGCTCGGCATGGCCAAGTTCAGCCGCATCCGCGAGATCGACTTCGACAATCGCGTCGCCGTGGTCGAGCCCGGCGTCACCAATCTCGCGGTGTCGCAGGCGGTCGAGCAGGCCGGCTTCTATTACGCGCCCGATCCGTCGTCGCAGATCGCCTGCACCATCGGCGGCAACGTGGCGGAGAATTCCGGCGGCGTGCATTGCCTCAAATACGGCATGACCACCAACAACCTGCTCGGCTGCGAACTGGTGTTGATGACCGGCGAGGTGTTGCGGCTCGGCGGCAAGCATCTGGATGCCGGCGGCTACGATCTGCTCGGCATCGTCGCCGGGTCCGAGGGGCTGCTCGGCGTCGTCACCGAAATCACCGTGCGCATCCTGAAAAAACCGCAGAGCGCGCGTGCGGCGCTGATCGGCTTCACCAAATCCGAGGACGGCGGCGAATGCGTCGCGCGCATCATCGGCTCCGGCATCATTCCCGGCGGCATGGAGATGATGGACCGGCCGGCGATCCATGCGGTCGAGGAATTCGTCCACGCCGGCTATCCGCTCGACGTCGAGGCGCTCTTGATCGTCGAGCTCGACGGCCCGCGCGCCGAGGTCGATCACCTGCTCGAGCGCGTGCAGGACATCGCCAAGGCCTGCCGCGCGGTGACCTGCCGGGTCTCCAACTCGGAAGAAGAGCGCTTGCTGTTCTGGGCCGGCCGCAAGGCGGCGTTTCCGGCGGTCGGCCGCATCTCGCCGGATTATTACTGCATGGATGGCACCATCCCGCGCGCCAAGCTGCCGCTGGTGCTGCAACGCATGCAGGAGATGTCGGCGAAATACGCACTGCGCGTCGCCAACGTGTTCCATGCCGGCGACGGCAATCTGCATCCGCTGATCCTCTACGACGCCAACAATCCCGGCGAGCTCGAACGCGCCGAGCAATTCGGCGCCGATATTCTGCGGCTGTGCGTCGAGGTCGGCGGCGTGCTCACCGGCGAGCACGGCGTCGGCGTCGAAAAGCGTGATCTGATGCCGGTGATGTTCTCCGAGATCGATCTCAACCAGCAGCAGCGCGTCAAATGCGCCTTCGACGACAAGAGCCTGCTCAATCCCGGCAAAGTATTCCCGACCTTGCACCGCTGCGCCGAGCTCGGCCGCATGCACGTGCATGCCGGGCGGGTGGCGTTTCCCGATATTCCGCGGTTTTAGTCAGTTCGCGGTTCTTGCTACGTCGACGCCAATTGCCCGCGCGATCCTTGCCATCGTCCTGTCAAACGTGAGCAGCGTGCAGCCGACGCGCTGCGTGATCGCGAGATGAAGCGCATCAGGGGTGCGAAGCGGAAAATCGAGTCGGCGTATCATGGCGGTGGCGCCGGCAATGTCGCTGCTCTCGATCTCGGCAAGCCGGGTATGGCGCGCGCACCAAATATCGAAGTTCGCGAACGCCGTTTGGGCTTCGCTGTTACGCAGGTCGCGGGTGCGCACGCGGCGTGCCATCACCGCGGAAAACTCAGCGGCGGATAAATTGCTAACGACGAGAGTATCGCGCAGACCGCGCATGGCCTTGTCCGCTTTGTCATTGAGCGGATCAACGGCAAACAATGCGACGATCACATTGACGTCGAGATAGACACTCACCGCGCCCACTCGTCGCGAACCTTGCGCACCGTGGCGGCGGCGTCCTCGCGCGGCATGCGCCGTCCGACCCGCCGTTGTGTGAGCCAATCGACCGCCTCGGGCGTCACCGGCTTGGCTGCCGACGGAACCGGCTTCAGTTCGACGACCGGACGGCCGTGACGTGTGATAACCACGCCTTCGCCTTCGAGGGCGCGATCGATCAGCGCGGAAAGATTGTTCTTGGCGTCGGCGACGCTGTGCTTGCTCATGATCGTAAAAATAGCCATGTGATAGCTATTTTGCAACCGCCAACAGCAACGATCTGCCCCCGGAGACCGGCCAGGGCTTTCGCGACTATCTCGATTTCAACGTCGAGGCCGAGGCGCTGGGCTTCCAGTCGAGCTTTCTGGTCGAGCATCATTTCACCGGCTGGAACCAGGTGTCCGCGACCTTGATGCTGCTGATGGCGCTGGCCATGCGCACCAAGACGTTGCGGCTCGGCTCGGCGGTGATGGTGTTGCCGTGGCACAATCCGGTGCTGCTCGCCGAACAGGCCGCGACGCTCGATCTGATCTCCGGCGGCCGCCTCGATCTCGGCATCGGCAAGGGTTACCGCCACAGCGAGTTCAAAGGCTTTGCGATCGCGCCGGAAGAAGCCGAGGCGCGCTTCGAGGAGGCGATCGCGGTGATGACGCGCGCCTGGACGACGCGCCAGCGCTTCTCCCACCGCGGCCGCTTCTGGCAGTTCGAGGACATCGTCGTCGAGCCGCCGCCGGCGCAAAAGCCGCATCCGCCATTGTGGGTGGCCGCCGGCAGCGAACACTCGATCCGTCGCGCCGCCGCGCGCGGCTTCAATCTGATCCTCGATCAATATGCCAGCGCCGGACAAATCGCCGAGCGCATCGGCATCTACAAAGCCGAGCGTAAAGCCCAGGGCTCAGGCTTCGATCCGATGCAGGTCGCGGTGGCGCGCCAGCTTTATGTCGCCACCGACGAAGCCGACAAGCAAGCCGCGCTCAAGCGCCAGGCCGCCTATACCCAACGCACCGTGGATGTCTCGCGCAAGCCCGAGGGCAAAGGCGGCTCGCATGTGCTCGCCTATGCCGACAAGGCCGGCGGCACCGAGGAGCACGCGCTCTACGGCACGCCGGACGAAATCCGTGCGGCGCTCGTTGCCTTGCAGAAGGCGGGCGCGAACTACGTCCTGCTCACGATGACCGGCGGCAGCGCGCAACTGCGCCGTTTCGCGCGCGAGATCATGCCGGTCTTCGCCCGTTCCGCGCCCGCCGCCGACGCGGCGGAATGATTTAGCCGCGCGATGGCCGATACGCTCAAACCCCGCGATGCCGCCGAGGTCGAGCAGGCGGTCCGTTCGGCGCTCGCCGACAACAAAACGCTCGAAGTCGTCGGCCACGGCAGCAAACGCGCCATCGGCCGCGCCGCGCAATGGGACGCTACCCTCGATCTGTCCGCGTTGACCGGCGTCACGCTCTATGAGCCCGAAGAGCTGGTGCTGTCGGCGAAAGCCGGCACGCCGCTCGCCGAGATCGAGGCCCTGGTCGCGACAAGCAAACAAGAGCTCGCCTTCGAGCCGATGGATTACGGACCGCTCTTCGGAACAGCCGTTGGCGCCGCCACCATCGGCGGCGTGCTGGCGGCGAACCTGTCCGG
>WNFI01056088.1_pt1 | contig 11317 bp, 10 predicted proteins | sample 5400471 | NCBI WGS metagenome assembly WNFI01 (sample SAMN13153348, study PRJNA577476) | soil metagenome | isolation source: 100 cm saprolite on Douglas fir-dominated hillslope | place: USA:California | collected 2013-09-17
AGATCGTAGGGTGTGGTATAAAGCTGCCCTGCTGGAATGGGATTAAGCTTCTGGTCTGTATCCAGCCCGGTTGGGTTGTAAAAGTGCGTCTGGAAAAGATGGAGCCGCTGGGCTTCTACGTTCATAATATGCACAAAAGCTTCCTGTGAACCCGCCACGCCATCCGCGATCGCTACTGCCGCATCATCGCCAGAAGGTAGCAACAGAGCATACAGCAGGTCTTTGAGCGAAAGATGGTCACCTACGTACAGACCGGCGTTGCTCCCAATTGCATCTTGATCAACGGCATCCTGGCCAACGGTAATCATTTGATCAAGATTGCCGATCCTCATGGCCACGAGCGCGGTCATAATTTTTGTCGTGCTGGCCATGGGTACTGGAAGCTCACCATTCTTTTCATAGAGAATAGTGCCAGTGTCGGCATCCATCAAAATGGCATCGCTGGCGTTCAGTGAGCCGGGCACGCCCACTGGAGTCAGGACTGCCTGGGGAACGGCTCGCGGTATGCGTGTATAGGCGATGGGCGTGAGCGGGGGACCATTCAGATCAGGCTGGCCTAAGCCGAGTACGTTTGAGCCCAGCGGGGTAAAGAGCCACACTGGGACACTGATAACGATGAGGATAACCACTACTAGCAGGATGATAGCGAGTGTTCTACGTCGATTCATACTATAATTTCTCTATCTCTGTATAGAAAGGTTTTTAAACGTGAGCTTATCCTCTTATAAAGACGCTGAACTGTGCGGAATTGTCTCTGTTTTGCATGAGCCATAGAAGGAAAACCTTGTAGTGTGGCATTTTTGCTAATGCAGATTGGTTTTATCCAATGTACGCTAACAAAAATGCCAGGCAGCGAGAGTTCCACCAATAATCGGGAGGTACGATGAGCTTGCCTCCTGATCCCGTAACGTGTAGCGCCGATGCTCGCCATCGCGTGGGTGGGGCGCTGGGGCTATGCTACGCTGTTGCCCCAATTATTGATGGAACCCACTATAAGAAAATGCTTTATACCACTTGCGGCCAGCGTGTGTGGTAGTCGGTCACGCGCTCGAAGGCGTCGGCCACACGCAAGATTTTGTCCTCGGCGAAGAAATTGCCCAGCAGTTGCAGGCCGACCGGCAGATTGTTGCTGAAGCCGCCGGGGATAGAGACGCCGCAGATGCCCGCCAGGTTCGCCGGAATGGTGAGCACATCTTGCAGGTACATCTCGTACGGATCTGAGATCTCACCCAGGCGGAAAGCAACCGATGGGCAGGTCGGACTGACCAGCACATCGAACTTTGCAAAGGCCTCAGTGAAGTCCTGCGCGATCAGTGAGCGCACTTTTTCCGCCTGTTTATAGTAGGCATCGTAGTAGCCTGAAGAGAGCGCGTAGGTGCCCAGCATAATGCGGCGTTTGACTTCCGCGCCGAAACCATACTCGCGCGTCTTCTCCAGCGCCTCCCACATCTCGTCGGTGTCGCGATAAGAGTAGCCATATTTCACGCCATCGTAGCGTGAGAGGTTGGCGCTGGCCTCGGCAGGCGCGATAATATAGTAGGCCGCGACCCCATAGCGTGTATGCGGCAGCGAAACCTTATCAACTACTGCGCCCAGTTCGCGCAGCTTCTCGATGTCTGCGCGAACCGTTTGATCCACGCCCGGCTGCATACCCTCAACCCAGTACTCTTCAGGCACGCCGATGCGCAGCCCCTTGATGTCACCGCTCAAGCCCGCTGTGTAGTCGCCAACTGACTCAGGCGAGCAGGTTGCGTCGCGTGGATCGCTGCCGGAGATGGTCTGCATCATCAGAGCCGCGTCGCGCGCGTTGCGGGTGAAAGGGCCAATTTGGTCGAGCGATGAAGCGAAAGCGACCAGGCCGAAGCGCGAGACGCGTCCATAGGTTGGCTTCAGGCCTACCACATTGCAGAGCGCGCCAGGTTGGCGAATTGATCCGCCCGTGTCGCTGCCCAGTGCACCCATGGCCATGCCTGTCGCTACCGCTGCCGCCGAGCCACCACTGCTACCGCCCGGAGTGCGTTCTAGATCCCAGGGATTGTGCGTGGGAAAGAAGGCTGAGTGCTCGGTTGAGGAACCCATGGCAAACTCGTCCATGTTGGTCTTGCCCAGCATCACCGCGCCAGCAGCGTTGAGCTTCTCCATCACCGTCGCGTTAAAGGGCGGCTTGAAATTCTCCAGCATGCGTGAGCTGCAGGTGGTGGTGATATCTTTCGTGCAAATGGCGTCTTTGATGGCCAGTGGAATGCCCGTCAGCGGCGTCACGTTCTCGCCGTCGCGCAGGCGGCGATCGGCCTCTTCGGCCTGTTTCAGAGCCAGATCGTCAGTAACCAGGGTGAAAGCCTTCACCGTATCGTCAACCTCGCGAATGCGGTCGAGGTGCGCGCGCGTCAATTCAACCGAGGAGAGCTTGCCCTGGCGCAACAGCTCGCCCGCCTCGTCAATCGTCATTTTATACAATTCACTCATCATTCTACTCCAACACCGCCCGTACTTTCAGGCAATTCTCCTCTTGCGCGGGTGCGTTTGCCAGCAGCACCTCTGGCGGATACGATGGCTGCGGGATGTCCTCGCGCATGATACTCTGCAAGCGCGACGCGTGCGCGGTGGGCGAGACACCAGATACGTCTGCCTCCTGCAAGATCGCGATATGTTCTAGAATAACAGAGAGCTGCTGGCCCAGCACATCGATCTCTTGTTCCTGTAAGCCCAGACGAGCCAATTTCGCAATATGCATCACCGTTTTACGATCAATCATACCTATCCCCTTTTTCTCTCTATCAGAAGCGGACATGGAAGCCGCTTACATGGCTTGATGGCTCGCCCCATGCCGTTTCGACTTCGCGCACATCGGCTGCCGCCGGCCCCCGCCGTAATAGAGCCAGTAAATTCTCTAGCGCCGGGCGCGGCCCCTGAGCTACTACTTCGACACTTCCATCATTGGTGTTGCGAGTATAGCCGCGCAGGCCCAGGCTTAGAGCCTTATCTATCACAAAATAGCGGAACCCCACGCCCTGAACCCTGCCGCGCACCGTGGCGTGAAGTTCTTGTGCTTCGTTGCTCTTATTCTGGTTTTCCATGGGGCCATAATAGCATAATTGGAGCGCTCTCACCAGGGGTTACAGAAAAACGGCATAGAAAGCCCTGCACATTCATGGCAGGGATGAATAGGCCTTCCTGTAAAGGCGGAGAGGCTGGGAAAAAAAACGCTGAATGGCAATCTGAGGTTGAAGGGAGGTGTAGCCTGGAAGGAGAAAGCGTGTGATAAACCCAGGAGGAGAAAGAGCATGGCTCGACGAACTCCGCGCCCGCGAGCAGACGCAAACAACAACCTTGACCCCATTGATAGTGCACTGTGAGCACTGCGGCCAACCGCTGTCGGTGGCCAATCACGGCCATCGCACGGTGACCACCCTCGCGGGGATGTGGAAATTAACCCTGGTGATCCGGCAGTGTATCCAGCCCGATTGCCCTGGCTTCCATCAGATCCACCGACCAGAAGAAGAAGGGCGCTAAGCAAGGACACGTGGTGTTGGCCATCGATGGGCTACAACCGGATGTCGGGCATGAGGTCCTGTGGGTCGTCCGCGACTGTCTTTCGGAAGAGATCCTGCTGGCTCGACCTTTGCTCGAGCCTCACGCAGGGCGATCTCACAGCCTTGCTCACCGAAGTGAAGTCCTTGTTGGAGCCAGTGATCGGTGTCGGTCGAAGGGGTGATCTCCGATGGAGAAGAGACCATTGGCAGCGCGGTGGCTTTCGTCTTTCCTCACATGCCCCATCAGCGCTGTCAGTTTCACTACCGGCATCGGATGCGACGAAACCTCTGTACGAGGCTGACCGGAACGCTAAAACGGAGTTGAAGAAGCAACTGCGCGGAGTACGGCCGATTGAGCGCGCTCTAGAAGAGCATCCTACGCCGGAAAATGACTCCATCCGGGGGTATTGTCTGGCCGTACGGGCGTCCCTGACCGATGATGGACGCTCGCCACTGGATGCACCAGGTCTGCGTTTGTATGAACGGGTCACCCAAATCAGCGCCTCCATTGGACGGGTGGAGGAAAAAACCGTCAGGGCAAAGGTGCCGACTGAGTAGCCACAGCCCAGCGCCCTTCGAGGGAAGCAAGCAAGGACTGGCGCTTGTGACGAAAGCGAAAGCGCGTGAGTTGCTCGCTCTGAGCACGGGTGGTCTGCCGTCGTAGCTCTCTCCAGCGGGCACGGTCAAGTCGGGTGGCCTGCTGTTGCAGATGCTGGCGATGGGCCGTATCCTGCTCCCACCAGGCCGCATACGCGACACAGCGCCCGTAGCGTAAGAGATAGGTATTCCAGTTCTTGCGTCCACTGACGCGGCGATACTGCGTTTTGAGGCGGCGAATGCTGCGTTCCATGTCATTGTTGGTGCGAGGAAAGTCCTGCCGGTCGTAGCACTGCACCAGGTACGGGCGCAGATTGGAGAGGATCTGCAAAAACTCGGTGAGGCACTCCCGCTCCCGTTCGGAAAGTGCGCCATCCGTCAGGTGAGTAGTCATGCGCTGTCGCCAGGTATCCAAGTCACTTCCAACGGTTGCATTGCTTTTTCCTTCTCCTGGCGACCCCTGGTTTGTATCCAGAATATGCTCGACCTCCAGGAGCCAGCCGTGCATGCGTTTGATCTGCGCCAGTTGGTCGGCCCAGGCAACACGCGCTGCCACAATAGCTTGCAGACGGGCCAGCTTTTGCGCACACAGCCGACTTACAGGCCCCCTTTTTTGCGAGCCGTTGCAAGCTCGCTTTGATCTCATCCAACATCGCGGTGGTTTCCACGGTGGCGTACTGAAACGGTTGGAGACCATCGGTGTTGAGGGCCGTCACGATTCCAGTGGCATAGTCGTCTAGCACGGCCAGATGCGCGGCTTCAGGAGGAGAAGCGGTGGTCAGGTGCTTCTTGATCTGTTTGCGCACATCCCTCACCTTCGGTTGTAAGCGTTTGCGCATTGCCGTTTTGACCTGCTTATCCGCCTCGAACACTTTTTTCGAGGCATCGCGCAGCGCGTGGAACTGGCAAACCTGGTGCGGCACCTCTGGCCACAGTTCCTGGAGCGCTAGCAGTTCACTTTCTTGCGCATCGCTGATCGTCCCCAACACCTTTACCTCCAACGCGACCACTGGGGCCAGCTGAACTGTTTACCTCCATGCCCACCTCAGCTATTCAGACACATCCCAGCTCTGCCATAATAGAAGAGTTTTTAAGCAGTAAATGGATGTGTTTGGAGTATGGCAGGCGGTTTGTTCCAGAAAGAGACTCGATCTCCCATGATGCAATGCGTTCGCCTATTTGGACGATGGCTCTCTCCAGCTTACGAAAAGCGAAATGAGCATGCTTTCAAACCGGCGCCTGAATCTGGCTCTCCACAGGAGAAATGAAGAAGCTATCGAGATAGGTAGAGACTTGTGTGACATCCACCGGTTGGCAGAGCAACCCGATGTAGCCGTCAGGACGTATCAGGACGACTCCCCCTTCATCCATCCCGTATGATTGGTAGAGGGCACCATCGTGGTCACGAAGGATCGTGATCCCATCCTCCTCAAACTGGATCATCGTATGGGGAATGACCAGGTAGGCAGTGATAACATCCCGGTAGTCGTCTGCAATGAGTTTGAAAATCTCACGCCACTGTCGCTGATCATCGCTGGTTGTGTGCTGGCTGGCGAAAACAAGCAGATGGTGCTGTATCCCACGCAAGATTGCCGGGAAAAGCCGTACCGGCGCGGCACGCTGCGTTATTTGTACAAGTCCATCAGGGGCACGCTCTCCAGCATGCAAGATCGTTTGTCTCTTCACCCTTCTGGAGAGGGACGCTCGCAGGCTGCCCGACCGGCATTCATGGACGATAGGACTCTGAGGATAGGCCACGGCGAGTTGCGAGATTGCCCTGACAATGGATTTCTGGACAGGTGGGTATGCTGAAGCAAGCCTGGCGATAGCGTCACGCACGCCTACGACCATGGGGTGTTCAAGCAGCGCCAGACGCGTCGCGAGATCCGTGGCGTGCAGCAGGTTTCTTCCGACTGGTTCGCGCTCTGCATCATAGCTCTGCAACAGCCGCTGAGGCGCCCGGCCAGCAATCACGAGGGCCAGTTTCCAGGACAGGTTGAAGGCATCTTGTATTCCGGTGTTCATTCCTTGCCCACCTATCGGCGAGTGGATATGGGCGGCATCTCCGGCCAGGAAGACGCGCCCATACACGTAATGCTTGACCTTGCGCTGATTGATGACGAAGCGGGAGAGCCAGGTAGGGTCATGTGCCCGCGCTCCATCGGGACCACATGCATCGATGCTGCGCTGAATCTCTTCGAGCGTCACCTCTTTGGGCACCTGGGTTCTTGGTGGGTACGAGATGATGATACGATAGAGTCCACCAGATCTGGGAAAATAGCCGACAAGAGCGCCTTCGTGCAGGAAAAGAGCAGCCATATCAGAAGGCATTGACCAGTCCAGGTGAACGTCGGCCAGGGCAAAGACCTCCTCAAGCATTCTGCCTGCGAATGGAATCCCCAGGTGGTGACGTACCGTACTGTGAGGACCATCACAGGCAATGAGCCATCCGACCTGGAGACGTTCCTCGCTGCCATTGGCCTGGCGCAGAACGACCTCAACCCCTGTCTCATCCTGGGTAGAGCCAATGAGTTCGACACCCCGTTCGACCGTCGTCCCCAGATCGGTGAGACGCTCAGACAAGACCTGTTCCGTCTCGTATTGTGGCACAAAGAGCAGGTAGGGATAGGAGGTGTTCCGCAACGACGCAAAGTTCAAAGAACGAATGCGCTTGCGCTCACTGAATACGCTGAAGTTCTGCACCTTGACCCCTCGGACAATCTCATTTTCTGCCAGATCCATTTCCTCCAGGAGTTCCAGGGTTCGTGCCTGTACGACAAGGGCCTTCGAGGTATGCGCCGGGGCCAGCGCTTTGTCGATGATGCGAGAGCGTACCCCATAGCGTTTCAACTGAAGAGCCATCGCTAACCCCGTCGGTCCGGCACCAACGATACAAACATCAGTGTCATGAGCCATTGATGGTGATCTCATGGTTCTGCCCTTTCTCAACTCTCTCTCCCTGATACAATTTCTCTCTCAAGCGTCACGCTCCTGCGGATGAGGGAATGGGCAACGTAAACCAGAAAGTTGTCCCATGACCAGGAGTGCTCTGCACTCCAACGCAGCCATGATGTCGTTCAATGAACGCCCGGCACAGATAGAAGCTGAGCCCCAGGCTCAGATCAAGCTCATGCTGGACGGCACTTCCTTTGGCACGATAGGAACGTTCCCAGAGATGTGCTTGCTCTTCGACGGAGATGCCTGGCCCCGCGTCTTGCACGGAGATCCTCGCGACTGTCTCCTCAACCGCCAATCGTACGGTCACCGGCCGATCTGCAGGGGAATAGCTGAAGGCATTTGCGACATAGGTGGTGATGACTCGCTTGATCCGCTCGGCATCAGCAATGACCGGCACCGCTTGCTCTCTCGGAAGGATCTCCAGTACAATTGTGCGCTCAGGCATGGACCGTTGCTGCCTGGCTAGAGCTTCTTTCAGCAGCACGAGCAGATCACAACGTTCCAGGGACAACTCGAGTTGGCTGGTCTGGATACGTGCATCGTCGATCATGTCCTGGATCATGCGCTCCTGAAGCCGGGCCGACTTCGTGGCAGCGGCTAAGGGATGCTGGACATGGACAATGCGTTCGTTCACAGGGCCGGATTGTTCTGCGACCTGGCGCTTTAATGCTTCTAACCGACGCTGCGCTAATTGCAGATTGCCTAAGATCCCCGTGAGAGGCGTTTTGAGTTCATGACTGGCGAGGATCAGGAAACCAGTGCTGAGGCGCTGAACCTCGTGCAGCACGAGTGCAGTGGTTCGAGTCTCAGCCCGTTCGCGTAAGCAGCGGATACATTCAACGACCAAATCGGCTTGTGTTGCCACGACTTTCACCAACTCCACCTCTTCTGGCAGGAACGCGCTATCAAACCCGGCCTTGACGATGATCAGCCCCCCACACAACTGCTGGTCCAGAAACAAGGGGATCACCAGGAGGTTCTCAGGATCTATATCTCCAGGGTACAAAAAATGGAGTCCGCGCAGGCGGTCAAACGTAAGAATCACCTCCTGGTGGGCGTAGAGGCGAGCAAGAGCCGTTTCGTCAAGAAACGCTGAGAGCCAGAGGCTCATTTCACTGATCTTGCGAAAATGCTGTTCTCGTTCGGAGGCGAGGCCACTTCCTGCGATATAATGCAGAGAGCCTGACGGGGGCTCAAATGCGAGAAGAAGCACCCGGAGACCACGCAGGACATGATGGATTACCTCTACCAGGCGCTGGGCAACGAAAACGACTGGAGGCGACAAGAGAAAGATCCCTTCAGGCGAAGCGGAATCAAAGTCAACCTGCGCGGGAAAAGCGGCAATGGCTTCGGTCAGGGCCGACACTGCCTCGTAGACGCGTTGGAGGTGAAGGACTTTCTGGTAGCGATGGGTAATATCGTGGAAGACATAGACCGTCTCTACCGCATGCTTGTATGCATCCAACGCGGGTGAGCAAGAGATGTTGACGGTGACTTTGCGCCCGGAAGGCATCCGGAGCATGATTGTTTGGTCATGGAAACAAGACGTCGCCTCTTCATCAAGGGCAAGCATCATGAACCACGGTTCTGGGAAGAAGTGCGGTTGCTGCTCCTCGCCACTTCCATACTGCTGAAGAAACTGGTGGTAGTCTGTTCCTCGATATAGGACTTCAGAGGGCACCTCAAAGAGTTTGAGGGCGGAGGTATTCATCCGTGCAATTTTTCCGTCCCGATCACAGGCAATGACCCCCTCTCGTAAAGATTCGAAGATCCCTTCAGATTGGGTGAACAGCGTACGCTCCCCTTGTTTTGCTTTCACAGAGGGAGCGTGAGGAATGTGCTTCCTTGCAGATATCACACGTGATCTCTGCTTGCTCTGCGTACCATGCTTCGGGCTTTTCCTCATCTCATGGATCCTTTCGGGAATGCTCAGGCGTTTCACCAGTGAAGAAAAAGAGCACCAGGACAGGGGTATTTTACGCTCTGTGGAGAAGAGATAGCAATCTCATCACTCTTCCCTGGCCAGGTTGAGCACTGCGGTTTAAGGGAAGTCTGAACAATGAGGAGGCTCAATCTTAAGGAACTATTTCCCAAGGAGTCCGTGTTTTTGGCCTGCGTCGTAGCCGCTATCTTGGGTTGGCCAAGACCCATTTACAGCATGTGATCACTGCTACCGCAATAAATGTTGCTCGCATTTTAGCATAAGTCATAGATACTCCTCTCAGAGGAACTCGTATCTCTCGCTTTGCTGCTCTAGCCGCCTAAGCTATTCGCCCGCAGAGTATTCTGAGGCCATGTAGAACCTCATCAGGAGTGGTGCGCCAACGGCGCATGACGTTTCAAAAAGTGAAACACACCCGCTCGCCAGGGGTGAGTTGCTGAGAACGGCATCTTGCGGATAGGATACAGGTATCTGTCGGATCGTTGTCCTCAGCCTCAGAAACCAGGAGATGCATGACTCATGGAAGCCGAATGGCAAGCTGACCGCTCCGCTCTGCGCGATTTGCTTCATACTCGTCCTGATTTATCGCTCAAAGAGATCGCTCGACGCCTCAAACGCTCCTACAGCTGGGCCAAAGACTGGGCCAAACGCCTGGCCGCAGCACCTCCTGACAATCTGGAGGTGCTCATCTCTCGCTCTCGCGCTCGCCACACGCAGCCACCAGACTGGGATCCATTGGTGCTCCAACGCATCGAGCAGATGCGCCTGTTCCCACCGGAGGGCTTGCAGCGCACACCGGGCCCCAAAGCACTCCTCTCTTATTTGCCTCGCGATGCCGAACTCCAGCAACGTGGCTGCCGACTTCCTCGCTCTACGACGACCATCTGGCAACTCCTCAAACGGCTGGGGCTGCTGGCCGACACGCCGCTTCCCACCCACAAGGAGGAGCCGCTCTGTGAGCCGTTGGAGGAAGTGCAGACCGATTGGCGCAAGATGCTCTGGATACCTCCAGCAGATCGCCCAGATGCCCTGGATCCATTACTCGATGCACTCACCAACCGCCAGCTCGATGCCTGGATGGCCCATCTAATAGAGGTTGCGCGTCTCGCCTATGCGAAGGAAGCAGTGCTTCCTCGTCCCTATCGCTGGAAAGAAGTACAAGCCATGACCGATCTGATGCACCCCACATCAACCCCTGTCCTGTTCCAAACCATTTTGCAGCGCAAGGCAGCAGGCACGCTGCGCGTGGGGCGAGCGTTACGCCTGCTGGGCCGTGCCAATCGCAGTGCTTTGAACGATCTCGTTGAGGAGTTTGAAAGCGTGCAAACGATCACGCAACTGACCCATGCTTTAGCCCTCACGGTCCAGGCATGTGTGCATCTGGAGGCGAAGACACCGTTTATAATTGTTCCCACGGAGGAAGATATGACCTACCTCTTCGAGGATGTCAAACAATCTGACCCGCACACCATCGCGTCGTTTCTCATTCTCCTCTCCGTGCTGGAGTATCCAGGAGACGGGAGAAAACCAGCGGCGCAACAACCCTTGCATGTGAATACCTGTACGCGGTGAGTGCTGGAGAAGCATTGCTCCCGACGAAGGTGCTTCTCTTTACCTGAAAGAAAGGATCACACAACCATGGGCACATTCGTGCTTTCCTCGCCCCAGGCGATCTACGAACTTTCCATCAATGCTCGTGTCGGCTGGCAGGCGCATAGTCTGAGTAACGCCGGGAGTAACGGCTCCAACCGCCTCTACCCCCGGCACCAGTTGCTGGCAACCGGAGAAGAGACCGATGCCTGTAGCGGGAATATTGCCAAGCATTACCATGCCTATTTGTTTGCTGAATACGCGGAAGCCGCGGGATGCCCGCTGTGCCTCGCGTGCCAGGAACGAGATGGGCGCCGGGCAGCCGCACCGATTGTCGAGCATCAAGGTCTCGCGATTGAGCAAGTCATTCAGAGATGCGCGGTCTGTGATACCCACGGCTTCCTGGTGACCGCCAAAAATGCGAGTAAGTCAGACCATACCCCGGCCCGCCAGCGCAGCTCGAAACATACGCTCATTGATTTCTCGTTTGCGCTGGCGTTACCAGAGAGACATCGCGAAACGCCGCACTTGTTCACGCGTATCGGCGACTCCAAGGATGAAGGGCAAATGCTGATGAAAATGATGGCGCGTTCTGGCGAATATGCCCTGTGTGTCCGGTATAAGTGCGCGGGCATTGGGGTGGATACCGAGAAATGGCACCTGAGCCTCGTTGATGAAGAGGAACGCGCGCGCCGCC
>WNFI01528564.1_pt1 | contig 11317 bp, 15 predicted proteins | sample 5400471 | NCBI WGS metagenome assembly WNFI01 (sample SAMN13153348, study PRJNA577476) | soil metagenome | isolation source: 100 cm saprolite on Douglas fir-dominated hillslope | place: USA:California | collected 2013-09-17
CTCATCATCTCTAATAGTAGTGGGTCGATTCATGTGGTGCATTAGTTGCTGCCCCGAATCCCGACTTGAAACTTGAAGGAGGAACAACATTCCACCATGCTTGGGTCCATACACCACGTGCTTCAAATCTAGCCACATACTGACGCCTTCCATGGGTCAGTCATAGGTTATTCGATCATGTGAAGCCTGAAGGTGTCCAATATATGTACAATACCATCAGTTTTTGGCATCCACAACTTGGTGTACACCACCATCCTTCCTTCCAGGGCAAGAAGCGAGGCCGTTGTATTGCATAAAAGTACGTGGTCATAAACTACATTTGCCATTACCAAAAAACTCACACCATCGTTCTCAATTCCTTCTAATCCATTCCATCCGGCGTCCACTCCAACACTTCTCCCATCCACCATCACGCGCAACAAAATCTTTCATCTCCGCCATCGATGCTCCTGAACTCCTATGCGTACGTCAAAAATCAGCCATCGAGCACACAGGCCCCGAACATCTCTGATGGATGGACTCCATCACACATCTCGTCTTATTTCCTTTTCGCATCCCACCTCACATCAGCCCCGTGCCCGAATCGGTCATCGCTCGACGAAAAGGCCGATTTGTCACTCCACTGCAGCACTGCCCATGTCCCCTGGTGAAAGTTTGGTGTCAGAAGAGGTAGCGCCATACGACGAGCGGTTTGCGGAGTATGATGTGTTTGGGGTCGAGTAACTTGCTACCTATCGCTGGGATGAGCTTATTCAAAGGCCCTATCAAAGGAAGCGAGAGTGCGGCATATGGCATCGGTGACACCGGTACTAGCTGAGGGGACCAGGAAGATGTGGAGAGCGAAGATGAGTAATACTTGCTCTCGTTTCATTTCAGTGGCGCCACTGCCAGTTGCTTCTATGCTGAATTGCAAATATTCCGTAAATCCAGTCATCATTAAGCGATTGACTCGTGGACAGTGATCACATATTATCCGATAACGAGTGGAAAATGATATATAAAGGTTGGGATAGGGTATACTGGCATCACCGAACCCTTCATTCGAAAGTGGTTTCACGACGTCCGGGAGAACTCCATGTTCTCATGGAGTGAATTAAGATCGGTTTGAGAGGGCAGGAGATCCGTAGAGCGAGCTATATGAAGTAGAACATGAGTAAAAATTGTATTTGGGCAGTTCCTGTGTTGACAGTGAATGAATACACCATATAAATTTCGGGCACGATCACCTTCATTCGACAACCTTTAGGAGAAGCGCAAAGCAGGGGACGAGACGAATCTAAGAAAGCAAAGTAATCTCCTAATATGTACCCGGGAATTCCAGATGGAGCAGACGGTCCAGACCTCGTTGAAGAAGCATACGTGTGCAAATTTTTGGAATGACCACCCCTTGTTGATCTTGATCACCATTGTTTCGCAATTCATCTGAGCTGCTACATAGTAGCTGGGGAACGACTCTCCAGCCGGGACCGTTAACTTGTGGAGCATTCTTTCCTCCTTTCTGTCCGCGGGTGGTAACCCTGTTCGCTTCCAGTTCAAAACAGCCTCTTTCCGCAGACTTCTTCATGACTCGGTAGAACTATTAACTAACTGATGGCTTGATGGGAAAGACCTGTTGGGTTATGCCGTACCGCAATGGGAGGTGAGTGGGATACTGATACTCTTTTGTTCATCTGAGAAAGGTGCGGGGAGGTGGAGTCATGGGTGTAGACTCGCTGAGACTCAGTTTGGGGGTATGCGGCACCCGCTTGATGTTTGTCGAACGGAGGGAAAAACTGATGGGCTTGACCACTCCTTCAAGTATGGGATCCGTATCACGTAATGTTGTTTCTATCAGTGACCACACTACTCTAAAACGCTTGTGCGCTTGCGTTTTCGTATCCAGCTATGAATGTCATTGAATGATCGGTGCGGCAGGAATGGCACGTCTCTGATCACCTTCTTGTGCATCTATGTCATCTTTTTTTGCGCTCCTGTTGCTTTGGTTCTCCTGGAGAGGTCCGTTTGTTAGGTGTTTCATATCTCGCTGGATGACCTGGACCTCGTCAACTCGGACGCAGCGCTAGCCTCGCAGTCAAGGCATTGGGGCACCGCATGCCTCGGATGTCTCATCCCAACCAACTCCTGTGCTCTGGAGCTCGATATCATGTACACGAACACAACGCTTATCCATAGCAATTCGTCCTGCGGGGAATTCATGCTGTTGATGTAGGAGGGGGCCGGAGGTAGCGTAAGTGCTCTTCATTCGACTGCATGATTCCCAGGGTTTCAGGGATGAGACTCAGGCAACGAGGAAATTGTCCTTGTGCCTCGGGATTACAAAAGCAACACCGCGGCTACATTCTCAGGTCGTCTCCTTGTTTTCTGCTTAGGCTGTGAATTTCCCTATACTAAATGACACAAACGTGCACCTCCATGCACGATTCAGGACCTAGTCTTGGCATAACGGTTGGCAAATCTCCTTACGACGTCCTCATACCTGATCCGGTTCCGACCTCATGTTACATCGGCCTTTTCATATTCATCTCGGTTATTGCCAGAATGATCCCTACATTCATATTCTACCTCGTCTACCATGGCACCGCAACATTCGACATCCTCTGAATTTGCGATGGCTCCCGCTAGCCTCGCTTCTGGCAACACATGCGCTTGAGATTATTGTGTAGCTGTCATCAGCTTCACCGATTCGTGTCAGTGCCGCGTGTCGTGTATCTATAGTTTCCTTCCTGTATGAAACTTCGTCCATGACTATCGGACTCGGCAGAGTAGTAAGCGCCGATACTGGTGATCTGCTGACATGTCTTCTATGTGTTTAAAAACCGCTTGTCTACGGCCACTCGATCAGAGCTTTCCTCTGGACCAGAAAGAAAGGAGTGCATTTTAATGCAAATGCAAGTCGACAAGCTTGGCGATGGCCTTTTTGCCGTTGAACATGCCCTCGATACTATCTCTGCCACGCTTATTACGGGACCCGATGGACCGGATGCGATTGTACGTTCGCACTCAAGCTCGCACCATGTCCAGTCTCTCCCTCGATATCTCAAACAGTTATACCACCTGGAAAAATTGCTTTCCTCTGTCAAGACGATTTTATCATACGAACGAGATTACGCGTATTCGCCCATTAGTCGCCTCCCGCCCGAGCTATTGACATCGATCTTTTTGGAACTTCATCGTGTCCGCACATCCCAGAATGACGACCCTACACGAGATATATCTCATCTTTTGACCGTTTCCAAGTTATGGCGTGATATCGCCACGGGAGAAAGCAGACTATGGACGCGCATTCATGCGGAGTGGCCGGAAGCAAGACAGGATCTATGGCTACAACGAACCCGGAACCGTCCGCTTACGATAATCGCAAACTGTCCGAATGCCACGGAAGCTAACACACCGTCGATATTAGCGATATCGACTCGTGTGGCGCGGCAATCCGGACGATGGAGAGCGATCCACGCGAAGAATTTCAATCAAGCTGATGTAGACGCGTTCCTCGACCCATTCTTTTTTCAGTCGACAAATTTGTCGTCATTGGAAGAACTTAGTCTGGAAGCTGGGGATTGGTTTTCTTGGCATCGCGGGGATTTCAATGCACCTCCATTTGCGCTTCACAGCGAGAACCCGGATTCCCCACCTTTTCGGGTTCGTTCTCTTTCGATGTCGGCCATCCGCCTACCGAATCCAGAACAACTCGTGGGCTACCTCACTCATCTTCGCATCACGGGCACCCCATATCCTCTGAACGTCTTGGCCCAAATACTCAAAAGCTGCTCATCCCTTGAATCTTTGGATCTCATAGACTGCTTTGTTCACCGCGAGGAGGTACTTGCCTATATCGCTGCATCGGCTCGAGACGCTGTTGACACAAGAATACACGTACCAAGTTTGAAGAGGATGTCGGTTCAACTGAGCGGGTGGCATAATGCACTTCTCGCATTTCTATGCATAAACATTGTTAGTCCAGAGTTAGAGGAATTCATTCTGGATGTAAAGCGGAAGTTTGTGGAGAGTCCAAGAGAGTTGAGAACCTTCGGCTTTGATCAGTTTGTGAGTCATTCCCATTGATATCAGTTTGCCTCAAATATTTAATGCCTCTATCTCATCGATAAGACCAAAAATAGCTCAAAGCTCAAAAGCTTCACTCTCTTATACGATACAACCGTCATTTCAAACATCATATTCTCCCTCCCTACTGAGGCTTCCTCACTTCTTCCTACTATTCGCATTGACCCAAGAGATGGTGAAAACGAGCATCAGCCTTGACCGTCTTTCTCTCCCAAAGACGAGGGAGTTCTTGGCTGAATTTTCCCTGGGCGTAAAAACAGCATGTCTCGAACATGCGTTACATCAATATTAACAGGTTTACTTTGTCTCTCCACTTTCCCCCATCCTCTCCCGCCCTTCTTTCTGATGGCGCAAGCTCCCCCTCGTCCAACTCTGAAACGGGATAGGCGTTCACTCATCCGTCCTGTGCCTCCCACTTGATCCCCCACTCACAATACCACCAGGGCCACCAGCACCAAACCCCTTACCCTCCCACCTCGAACCAAGTCTAGATTGCCGTTTCGTCAGCGTCGTGTAGCGATCTTTCGTCTCCTCCGTACGTCCATTCACAAGTGGCCGCTGTTGCTGTTGCTGCTGAGGATGAGAAGACTCTCGTACACGGCGCGGTCCCATGAAGATCGCTCGAAAAACGTTCAGAAGTGCCCCTGCCGCAAAACCAACCGTCGCTGCAAGAACACAAACGAAAACACCGCTTCCCCATCTTGGGCCGTTCGAGTGACTACCATCGTTGTCGCTGTTGATTTCATAATAGTTGAATGGAATGGAATCATTAATTATAGCACTGCTATTATTTGAGAGTGAGTTGAAGTTGAGGTGCGAATCAAGAGAAGAGAATGATGGGTATGAAATTTGGAGGACTGAATCCGAGAAGAAAGCGGTTGGTTCAAAGTAAAACTGTGGGCCGCGTGCAAGGATGAACTCATGCAAGGAGCTGGAGGGTGTGGTCATGCTGTACAATCCCAAGAGAGGAGGCGAGTGAGACGTTTCGATGAAGTGAGAGGTGTATATATTCTGCTTTTACGAGTTGAGAGAGGCGGGCGCATTCCATGCAATGAGTATCAAAGGAGCTCACTCTCATGACAGTATCTCCAAATAGCCAGTCACCAGAAAGAACACCGTCAGTCGCCTGGATACCTCCTGTACATCTGCCTGGACCATCGGAAAGCTTGTCCCAAGAAACATCCAGTGGGTGAATGGGAAAGGCACGACCACCTAGCACGACAAGCAAGTCAACGGCGACATTACAATCCAGCGTCCATTGTCCGGATTCATCTCTTTGCGGTGATCCCAGGGTGAGCATAGAATACAAACGAGCAACGTCTATCGTCGGCCCAACCATGAGAGATGTTCCCGAGTCAAAAACACAGATCGGCGCAGGGGAAGAAGAGATACGAGAGCGCGAGAGAGAAAGAGACCTGTTGTTGACAATGATCGCGTCTAGAGGAATCTTCCAGTAGTCATACATATTAGCTATAAGGTCCTTTGGGTATACCGGAATATAGCGAATTGCCGCTGGATCCGAGACGATTGGATCGTGCTGGCCTATGTCCACTTTTCTCAAATGGTCAGTGATAAAGAAAGGTCGTACTTACCGATCATGAAAGAAGACTGGCCTAGTGTGATTCCAATATCTCTTCCTAGTCGAAATGCAAAGAAACGCGAGCCAAGGTCTAGGTTATTCAGAATGTTGAATATCAATGGAATGCCTTGATCGGATGAAATAGACGCAATCGTTGGGAAAGCTAATCCGAGCATGCCGCTGATACCCATTTGAGAGAGCCCAATATCCGTAACATTCGACGCCAGAGCTGGAAAAGGCAACGTATGGAGGACGTAGACTAGCACATACCAAACACATACCTAAACTCTGAGAGTATACTTCATACTTTGCAAGGCGTACGATATCCTTCACGACATGACCAGAGACGGAGCCAGCGAGATAAGTTATCTTGAAAGCAGAACCCTTCGGAACATAGAAGTAAGCTTATCAATGAAGAGATGCAGCTACCAAGGTGACTTGCCGTTGGAGACATGCTGGGAGATGTGGAATATTGGGGTACCCCAGAACAGGCACTTGTGTTGCAATCGGAAGACTGGATCCACTGGAATGGGAATTCTCAGCCCGTGCAGCACACCGTGGTTATTGAATGACGAACTAGATCCGCCGAGCCGCTGTCTAAGGCAACATTGAAAGGCTGTCCACCAACGCTGCCAGCGCATCTAGAACATGGTGATTCTCCCAGAGGCTTCGACTCACTTGACGTCAATGAAATACGAACTGCGAGGAGCATGGGATGATATATTCCCATCAAGCTAGAGCTAACGATACTTACAAGTCGCGACTACCCGTTACAGCGACTAGAGTTCTATGCTGGAGATCCCGTCTCAGTCCAGCCGTGTTCGAGAGGGACTTGAGGGGAACAACAGCAGTACTTCCCCGCTTCCTCTTCAAGCGTCTAACCTGTCCCTTATCAGTTTGTGTCATCATTAATACCAGGATCACAATTAGCCACAATAAATCCGGCCAACTCCGCCACACGGGCGAACCCGTGGTTACATCACTAGCGTCAACACGAAGGTAAATTGTCTGGAAGAGCCCTTTGAAGAAGTTGCTTTGGAGTGTTAGGTCTGTGCATGTAGGTTGCCATCATCTGTCTTTCCAAGAAGACAGAGCCCCCTGCGGGTTTGAATTGGTATTACAGTCGATTTCTACATTGAGGACAAAACAGATCGCCCGCGTAAATCCTGAGTAGGTACGTTGATCTTATTTTTCCCACGGATCTATGCCCGGCTCTGGGCCCAGTCATAAAGTCCTCTTACCAGCACTGGCTTGTACATATATCGAAGAAGGGCCGAATTCTTTCTTCTTCTGTTCTGAGGAAAAAAAATCTTTGAGTCCATTGTCCTGACACTCGGACAGGTTGGAATCGCACGAAAACCACTGTGGGAAATCACGATTGAGTCATCGATTTACCCCGACCACTTGCCGACCACTGCGTTCTACTCACCATTGTCCTTGAGTCAGCATCATGGGCACCCTACTCTCAGAATCCGTGAAAGGCAGGTTGCTGTTTGCCATACCCAAGAAAGGTGTGTTTTGGATCCGTATCACTAATTCATGTTGGCGCGTGCTCAGAATCCTGTAATCTAACGATTATAACATCTGCTCCCTGATTCAGGGAGACTCCACGAACAGTGCGTCCAGTTGCTTGACGGTGAGTAGACGCTTGCAACCACACCTCACAAATTTTCAACGGAAATGATCTAGGTGCCGACATCAAATATTATCGATCTAACCGTTTGGACATCGCTCTTGTCCAAAACCATCCGATCGCTCTGTGAGTGTGACATGCCCCAATGAGGGAAATTGCGTCCTGATTCTTGGTCCATTCCACCAGTGTCTTTCTCAATGTCTCTGACATCCCTCAGTTCGTGGCCTCTGGAAACGTTGATCTGGGTATAACAGGCCAGGATCAGATCGCCGAGTCTGGACTAGCGTCAGAAATCAATGAAGTCCTTCCACTCGGCTTTGGAAAATGCAAACTTCAAGTCCAGATTCCGGACTCTTCATCGATCCAGAGCATTGAGGAACTAGCCGGAAAGCGGATTGCTACGAGCTTCGAGTATGTCGCTGGAGACTACTTCAGAAGTGTTGACAAGGCAGTCGAGGCCAGTCGGAAGGCAAACGGTGAGGAGTCACTTGGACCAACGAAAATTAGATACATCGGAGGAAGCGTAGAAGCAGCCTGTGCACTCGGACTCGCAGATGGAATAGGTTAATTCTCCTCCCTCACCTCATATTGTCTCATTTTAACTGATGCATCCTTCACACTTTCTGTGTCGTGAAGTTGATCTCGTCGGTACGTGACCACCATTCTATCATCTCCCGAACCTCCTCGAAAGTCCAACTCGTCGAGCTCACGGACATCGGCATCCTCACCAAAGAATCGGGCGAGACTATGCGTGCAGCAGGTCTGCACCCCATTACGACTATCTTGGATACTCAAGCCGTGCTCATCACTTCCAAATCGCCCCACTCGACCACAACGAGCAACCCCACGCTCGCGGGACTTATTGATATGATCACGAAACGTATTGAGGGTGTGATCGCTTCAACCAAGTTTGTGTTGTGCACGTATAATGTACGCAGGAAATGTATGAAGGAAGCGATGGAGATCACCCCGGGGAAGAGGGCTGCTACCATTTCTCCTCTGGAAAGTCGACCTGGTATGTTTGCTGAAGTACGCGGAGTGAAGACTTAACTCATTATCTTCCGTGCTCTTAGGTGCAGAGGAATGGGTAGCTATCTCCTCCCTTGTTGAAAGGGCCAGCATCGCGGATGTGATGGACAGGTTGCAGGGGATCGGTGCGGAGGATATCCTCGTCATCAAACTTGAGAATTGTAGAATCTAGTAGAGATGAATCTTGTAGAATGAATTAGTGCTCCGCATAACGGACGAAATTGAGTGGACATGTTATGTGAGGATCAAGACTAGTGCGACAGATACATAATCAACCTCCGAGACACTCGTGTACTTCGACATTCATAACTATGGAAATTTGACTCTCCCCCTTGATACCGGAACATTCACTTCACGACAATGCAGGCGCTGTAAGCGTACTGGATGCTTCATTAGAGAGATTGACAATTGGACCTGTTAGAACTATGCAACACAACATTGTACGTCTGTATTTATGTAAGGTGTTGTGTGACTCGAGTTGACGAGGGCACGGCCTTTTATTACCTCGTCCGTCAACGATACGCTTATCTGGGTAACTACAAGGTGGTTCCTTGCACGGATTGTACGATGATCTTGAGCGCAAACTCATTCTTCGCTGCCACAGATAGAAGGAGCCTCCCCTGCCAGTCAGACAGTCCGAGGAGGTTGAGTGTTGGAAAAGTTCAACGATAGGCCAAAGGCAAACGAGTCACCAGTGACGAAGAACGAGTTGACGAAGTTGTTCCGTCGCTTATTCCTTTCGTATATAAAGGAACGTAGAAGTCTTCGTACTCTCTCCTCCCGTCAGTCCTCTGGTGAGAATTACGAATTTCCTACAGTATTCCCTGAAAATAGCATTGGACTCGGTCTATGATACCAGGGGGTGTAAGATACTGTCGATATGTCTACTAAAGGGATCTCAAGTAGTCACTCAGAAGTTAATCCTCTCCGACAACACCTTATCCGCCGTAACCCGTAATACCCAGCCACCATGCTGATGAAGACACCGACGATCGCTGCCCCGATGAAGCCTGATTTATCATTAGCCTTGCGGTAGACAATGTGATTGGATCATTCGGGAGAATTATAGAAATAACAACCACTTACCCATGCCCAAGCCCTCCACCACTTACCACTCAAACCGGAATCATTTTCCGCGGCCTTCCTGCAAGGAGTACACTGATCACCAACAAGACCCATGATGGTGATTAAGCTGATGCTGAATGCTACCTAGCGATAAGTGGATAATTATTAGTCATCATAGTACTGATACTTGAGCGCCAAATTGGCCCACAAGGATGGAAACCAACGTCAACGTAATGCTGAGTGATGACATGGTGTTGTGTTTTAGCATGAGCTTCAGCTTCAGCTCTTCATCCTGAGCCGGATCATGAGTCGGACCCGGGAGGCAATCAGAAGTAATAGATTGTTGCAGATTATGAACACTCTCTACTTCTCGAGGAGTTATAGGGGAGGCTGGCTTCGTAGTCCTGGTCACTTGCCTAGGTTGTTCTTGTATCGAGTCATCGCTCGGGGACAGGTCATCAGGTCGTTCCAGAGAGTCCATCGTAGCAGGCACGCATGACGAGGGCGAATTCTCAGCGTCAACCTGTGCTTGTGGGTAGTCCAAGTCTCTAGGCTCACTGCCTCCAATAACCTGAGATGAGGACGTTCCCCTTTCCCATACATTCCATCCTTGTTGAGGAAAACCTGCATAACTGTAAAGCATGATGATTGAGTCAATCGAATCCACGAGGGTCATCCCACAGGTAAAAAGGAGAGGCAAGACGATAATGTCCGATTGGTTGATCGCTCCTCGACCATCAGATCTCTTCTTCGCCAAGGCCGTGATTGCGAGTAACGCGATTGATGACGCCGTATCAAATCCGAATCCAAAGAGAACACCAACAGGATACATCTATACCTCATCGACTAAGGGGGAGCACACTCGGGTTGACGCGGCGTAAATGACTTACTTTCCATGGTCGATTCACGAATGTTGTCACAGGACCCAAGAATCGTAACATGATTGACGATGTGGAATCATAATTATCATCAACAGGCGGTTGTCCGAGTTTAGCCCGTCTAGCATCCTATCTCCAAGTGAGATCATGAACTAGGGAAAAACAATAGGGTGAGCATTACTAACGAGTCGACGACGCTTGATGATTCGATAAAGTATGACGGCGTTTGCGGTGCCGATTAAGAAGAGGAATGTTCCACTGACGGCGTCGCCTGTATGTGTCCTTCGGAATATGACTAAAGTTCAAATAGGTCCTTAACTTACCTACGACCCCTCCGACGTGTCCGATTCCTAAAGGAATGATATCAGTCTCAGAACCAGCACTCGAATTCCTTGTTACTGCGTACCTCCAATCTTGTCATACACATCTGTGCTACAGTTTGAAGCATAAGACCATAGGTTGACAATCTTCACATTGACGAACCTAATGGCGATCGCAACGTTCTGTCCTGTGTTATCAGTCACATTCATATATATCTTATCCTTTGTTATTTTTCTTACCACGATGATGACTATCGTGCTGTGACCTAAGGAGAAGAAGAGCCCGCAAGTTACGGGCAACTGACCTAAAGACATCAGACCTCGAGTCGCATTGTCGATAGCACTGCATGATCGACACATGAAGCGGCACGGTGTCACTAGACAAACAGAATATTCATCACCTGATATGGTCGGCGTCAAGAGCTGTTGAATACCGCCAAGCAATCAGAAAACGATCGGTTGGAAAAATAAAATACGATATCGGGTACTGTACGAACCATGACGGAGCCCTAAGGTCTACCAAATAAGGGCGCAGATAAGTATTCAACATCAATGGCGTGAACTCCCGTATCCAAAGGCAACAGAAGCAATCTTACCCAAGCAAGGACACATAAACTCAAGGCCGAACGCGTATCCGGATGAAGACCAAAGAGGATTCCAGCGACAATCCACACGGTCGCATTAGCTATCACTTCACCAGCGAAGAGAAACAGCGATCGGCCAAACAGGCTCGGCCGTGGTAGCGTGAAGT
>WNFI01381490.1_pt1 | contig 11316 bp, 9 predicted proteins | sample 5400471 | NCBI WGS metagenome assembly WNFI01 (sample SAMN13153348, study PRJNA577476) | soil metagenome | isolation source: 100 cm saprolite on Douglas fir-dominated hillslope | place: USA:California | collected 2013-09-17
TTGCCCATCCGTGCTGGCCTCCTCCCAGCCAGCACCTTGAATCAGAACACCACTGATTTGGGAATCCTTCGATTCAGATCAATCTCAACCCGCTCTAGCCTCGCGGGAGGCGAGCCACAGGTTCCTCAACACCCTGACCGCGCTCCAGGGATTCCTGCGGACCGGCTTCGGCGACTTCGCCGATCCCGCCGTGCGCGACGCCGTCAGCGTCTTTTCCAGCCGCATCCAGGCCTTCGCCAGCATGCATCGGACGCTCGGGGATGACTCCGGCGAGGCCTTGGTGGATGCGCCGGCCCACCTGGCAAGGCTGTGCGCCGAGCTGTGCGCAGCCCATCTGGCGCCGCGGGGCCTGCACTGCGAGTTCCGGTCCGACCCGGGGACCCTACCGCGCGAAACCTGCCAGAAGCTCGGCCTGATCGTCGTCGAACTGGTCACCAACGCGGCCAAGCACGCCTTCGCCGGGCGCGGGCGTGGCCGGATCGGCGTCTGCCTGCGGCGCGGCGAGCACGGCTGGATCTGCCAGGTTGCGGACAACGGCTCCGGCCTCCGCAGCGGCGGCGGCGGCGCTGGGATCAAATTGGTCCAGAGGCTGGCGCACGCCCTGGGCGGCGAACTCGCGGTCCACTCGGACCCCGGCGGCGGCGTCGTCACCCTCAGCCTGCCGGACCCGCCGCTGGACGCCACGCGGCTCGCGGCCGTTTCGGCCGCTGCCTGCTCGGGGACGCCTAAGCGCGCAGGCCGCGACGGGATCAGCCTCCGCTCGCCAGCGTAAGGACCGCGCGGAGTCCCGGTCGGTTGTCCTCCAGCCGAAGCTCGCCGCCGTGCAGCTTCGCCGCCGCCGCGACGATGGACAGGCCGAGGCCCGAGCCCGAGCCGCTGCGGGCCTCGTCCAGCGTCACGAAGCGGTCCTTCACGCGCCCCCGGTGCTCCTCGGGGATGCCCGGCCCGTCGTCCGCCACGACGATCTCCGCGACGCCCGCGACGCTCAGCACATCGAGGATCACCGTCGCGCCCGAGCCGGCATGCCGCGCGGCGTTGAACAGCAGGTTGCCGACCGCCTGGCGCAGCAGTTGCTCGTGGCCATCGATGGTCAGCGGGCGCATCGGACGGATATCCAGCCGCTGGCCGGCGTCCTCCAGCACCGGCGCGAACAGGCTCGCCACGTCGAGCACGAGCTCGTCCAGCCGCAGTGGCTGCATCATCTCCCGCGACAGGCCGGTCTCCGCCCGGGCGATGTCGATCAGGGCGGCGAACACCGAGAGCACCCGCTCCAGCTCCAGGCTGACGAGCTCCAGGGCCGCGCGGCACTCCCCATGGCTGGTCGCCGGTTCCAGCGCGCCTTCGATGGCGCCGCGCATCCGCGTCAGCGGTGTGCGCAGGTCATGCGCCAGGCTGTCAGTGACCGTGCGCATGCCGGTCAACAGCTCCTCGATGCGATCGAGCATCCTGTTCAGCGAGGCGCCGATGCGGTCGAACGAGTCGCCGCGCTCCGAGACCTCGGCCCGCGCTCCGAGGTCGCCGGCCGCGATCCGCTCGGCGACGCCGGCCACGGCGCCGGCCCGCCGGATAACCAGGGCGTTCAATAGCAGGCCGACCCCCAGGCTCGCGGCGACCACGATGGCCAGCGCGATCAGCAGGCCGTCGGCGATCCGTCCCTCGAAGGCGCGCTGTCCGGCCGCATCACGGCCGATGACCAGCAACGATCCGTCCGGCAGCCTCGCGGCCGTGGCGTTGAGCGCGATCGGCCCGGCCTGCGTCCGCGAACGGACCTTGCGCCAGTCGCCGATCGGCGGCGGCGTCGGAGGCGCCAGGAGGTCGCCGCCGATGCGCCGCCCGGCGGCGTCGAAGAGCGCGTAGTGCGCCTCGGGAGCAGCCAGCCGCGCGCGACGCTCCATCCGCGTGGCCAATCCCTGAACGCCTTCCAGGGCGAACGCCTCGGTCAGGATCTGCCGCTCTGCCAGGACAGCGTTGCGTTCGCGGTCGAGGAAGACGTCTTCGGCCGACAGGTTGACCAGATAGAAGGCGAAGGCGACGGCACCCAGCACGGTGATCATCGCAAAGGCCGTGAAGGCCAGGGGCCGCAGGCGCAGGGGCGGTTTCGTCCACTGGACCGTCATGCATGTGGATCCGCAGTCGCAGGAGCCATGTGCGTCCTTCCCTGTCCGGCGCCCTGGCAGCGCCGTTCCGAGGCCGCCCGGCGGCGAGCTTACACCCTTGTAAGTCCTGGGCGAGGCGGCTGCCGCGCGGGCCCGCGATGATGGCCGCCTAGGCTCGGGACTGGGCCGCTCTTGGAGACCGATGTGAGCTGGAAGGTGTGGCTGGGAGGCGCTCTCGCCCTGGTGCTGACGAGCGCTCTCTGCCTCGTCTCGCTGCGGCTGGGCGGGCTAGCCCTGATTCTGCTCGCGCTCGGTGCGGTGGCGGTCTTCGCCTACCGGCTCCTCTGAGCGGGCCGCGGCCTCCAGGTGAAACGAGGACCGGCGGCGAGCCGTTATGCCGCCGGCGCGGGAGAGGTATGGAGATGGCCAGTTTCGGCGCGGCCGCGCATGGAAGCACGCGCGGACTTTCATGGGCGTCGGCGGCAGCCGCCGCGGCCTTGCTGGCGGGGTGCGCGAGCTATTCGCCGCTGCCGCTTTCCGCCACCCCACAGCTCGCACCCGCGGTCGACCGGCTGGCCCACGACCGGGCCTTGCCGGCCGGTCCACTGACGGTGGCCCAGGTCACCGCGCTCGCCGTGCAGAACAACCCCGACCTGCGCGCGGTCCGCGCCCAGCACGGCGTCGCCCAGGCCCAGTTGATCCAGGCCGGCGTGCTGCCCAATCCGCAGCTCAGCGTGGCCATCCTGCCGCTGCTGGCCGGCGTCGGGACCACCACCGCCTGGAACGCGGCGCTGAGTTTCAACTTCGGCGCCCTGGTCACCTACCGCACCCGCCAGGAGGCGGCGCAGAAGGCCGCGCAGCAGGTCGACGCCGACATCCTGTGGCGCGAGTGGCAGCTGGCCGGCCAGGCCCGCCTGCTGGCCGTCGACCTGATCGAGGGCCAGCGCAACCTCGAGCTGCTGACCCAGGCGGTCGACCTGCTGGGCGGGCGTGGTCAGCGGCTGGAGCAAGCGCTCGGGGCGGGGAACGTGACCTTGGCCGACGCCGCGCCCTACCTCGCCGCGCGGCAACTGGCGCAGACCCAGCTCAACGACCTGCAGCGCCGGCTGCTCACCCAGCGGCACCAGTTGAATGCCCTGTTGGGTCTAGCGCCGGAGGCGGCCGTGCCGTTGGCCGACGCCGTGGACCTGCCGCCGCTCGATCCCGCGGCCATAGAGCGGGACCTGCCCAACCTGCCGCTTCGCCGGCCAGACCTGGTGGCGCTGCAGCTCGGCTACGCCGCCCAGGACGCCAAGCTGCGCACGGCGCTCTTGATGCAGTTCCCCGCCCCGACCCTGGGGGTCTCCGGCGGCAGCGACAACGCCAACGTCCGCAACGGCGGCCCAACCGCCAGCCTCGGCCTGCCGATCTTCGACCGCAACCAGGGCGGCGTCGCCGTCGAGAAGGCCACGCGCGTGCAGCTGCACGAGGAATCCGCCGCCCGGCTCGCCGCCGCGGCGGGCGAGGTTCGCGCCCGGCTGAGCGAGATCGCGACGACGGAGCGCCAGCTCGAGCAGGCCCGCGCCGACCTGCCGGTCGCCGAACAGCGGGCCGCCCGCGCGGAGGCGGCGCTGCGTACCCGCGACATAGACCAGCGGACCTATGTGGACCTGGTCAACGCCCGGCTCACCCGCGCCGCGCAGATCGTCACCCTGGAACAGGCCCTGCTGGAGCAGCAGGTGGCGATCGCCACCGTCGTGGGCGCCGGCCTCCCCTCCGTTCAACCGCTACCGCAGGAGGCGTCGCGATGAGGTCGCACCCCGTCCAGTGACGGTCTACGGCGCCGCCGCCCCGGCGACGGGCACGCTGCAGACGCTAAGCCTGAAGCAGCCGGCGCGGGTGGAGGCGATCCTGGTCGCGCCGGGCGCGTTGGTGAAGGGCGGCCAGCGGCTGCTGGCCTACAGCCTCGATCCGGCCTCGGTCGGCGCCTACCGCCAGGCTACGGCCGCCCTGACGCTCGCCCAGGCCCAGGAGGCGCACGCCAACCAGCTGTTCGCCCAGCAAATCGCCACCCGCGACCAGGTAGCACAGGCCGAAGCGAGCCTGCGCAGCGCTCAGGCGAACCTTGCCGCGCTCGCCCAGCAGGGCGCTGGCGTCCCGGCCGGCGGCGTGTCGGCGCCGTTCGACGGGGTGGTGGTCTCGATTCCGGTCGCCGCGGGGGACCAGGCGCCCGCCGGCGCGCCGCTCATCACCGTGGCCCGCGGCGTCGGCCTGGTGATCACCGCGGGCTTCGACCCGAGCGCGGCGGCGCGGCTGCGGGTCGGTCAGGCCGCGACCGTGCAGAGCCTCTCGGGCGGCCAGGCGGCGCCGGGGCGGGTCCTGCGGGTTTCCGGCGCACTCAATCCGCGGACCCGGTTGCTGGACGCCGATATCGGCGTCCCGGGCGGCGGTCTGATCCTCGGCGACGCCTTTCGCGCCGCGGTCACGGTCGGCCAGGTCGCGGGCTGGATCGCGCCGCACGCCAGTGTGCTCAACGACGGCCAGCGGGACTATGTCTTCCAGGTCAGCGGCGGCAAGGCCCGCCGTGTCAACGTCAGCCTGATCCGCAGCGCCGGCGACGTCGACGTGATCCAGGGTCCGCTGGACCCGCGCCTACCCCTGGTGGCTAACGGCGCCTACCAGCTCGAGAACGGAGCGCAGGTGCGCACGGCCGGCGCAAGATGAGCTTCGTCGGGTTCGTCGAGGCGCAGTGGCGCGCGATCCTGCTGATCGCCTTCGCCCTGGCGGCCGCAGGGCTGGCGATGGCCGTCTCCCTTCCGGTCGGCCTGTTCCCGCAGGTCGCCTTCCCGCGGGTGGTGGTCGACCTCGACGCCGGCAGCAGGCCCGCCGACCAGACCGCCCTGCTGGTCACCCGGCCGGTCGAGGAGGCGATCCGGATGGTCCCAGGCGTGCTCGACGTGCGCTCCGAGACCAGCCGCGGCTCGGCCCAGATCTCCATCGACTTCGGCTGGGGCCGCGACATGACCGCGTCGACCCTGCTGGTCGACGCCGCGGTCGCCAAGACCTTGCCCGGCCTGCCGGCCGGCGCCGCCTACGAGGTCCGCCGGATGGACCCGACGGTGTTCCCGATCACCTCCTATGCCTTGGTGTCGAACACCGCCTCGCCGGTGGCGCTACAGGACCTCGCCCAATACCAGATCAAGCCGCTGCTCTCCTCGATCCCCGGCCTGGCGCGGGTCGCCGTCCAGGGCGGCGACACCTCCGAGGTGCAGGTGCTGGCCGATCCGCACCGGCTGGCCGCCTACGGGCTGTCGATGACCGATCTCGCCAACGCGCTCAGCGCCGGCAACAGCCTGCAGGCGGTGGGCCGGCTGCAGGACCGCGGCAAGCTGTTCCTGGTGATCTCCGACCGCAGCATCGTGCGCGCCGCCGACGTCGGCGAGGTAGTGGTGCGCTCCGATCCCACCGGTGTGGTGCGGGTGCGCGACGTGGCATCCGTTGTCGACGGGGTCATGCCGCAGTGGACGCGGGTGGTGGAGGACGGCCGCCCGGCGGTGCTGTTCAACGTCTATGAACAGCCGGACGGCAACGCCGTGCAGGTCGCCAAGGCGGTGCAGGCCAAGCTGGCCGGCTTCCGGCTGCCGCCCGGCGTGCGGCTGGTGAAGTGGTACGACCAGAGCGAGCTCGTCACCCAGTCGGCGGCCAGCGTGCGCGACGCGGTGCTGATCGGTCTGGTGCTGGCCGCGATCGTGCTGATCCTGTTCCTGCGAAGCTGGCGGGTGACCCTGATCGCCGTCCTGGTGGTGCCGGCCACCCTTGCCGCCACGGTGCTGGCGCTCAGCCTGGCCGGGATGAGCTTCAACATCATGACGCTCGGGGGCATCGCCGCGGCGGTGGGCCTGCTGATCGACGACGTGATCGTCATGGTCGAGCATATCGCCCGACGAGCCGGGGCGCCCAGGCCGGAAGGCGGCGTCGCCCGGCTCGAGCCTCGCCACGCTCATCGTCTTCCTGCCGCTCAGCTTCCTGGACGGGGTGACCGGCGCGTTTTCGAAGGCGCTCTCGGTGACCATGGCCGCCGCGCTGGCGATCTCCTACCTGATGACCGTGCTCGTCGTGCCGGTGCTGGCCCACCGCCTCGTCGACTTCGGGCGCTGGCGCGATCCGGCGGCCGGCAAGACCGGTTGGCTGGCGCGCGAACACCTGCGGCTGCTCGACGTCCTGTTCCGGCGGCCCTGGATCCTGGCCGCGGTCTTCGCCGTGCTGCTGCTGGGCGGTTTCCTGGCCTCCCGCGCGGTGCCCACCGGCTTCATGCCCAAGGTCGACGAGGGCGGCTTCATCCTCGACTACACGACCCGGCCGGGGACCTCGCTCGACGAGACCAGCCGCGAGGTCGCCCAGATCGACGCCCTCATCAAGGCCACGCCGGAAGTCGAGACCTTCTCGCGGCGGCTGGGCTCCGGGCTCGGCGGGACGCTTGGCCAGAGCTACCACGGCGACTACTTTGTGCGGCTCAAGCCCAATCACAAACGCTCCACGCCCGATGTGATGGCTGCGGTCCGCGAGCAAGCCGACGCCCTTGTCCCCGGCGTCCAGGTCGAGCTGGCGCAATTGATGGAGGACCTGATCGGTGACCTGACCGCCGTGCCGCAGCCGATCGAGGTCAAGCTCTACGGCGCCGACACCGCCACCCTGATCCCGCAGGCCGAGCGGGTGGCCGCGGCGGTGTCCAAGATATCCGGCGTGGTGGCGGTGAAGAGCGGCGTGAAGCTGGCCGGCGACGCCCTGGACGTCCGCATCGACCCGATCCGGACCGGCCTGGAAGGCATGACGCCCGACCAGGTCACCCAGGCGCTGTCCACCGCCATCGCCGGCGCCGTGGCCACCAACCTGCCGCAGCCGACCAAGATCGTCGGCGTCCGCGTGCGCCTGCCCGACGCGCTGAGCCTGCGCGAGCCGGACCTGGCGGCCCTGCCGGTCCGCGCCCCCGACGGCCATGTGTTCCCGCTCAGCCGGGTGGCCACGATCGTCCCGGTCACCGGCCAGCCGCAGATTTCGCGCGACAACCTGCAGCCGATGATCGCGGTCACCGGGCGCATCGAGGGCCGCGGCATGGGGGCCGCGGTCGCTGACGTGAAGACCGCGCTGGCGCGGCCCGGCATGCTAGGTCCAGGGGTGCGGTATGAGTTGGGCGGCCTCTATCAACAGCAGCAGATCGCCTTCGCGGGCCTCGCCAAGGTGTTCGTCGCCGCGCTGATCGCCGAGTTCATCCTGCTGCTGGTCATCTACCGCCGGCTGTGGCTGCCGGTGATCATCATCGGCTGCTCGCTGCTGTCGACCACCGCCGTGTTCACGGCGCTGTTCCTCACCAAGGTCGAGCTGAACATCACCGCGCTGATGGGCATGACCATGATCATCGGCATCGGCACCGAGATGGCGATCTTCTTCGTCTCCGAATATGCCGAGTTCGCCCACCGGATGCCGACCCGCGATGCGCTGCGCCTGGCGGCCCGCGAACGGCTGCGGCCGATCACCATGACCACGCTGGCCGCCATCCTGACGTTGACCCCACTGGCGCTCGCCATCGGCCAGGGCTCGGGCATCCAGCAGCCGCTGGCGATTGCCATCATCGCCGGCCTTTTGCTGCAGTATCCGCTGGTCCTGCTGGCGATGCCGGTGCTGATCGGGCTGACTGCGCGCCGGGCTGACTGATGGCCGCCAGCTAGGGCGCTCCCGGCCCTCGCTCGCCACCCCGCCGCGCAGGAACCGTCCGATCAGCTATCGACGGGCTCGGGCTCGGGCGACCTCACGGGCGCTCCAGGCGGCGCGCCGGCCGTCGGCGCCCGCTTTCGCCAGTTCTCGACGAATCTCAGAAAGACCTGCAGCGGCATCGGCGTCTGATGGCGGCTGGGATGATAGAGATAGACGCCCTCCTTCTGGCTGCTCCAGTCCTCCAGCACGACGACCAGCCGGCCCTGCGCAAGATGCGGCGCAATGACAAAATCCGGCAGGTAACCCACCCCCACGCCGTCGAGGATGGCGCTCAGCGCCAGATCGAGATCGTTGACGATGAGCAAGCCCTCGACGGCGAGCTCGATTTGCTCGTCGCCGTTGCCGAGCGTCCACGGCGCCTTCGCGCCGTCCCAGGGCGAGCGAAAGGCGACGCAGTCGTGGGCATGCAGGTCGTTGGGGTGGGACGGTCGCGGATGGCGCGCCAGGTAGGCTGGCGCGGCGACCGCAAACATCCTGAACCCGTCAGCGATGCGCAGGATTGTCATGTCGCGTTCAACGCGGCGGCCGATGTGGATACCGGCGTCGAAACGCCCGCTGACGATGTCGCGGCGGGTGTCGTCCACTGAGATTTCCAGGGAAATGGCGGGGTACTCCGCAAGGAACGACTGGATGAGCGGCGCGAGCAACAGCATGGCGAACGGCCGACCGACCGTCAGGCGCAGCTTCCCCATCGGCTTGTCCCGGAACGAATTGACGCTCTCCAGGGCGTGATCGATGCCTTCCANGGTGAAGCTGCGATGCTCCGCGACCGCCACGAAGGCGGTCAGTTCGTTGAGCTGTATCCGGGCCATTATTCGAGAACTCCAAATGGCCCCTTCCAGATGTTTGCCGTTATCAAAATACCGAAGCGCTTTCAAGGTCGGCGCCAGCCGTGCGGCTCGGCCGGCCCCAGGGCTGCGGCCAGGCGCCTGGCTTCCAGTCGTCCGCAGAGACGCGGTAGCGCCTCAACAATGCCCAGGTGTTCCGAAAGTTGGAGCGAGCACCTAGATGGGACGGGAAGATGTTGGTGCTGGCGGGCGGCGTGTGGCCGATCCTGCGCTTCTGCCCATTTGGCGATGAGGAGATTCTCTTGAATCGAGGGGCACGGCTCGGTCAAGGCCACCTTCTGGAGGCCTTGCGGCGTCCATCGCATCGCGGCGGGAGGCTGGACAACGGCGGCTTGTCGGCGGATCGACCTTCGAGAGGCCGGACCCGCCCAGTCATGTCGGCGCTGGGCCTTGTCGTCGCCGGGGTGGTCGCGGCGTCGACTGCGCAGGCGCAGGAGCCCGCGCAAACCGACAAGGCGCTGCCGCGAGAGGTCGCTCCGGCGACGGCGCTCGGCGCGCCCGTTCGACAGGATGACGATCCCCTGCAAAAAGTGAACCGGGCGTCCTTCGGGTTCGGCATGGGTCTGGACCGCTACGTTCTCGCGCCGATCACCCACGCCTATCAGGGCGTGACTCCGTCGCCGATCCGCAACCGCGTCAGCGCGGTGATCTACAACCTCGGCGAACCGGGCACGGCCATCAACGACGTCGCGCAGGGCCATCCAAAGCACGCGGGACAGACGGCCTCGCGCTTCATCATCAATTCGACGATTGGGGTGCTTGGGATCTTCGACGTCGCCACCGGCCTCGGCCTGCCCGGACATCAGGCCGATTTCGGCCAGACCCTCGGCCGCTACGGCGTCAAGCCTGGCCCGTACCTCTACGCCCCGATCATCGGCCCCCTGAACTTCAGGGACGGGGTCGGGCGCCTGGTGGACGTCTTCACCGACCCGGTCTCGCTCCTGACCGGAGGTGTGGGAACCAGTTTTGGCTCGGCCCGGCTGGGCGTCACCGGCCTGGACACGCGCGCATCCGCGGACGGAGCGATCCGGGCGCTCGACGATGCCACCGACCCCTATGCAACGATGCGGTCGGCCTACTCGCAAAGACGAGCTTCCAAGGTGCAATCGGCCAAGGGCCAGGCCGAGGCGCTTCCAGACTTCGGCCCTCCGCCTGGCGATCTTGAGGCGACCGGCGGCGCTGAGCGCCAACCTTCGCAACCGAACTGAACACATGAGCTTTCGGAGTCCGCCATGCCCCTTCACCACCCCACAAGACGCTCCGCTCAGTTCGCGCTTGTCGCGGTCGCCGGCGTCGGCGCGTTCGGCCACGCGCGTACGGCCATGGCGCAAGCCGAACAGGGGGGCGGGCGCGACCCGCAGGCCGAGCAGTTCGTGCAGACCAACGCCCAGAAGATCATTTCCGTGCTCGCCGATCGCTCGATGAGCGTGGCTCAAAAGAACGCGACCTTCCATCACACGATCGACGCGATCGCCGATGTCCCGAAGATCACCAACTTCGTGCTGGGCAAGTACGCCCGCACGATTACGCCGCAGCAGCGGCAGCAGTTTTCAACCGCCTTCCGCGCCTACGCGGAAAGGGTCTACCAGACCCGGCTTGGCGACTATCACGGCGAGACCCTGAAGGTGACCGGCTCGGTCGTGCGAAAGCCGGGAGACGTGATCGTCAATTCGGTGATCACCGGCGGTCAGGTGGGGCAGCCTATGCCCGTGGCCTGGCGTGTCCTGAGCTCCGGTGGCTTGTGGAAGGTCGTCGACGTCCAGGTCAAGCTCGTCTGGCTGGCGATCACCCAGCAGCAGGACTTCGTCTCGACGATCGACAATGCCGGCGGCGACATCGGCGTGCTGATCGCTCGACTCCAGCAGGAAAACCCGGGCTCGGCTTCAACCACCCGCTAGGGGGTGCGGCCACGCCGCCCTGGCGCGGCTTCGATGAAATTCAGGAGGGGTTTTGCAATGCGTGAACAATGGGCAGAGATCGGCATGGGTCTGGTCGTGCTCCTCCTTGCGGCGGCGTTTCTGATCTACTCGCTGAGCGTTGGCGATTTTGGATCGAAGCCGGGCGGCTACGATGTCGTCGCCAGGTTCGGGCAGGTCGGCTCGCTCGCGCCGGGCGCTCCTGTGAGCGTCGCCGGCGTCAAGGTCGGCACGGTCTCGCGGATCACGCTGGATCCCAAGACCTACTTCGCCGTCACGCGCCTGAGCCTCGATCCTTCATCCGTCCGCAGGCCCCCACCCCACCGGCCGCGGCGGCGACGCCGCCGGCCCCCGCGCAGCCCGCGGCCCATTGAGATGACGGAAAGCAGCCTGGCGGTCCCCGTCGCCCTCAATCTCATACGCCTGGTCGGACGCCTGGCGCTCGGCGCGGTTCGCCCGGTCGGCGCCTTGGCCCTGTTCGCCGTGCGCGGCGTCGCGGTCCTGTTCAGTCCGCCCTGGTTTCCGCGTCAGCTGCTGCGCCAGCTTGCCGCCATCGGTTTCTTTTCTCTGCCCGTGGTCGGGCTGACGGCGGCGTTCACCGGCGCGGCCCTGGCGCTGAACATCTTCAGCGGCGGCGGCCGCTTCAACGCCGAACAGGTCATGCCGCAGATCGTCGCGCTCGGCATCACCCGCGAGCTTGGCCCA
>WNFI01149790.1_pt1 | contig 11313 bp, 13 predicted proteins | sample 5400471 | NCBI WGS metagenome assembly WNFI01 (sample SAMN13153348, study PRJNA577476) | soil metagenome | isolation source: 100 cm saprolite on Douglas fir-dominated hillslope | place: USA:California | collected 2013-09-17
CTTTTTTGGGCGTATTCCAGGCAATAAATTGCCTGGCTACGATCATCCAGTCCCTTCGGGACAAAGTCCGATGCGTCCCTTCGGGACAACAAATCTCCCGGACAACTGTCCGCAAAATCGAAGCCACCCCAGAGTGATGGAGTATCGGAGTTTTGCGCTTTGTCCGAATTGTACCCTGGGGGTTACCCGGGTTGGAAGCCCGACTCCGCAAGGCGACTCGACTGAGCTCGCCGAAGTCCTTCGTCGCGGCCAAGCTATGTGGTAGCAATCGATCCCAAGACAAGGGCGCGCCATAGAGTAGCGCCCGGGCTCTAACCGCTTCGCGGCACTTCTTCAACTCCGATGCCGCGCCCGCTAATACTCCCGATAGGAATGATGCCGTTTCTTTGCGGTCGAAGCTCGAGAAACCAACCCTCCGTGCGTACGCCCGTTCTTCGTTTTGCCGCCATGGCTGCTCCGACCTTCAGCAGCTATTTTCTGAATTTCCTCCGACTCGTATGCCTGAATCATCAGTTTCAGGTTTGGATCGAGACGTCGCATCTGTGCGCAGATCGTGTAGTAATAGGCACGCATGAAATTTTTTCGGGCTTCGCTGCTAAGCGCTCCCTTGGCTTCTTTCATCAAATAATTGGCTCGGGCACTCCCTATCGCGGCGTCCTTTATCTCTTTAAAGCGTGACTCATCTTGCGGCGTGCGCCTACCCTCGGCAGACGCCATTGTCAGCACCGTCTCACTTCCAGGAGTCTGGGTCGGCGGGGGCGGCAAAAAGTTCGGTTCCGGCAAAAGAACCGTGGGCGCTTGTTCTTGAGGAGTTCCCTCCGGTAACGCGCTTTCGATGACCCGAGGCCCTACGGCTGGAGCTGGAGAGGGTGAAGAAGAAGGAGAGGTGTCCGACTTAGGCTCGTCAGCCATCGCGGAACCTAGCAATAGAAACATGGCCAATGCCCAGACCGTAAACTCCATATGGTGACGGTATTAAGTTACCACTGCGATGGAATTCTGGCGATTCCAAATTCTGGGTGATTCCGGCGATTGCTGCGCGAACCAAAGAGTTATTGAACCACAAATTACGCGGAGGTGCGCAGACAATTCCAACGGGTCGACCCGAGAGTTGATTAACAACTAACGTCTCATAGTGTGGCCGCGACGTCTTGTCCACCATAGTCCGGCGGCTGCCGGACGAAGGCTGAAAGCTTTGCGTAGTCGGGAGCTCGTCCCTACCGGCCCTACGGCGCCCCGGCGGCCTTTTGTCTTTCGCGCCAGTATTTACGCCACATTTTAAAATCCTCCTGCAAAAGCTCCAGCATTGTTAGCGCGGCTTGCTTCAACGCGCCGACTCTAACGCCTTTGAGCCGCTCGTTTAACTCTTCTCGGCTTTTGCTGAGCTGATGCAAGTTTGCCGTTTCGTACCCCATGGAGAAGAGCAATCGTTCCTGATCGAAATTGATCTGTTGCACGGTTTCCTCCGATTGGAGTTCAGCCAAGTCAATACGACCACAGTCCGACATAATCGGGCGCACCAACCAACTCTCATGAGTGCTTGTGTGCGGCGTGCTTGGGCGTCCCGGTCCTTTCAACAAACGGTCTACGTGAATTTCCTTCGTCGGTTTGCCGGTCGCCCAGACAACCGCCGACGGAGCCATGCTTTTACCCTCCACCGCGACCGGGCCGCCATGGTGTTCGGTGTAAGCGAAAAATCTTTGATGTCCGAGACTGCCAAGTCCTTTGGTTACACCCTTCTTCATTTCCCGAAACTCGATGGGGACATCTTTGGGCATGGCTTGGCGCAATCTGTCAACTAAAGGAGGAGGAATTTGATCTTCGGCCGCTGGTTGGGTCTTTTCTCTTAGCCAGCGCCGCCAAAAGAACTTGGGCTCTTTTAAAGCTGCCCGTACTAACCGCAAAAGCCAGGCGTGTCTCCGCTCAAGGACAAAGGGTGCAGGCGCCTCTTTAAGACCGGCGCTGTACCCCTCGCGGACGCATTCGCAGATCTCGCTGAGGGTCAAATCACAAGCCGGGATCTCCTCAGATGCTAATTCTGCGCTCATGATCAGACGAACCAAGTCCGCTGCAAATGACAGCGTCGCCACCTCATCATAGTCGTTTACACCCCAGATCAGACGGGCATGGCCATCACGCCAACTCCCGAAATTCTGAATATGCAGATCGCCAACCGCATAAAGTTGCTCGGCATTAGCCAATGAAGGGCAGGCTGCATACCAGCGTTCGCACCATCGGTAAAACGTTGCTCGGAAGAACATGAAGATGTTGTCCGCCATGAACTGATGTTTCATTTCCAAATCAGTTTCCCGCACCGTGATATGCCCTCGCAACCAGGTTTCAAAGCCCAGCGTGGATTGCACAATATTTCTCGTCGGATTCATTTTGACCTTGGGGTCGCGGCTTTCGGCTCGCGCTGAGCCCATGCTATCAAATCCGAGAGAACTAACAACTCTACATTATCGAGTTGTTAGACAAAAGCCTTGAGGAGTTCAGGAGTTCAAGGAGTTCAGGAGTTCAGAATGAGGGCGATCGTCGCTGAAGCCTTGGGAGCACGAACGACGTTGACACAATCCTGCTTCGCCCGCTACCGAGGCTTTTTGGAGACGACCGTCTCCATTCTGAACTCCTTGAACTCCTGAACTCCTCAGTCCTATCGCCCCCGCAGCGCCCGAGCGATCTGATCGCTCAGCTCGGTAGTCTCGGATGAGAGCAACGCCACCAGCTGCGCGTCGTTGCCGACCGTCCAGCCTGACCGGCGAATCGTCACCGATTTACTCGCCACTACGCCGCCTCCCGCCGTCAGGATCTGCCAACTCCCGGACAAGAGCACGTCGCCGTTTTCATGCCCCTCAAAGTGAGTGATATGAACCGCCACCTCGTAAGTGTGGGGTGGTACCGTAAAGGCCGGCTGAAAGCCGGCTGCCGGCATCCCGGCGCGATTTAGATTCCAGGCGATACCAAGGGAAATCGTTTGATCAAGCGATAACGCCCAGAGGGCAGTGGGCGAATAGCGAACCTCGTTTCCGTTCATGCTGGCAAGGTTAGTCCTATTCAGATAGGCCGGCACTTCTACCCGGCGAACGTAAACGCGCACCGTAGCGGCAGGACGGACCGGTTTCGCAGATACACCAGCAGCCGTTAAGACAAAATAGGTCGGCAATGGTTCAGTCGTGGCACATCCGAGAAGCAAACTTACGCTTACGGGTAGCAGGATCGTCAGCCGCATCGATTATTATGGTGATTTCGCCGGCTTGCGGCCGAAGAGGATTGAATTCGGATTCCGTTCCAGAAACTCCGACAGACGTTGTAAGGCGTCCGCGGCAGAACCGATTTGAGATAAGGTGCTATCCAACTGATACCGAAAGCTCGAGTTGGAGCTTAGCATGCGATCGAGCTGGTGCGTTGCATCCTCCAATTGAGCCATGGTCTTTTTCGCCTCCTCCAATGTCGGGTTTAAGTTGGCCGTAATCGGGTCCAACTCGCTCTGGAACTTCTTAAGCGTTACATCCATTTGATCAAAGGCGTCTTTCACACTCGTTAGCGCGCCTTTCAACTCCGGACCGTTTACCAAATGGTTCAGAGAATCTCCAACTTCCGCTAATTTCAGTGAGTCGATCCCGTCCTTCGCGCTTACGATCAAAGATTGGAGATCTTTCGAAATAGCCAGGAAATCGACATTCCCGAGGTTACTGATCGCTTTCGTCAGGTTCGACACGATTGCTTCGATATCGGAAGGCTGCACCGGTATCTCCAGCGCATAGTCACTGGGGTTGTCATGATAGGTAAAAGGCGCGGGGTCTTTGACAAAATCGAGGGCCATATACAATTGGCCGCTGATCAAACTCTCGAAATCCAGGCGGACACGTAAACCCTGCTCCACCCGCTTCTTGGTCCCCTCCACATCGAAAAGGTTAAACCTTGAAGTGCCGCCAAAGTCTCGGTCGAATACGGTTTGGTCAATTTGATAGAAGACCTTCGCGTAGACCGGTTGATCTTTTCCAACGCCCAAAAGAACCCGAGTAACTTTGCCGATGTTGACTCCTTTGAACTTCACGTTCGAACCCGTCTGAAGTCCGCTCACCGATTGAGCAAAATAGGAAACGTAGGTCTGCTTCTTCGCGAATAGATCGGCGGAGCCAAAAAAGAACACCGCACCGATCGCGATGAGGATGGCCCCAAGAACAAAAACTCCGATCACGGTGGGATTGGCTTTTGTACTCATTTTGCTGCTTGAACTGGCTCGCCCCGGAGCAAAAACGTCCGGACTTTGGGATCACCGTCCTTCACTAACTCTTTCGGGTCGCCTTGCACGAGCATCTGCTTGGTCTCCGCATCGAGAAAAATAGAGGTGTCGGCGATCGCAAAGATAGAAGCTAATTCATGTGTGACCACTATCACGGTAGCACCTAGACTATCGCGCAACCGGAGAATCAAGTCGTCGAGGCGACGAGAGCTGATTGGATCCAGACCGGCCGAGGGTTCGTCGAAAAAAAGTATTTCCGGGTCAAGCGACATGGCCCGAGCTAAGCCAGCTCTCTTACGCATGCCTCCACTGATCTCGGACGGGTAAAAGTCCTCAAATCCCTTGAGCCCAACCAGAGCCAATTTCAGAGAGCTAAGTTCTCGAATCTCGTCGTCGGATAACTTGGTGTATTCTTCCAATGGGAGGGCAACATTCTCAGCCAGCGTTCGAGTGCTCCATAGTGCGCCGCCTTGGTACAAGACGCCAAACGATCTTTGGATTTCTTGTCGTTCGTCCTCGGTCGCTCTCACAAAGCTCCGACCATGGTAGTAGATTTCGCCTTTCTCGACTGGTTTCAAACCGATCAAATATTTCAATAAGGTGCTCTTACCGCAGCCGCTTCCTCCCATAATCACCAAGATTCGGCCGGGCTGCACGGTGAAATTAATGTCCCGCATTACCACGTACGAACCGTAGTTCATCACCAGGTTTCGCACTTCGATGGCAGGCGGCTGCGTCGTTTTCGAACCACTTTGCGTGGCGGCATGATCACCATCGGACGTTGGTCGGCTTTCTCTTGTGTCCACTTAATTTTGAGCGTGTAGCCTGCCATAGCCTGCGCTGGTCAAAAATGCATGCGCATTTTTGACCGCAGGCTAAAGCTTCAAGACGTCGAGTATCACATCAATGATCGCGTCGGAAGCTACGATCCAGGTGATAGCAAGCACCACCGCCGAAGTAGCGGCATTGCCCACGGCCGCGGCATTGTTCTGGCACTTCATACCACGTTGACACCCGGTTAACGCCACGATCACTCCAAAAACAGCTGATTTACCAACTCCCGTAAGAATATCCTCGAGTCCCATGGAACCCACGGTCTGATTCCAATACTGGATCAAGCTGATGTGAAGAACACCAAGACCAACCACCGCTCCACCAGCGATTCCCACCAGATCGGCATAAAAACAGAGGAGCGGCATCATAAAAAACAGCGCCACTACTCGAGGCGAAACTAAAAAATCCATCGGGGAGATCGCTAGAGTATCGAGAGCATCGATCTCTTCGGAAACCTTCATGCTGCCAATCTGCGCGGCAAAAGCAGCACCGGTCCGGCCCGCCATGATCACTCCGGTCATAATGGCCCCCATTTCTCGAGCCATGGCGACAGCGACCAAATTGGCGACGTAGATGCCGGCGCCGAACTGCTTCAATTGGATTGAGGCAACAAAAGCCAGAATGAGGCCGGTTAAGAAACTAATCAAACCGGCGATCGCCAAAGCTTGAGGGCCCGCTTCCTCCAGTGTTAGCCAAAACAGTCGCCAATCGACCTTGCCTTTGCCACCGATGATTCGTTTCAGACTAAGAACGCACTCGCCAATGAAAGTGGCTGCGGCGGTAACACTGGTAGCCTGCTGAATGGCCCACGTACCGAGCCGATAGAGGAACGAAGTACGCCCGGTATGGCCTCTCTTGGTTTCGGCTTCCGGAACCGCCTTTGCCAACGCAATCAGGCTATTAACTCCTTCCGGCAACTTGTGCAGATCGAGTGCAACCTGATGTGATTGGCACCACTCATCCAGCTCGGCCAAAAAAAGGAGCAGGCTGCTGTCCCAGGCCCCCAGACTTTCACCAACACAACCAATGCGAATGACTCTCCCGGCCGACTCAATTTCACTTAGAGTTGCGGCTGGGTTCGGACGGGTGGCAGTTCGAAGATTCCAGACCCCTCCTAATGTAATCGTCGCCTCGTCGCCCTGACGACTGACCTTCGCGAACGCCGCTTCTTCAGATTCCGCGACAGCCCGTTTCATGGCGCTGATTTCGAAAGTATTTGGCTGCGCATATCTCGCACTCTTGTCCTATTGCAGGCAAAAGCTTTCCATCAAAGCTTTTGGCCTGCCGTAGCCTAGATCGCTCACAAATCCAGGCGGATTTGTGAGCGGGCTAGGCTTCCTCTTCTTCCTCGTCGTCCTCCGGAATCACCACCATCCCGGTGTTGGCATTGAAATCCATGAGCCCGGCGTAACGACCCCAAGCGATCATGGTATGAAGGGTTTTCTCAGGGTTCTCATACGGCAATGCGGTCGCGATATCATGCGTAACCGTTTCCGCAGAGACTTCCTCCTGTACCTCCAAATAACCAAGGATAATGTGGAAGAGCCGCAGTTTTTGTACTTGTTCGGCAAAGATCGTCTTTCGCGTCTGCCGATCCGATTCAAAGAAGCGCTTACCTAAGTCCGTCAATTGCACTTCATCCTTTGGAGTATTGACGAACTCGAGAATTTCACCGGCCTTCACGATGGCAATCGTCTCGCCGAAATCCTTACCGATCTCGTCAGCGACATCGTAGATATTGTCAAGATCCGGAGAGTCATGAAGGATGCTGATCAAACCCAGGATCTGGTTAACCCCAACTGTCGGGATTGATTCCATGCGAGCTCGCGCCTTAGAGATCGGCTTCCCGGGACCAGGCGGCGGTTCCGGCGGAAGGTCGGGCAGCGCTTGCTGCGTAATTGTCTCGTGAATCACCTTCATCAGTCGCTGAAATTCCGGGTGATTCGAGTTCCGCGGATAAGGCAAATTATTCTCTAAGATTAGTCCGAGCCGGCCGGGATGCGGGAATAGAATACAAATGCGAGTGGCCATCTCCACCGCTTCCTCAATGTTATGGGTAACCATGAAGATGCTGGACAGCGTGTTACTGGCTCCTCGCCACAACGTCACCACTTCCCCCCGAAGACCTTCCGCGGTCAACACATCGAGCGCACTGAATGCTTCATCGAGACATAGGATCTTGGGCTCTGATACCAGCGCCCGGGCAATGCCGACCCGCTGCCTCATTCCACCCGAAATCTCCCGCGGGTATGCTGAGTGATAGTTATTGAGGCCGATCAAATCGATTGCCTTTTCTACCGCTTCCGATTTTTGGTCCCGCGTTAGATCGCGTTTCGCAATCAGTCCTACCTCAACATTTTGCTCAACTGTCAGCCACGGATAAAGAGCGAAAGTCTGGAACACGATCGATGCGTACGGATTCACGCCTAATCAAGCACCTTTAATTCTCGACCTTTGCCCATATGGAATGTCTTGGAGACATTTCGCAATTCGGCAATCTTTAGCGCCTCGGTCGGACTGGTCTGCGGGTATGGTTTTAGCTCGGTGCTCATCAGCCATTAGTCCAGGTGAAACCGTTTTTCAGCATAACGATATAGTCGCCGCCAAACCAGGTTATTAATAACAACCACAAAGAGCGCCATTACGCCAGTGCCACAAATCAAGGCCGCGGTACCTGTCCCTTCGGGCTGTGCACTAACGTCCGCAATGTAGGCACCCAATCCGGTTGCTCTTATAGTTTTGTCTCCCCAGGTGGCTACTTCGGCCAAAATCGTCGCATTCCAGGCGCCACCGGCAGCAGTGCAGGCACCAGTTATCCAAAATGGAAAGATGGCTGGGAGAATAAGGGTTCTCCAAAGTGGCCATCCCTTGAGCCGATAGTTCTTGGCGGCCTCTTTCAAATCGTTGGGGATTGCCATGGCACCGGCGATGACGTTGAACAAGATATACCATTGCGCGCCGAGCGCGATTAGCAGGATGCACCCCCAGTTCATATCAACCTGATAGATTATGAACAGAGGCACTACCAACGCAAAGGTCATGTTGACCGGAAAGGAAGCAAAAATCTGGACCAGGGGCTGCGCGATTTGAGCAGCCCGCGGGTTTGACCCGATCCAAACTCCAATAGGCGTCCAAATTAAGGTAGACAAAACCGTGACCGCCAGCACGCGGCCAAGGGTCACAAAGCCAAGGCCAAAAATGTGCAGAATCTCGTTGAAAGAGATCCGGTGATACACAGCGTCAAAGCCCGCGCGCGCACCGATTAGCACTTCGAATAGCAACCCAACCAGCACCAAGATACCGACTACGCGCCAAAAGTAGTTAGCGGAGCGAGTCGGTTTTTCCAGATCCTCTGCCGGTTTAGCTACTAGCCGCCTCTGCATATCAATAAACCGATCGGCCAGTGGGACTAGAATGCGCTCGGAAACCCATTCGAAAAGATAAGTCCGGCGGATCAAGTTGTAGAACCAAGAGGTGGGTGGGTGCCCAGATTCCGTAAGCTCCATCTTGAACTTGTCAGCCCATGCTAATAGTGGTCGCCACACCAGTTGATCGGTAGCGATGATCACAAAAAGCATCGTCACCACCGCCCAGAGAGCGGCCCAACCGTCGCCTTGATTAACCGCGGCAAACATGAAAGAGCCCAGCCCCGGCAGTTGAATGTTCCTGCCTTGGACGGCGATGGCTTCGCCAGCGCTGACCGCGAACCAGCCGGCGCCAAAAGACATCATCGCGTTCCAAATCAGACTGTGCATCGATGCAGGGACTTCCAACTTAGTGAATCGCTGCCAGCTGCTGAGCCGATAATTTGTCGCGGCCTCGTGCAAGTCCTGCGGAATGGTCACCATCGAATGGTAGAATCCGAAAGCCATGTTCCATACCTGCGCCGTAAAGACGGTGACAATGCTAGCGAATTCGGGTCCCAACAGGCTCCCCGGAAAAAGCGAAACGAAAAAAGCCATGAACACCGTCAAAAAAGTCAGCACGGGGATCGACTGCATCACATCCATAAATGGAAGAATGATTGAGCGGGCGATACGGTTTTTCGCCGCTGCGTAGCCCACCGAGAACGTGAAAAGAAGGGAGAAACCGAAAGCGATCCACATGCGAAGCAACGTCCGAGCAGCATAGTAAGGGATGTTACTTAGGTCGGTGGATAGCGGCAGTGGTTGGGTCGCATCGAAGTGGACCACCATGCCCGCGCTTGAATGAAGAATGCTCCAAAGCAGTGCCAGAATTGCCATCAAAGCGATAGCATCGAGCCAGCCGAAAGATCGCCGGCCTTCGGGTGCGGACAGCTGTGTAGCGGTGAACTTCATTTCGGGTGCTCTATGGCGAGGCCCGGACCGCTTTGCAAGTCTTAACTTGAGGAGTTCAAGGAGTTCAAGGAGTTCAAGAGTTCGAGGAGTTCAAGAATACGGGCGAGGAGTCTGACGGATGGGCAACCAAGGACGAGTGAAGCCTGATTTGTAACTAGTGATCGCTATTGATTCGATGAGGCTCCCGACTTGTTCATCGCTCGCCTCCTTGAACTCCTTACACTCCTGCCCTTACTTCCACGCCAAAAAGAGCGCTCCAGACACAATCAAACCGACCCCCACTCCTTCCCGAACCGAGAGCCGCTCCCCCAAAAAGAGCATGGAGATAATAATCGCAACCACGACACTGAGCTTGTCGATCGGAGCAACTTTCGACACTTCACCAAGTTGCAAAGCCCGAAAATAGCAAAGCCACGACAGGCCGGTCGCCACCGCCGATAGAAACAAGAATAACCAGGACCGGAAAGGTAACTGCAACAAATCGGCGGGCCGAGAAGAACTCAACGCGATGAGCCAGGTAAAAACCACAATGATTGTGGTACGGATCGCAGTCGCGAGATTCGAATTGATCGAGACGATCCCGATCTTTGCAAACACAGCCGTTAATCCGGCAAATAACGCCGACAGAAGAGCCCAGAGTAGCCACTGCATGGTGATGATTAGCCACGTGAGGTGGCGGGAAAGTAATCAGTAATCAGTAAAACAGTAATCAGTCATGTAGTTTCGATCGAAAAGCTCTGCAACCTACTGATTTTTGCGTAACCCATCTCATCTGATCCCGATCAAATACACTGATTACTGACTTACTGATTACTGATTACTTTCCCGCCACGCCTCAGCTGCCGCCATTGCTCTCCGCCGTTCCCAGCGCGGCCAAATGCATCACTTTCTCCTCGGTCGCATCTGCTCGGGCGAGTTCGCCCGTCAAGCGGCCGTGACGCATGATTAAGATACGGTCGGCGAGCGCGAGAACTTCCGGCAGATCGCTGGAGATCACTAAAATTCCGATCCCTTCCTGCACCAATTCATTAAACAACGCGTATATCTCGGCCTTTGTGCCGATATCGACTCCGCGGGTAGGCTCGTCCACGATCAGGACCGCGGGTTGAACGGCTAGCCACTTAGCGAGTAAGACTTTTTGCTGGTTTCCCCCGCTTAATAACCCCGTCCTTTGATCAAAACTCGGCGTTCGTACCCGCAACCGATCGACATAGGTCCCGATTAACCGGTCTTCGGCGGCTCGATCTACGAACGGACCACGCGCCAATCGGCGGAGAGCTGCACTGGAAATGTTCGTGCCAACTCCTGCTCCCAAGACCAGTCCCATCGATTTCCGGTCCTCGGGAACATAGGCGATCCCGGCGCTCAAAGCGTGTTTCGGTTGGCGGAAAACTGCTTTCTTACCATTCAGCCAAACTTGCCCTCTATCCGGTGGAGGTGACCCAAAGATGCCCAGCGCCATCTCCGTGCGCCCGGCGCCAATCAGCCCGGCCATCGCCACGATCTCGCCTCGCCGGACGTCAAAGGTGATCCCTTCGTACTGGCCCTTTCGGGTCAAATCTTCGACGCGCAATACGACTTCTCCCTTGGGCTCGACCGGAGTTCGATGGAAAGCCAATAGTTCCCGCCCGACCATCATCCGCACCGCTTCGGCTTCGGTTGTTTCACTGGTTTTAACCGTCCGAACATGTTTGCCATCACGTAAAACAGTCAGGACCTGGCAAAGAAAAAACACCTCAGGCAAGCGATGTGAAATGTAAAGAACGGTGACACCATGCGCCTTAAGGTCGGCGATCACCCGGAAAAGAATCGCCGACTCCACCTCAGACAGGCTCGAAGTAGGCTCATCCAAAATCAACAAACGCGGATTTCGAATTAAGCTCTTGCAGATCTCGATCAGTTGCTGCTGCGCGA
>WNFI01657712.1_pt1 | contig 11313 bp, 10 predicted proteins | sample 5400471 | NCBI WGS metagenome assembly WNFI01 (sample SAMN13153348, study PRJNA577476) | soil metagenome | isolation source: 100 cm saprolite on Douglas fir-dominated hillslope | place: USA:California | collected 2013-09-17
TCAGCTTCCAGCTTTCTCCCCCAAAAATCTCACGGAGGTCGCATATGAAGCCTGGGAAAACTATGTCCGCGTTCAGTTGCGCGATGACGTTCTTCGTACTCGTGCTCAGCTTGTTGCTCGCCGGGAGGGTTTCGGCTGCAACTTCAGAAAGGGTGCTACATACCTTTGGGACCGAAATCACCGGGTTCCCGAGTTCAACCCTGGTAGCCGACGCTGCCGGCAACTTGTATGGCGTAACCGCCGGGTCAGTCTACGAATTGTCCCCCATTGCTGGTGGAGGCTGGAGATACCAGCTTCTCAAAATCTTGCCCGGTGGTCGGGGTGACTTCGCCGGCGGAACGCTGGCGCTGGATGCCGCGGGCAATCTGTACGGCGCAACCTGGCAGGGAGGCACGAACAGCTGCGGTTTTGTGTATAAAGTCTCGCCCAATTCGGCCGCACAATGGGCATTGACGAAGCTCCACGATTTTACCTGCACAGACGGCGCGGCAGCATCGTTAGGCTTGATTTTTGATGCGAAGGGAAACCTGTACGGAGGCGCGCACAACGGTGGAAGTTACAGCGAAGGAGTGGCGTACGAACTGTCTCCTGGCGCCAACGGCCAATGGACCTATAAAGTACTCCACGAATTCTCAAATGCTGAAGGCAATGGGCCGCAGACCGCGCTGATCCTCGACAACAAGGGCAATCTGCTTGGCGGCAATGAGAGCGGAGTCTTCGAGCTGACCCCGAGTCCGGATGGTACCTGGACGGAGAGCACCGCCTTTGCCTTCAATGACGCAACCGGGTTCAATCCGCTCGGCGATTTGATCTTCGATGCTGCCGGAAACCTGTACGGCACGAATCAGGCAGGCGGCCAGTACGGCAGCGGCGCGGCTTTCATGTTGTCACCGAACACTACGGGGGGCTGGGCAGGCACCGTGATTCACAGCTTCAACTACAGAAATACGAACGACGGATTCTATCCTGAGGGTGCCCTGGTTTTTGATTCGGCGGGGAATCTGTACGGTACAACTACCGGCGGGGGCGGCTCCAACAACTCGGGAATCGTTTATGAGCTGACCCCAAGTACCAGCGGCGCGTGGACGGAGAGCGTGGTCCACAGGTTTGGCCCGATCGGGAGTGCCGGAGGCACTGTTCCTGTTAACGCTTTATATCTCGATCAGGCAGGAAGTCTCTACGGAGTGACATCGTCGGGTGGAGACCACGCTTGCTATACGCCATCTGGAGGATGCGGCATAGTGTTCAAGATCGTGCGCTAACTCAGATGATTCCTGGGCGCGTCAGGGCCCGCTCTTGTGCAAAAAACTGGCCTTGACGCGCACTCACAGAAGTGGCACAATTCCTCCCTCTTTACTCCTCCCCTTGAGCCGAGTACTCGGCTCCCTTCGTCTGAAAGCTGGGCCACGTAAAATTTAAAAACTTAAGAGGACAACTATGTCTGATCCAGCAAGCACCAATTCTCTTCGCCCCCGCCCCACATCGCAAATCAACTCTCGATTCGACAAAAGTCTCGCGGCTTACATGGCCGCCGCCAACACCACCGTCCTCACAGTTGCTCCGCTAGTCGGCGGGAACTCGATACGCAGCGGTTCCCATGGAGAAGCCGCAGCCGGCTTCTTCGGGGTGCCCGTTGGACCAGGCGAGAAATTCCGCAGCGGCAGCGGCGGCACTTACGGTTGGGGAGTCTTCATGGCTGCGGCCTTTGAGTATTCGGTTACCTCTTTTGGGGGACCGTGGGCCAATGCTGTAAACCGTTATCTCGGTCTCAAGTTCGTGATCGCAGGGCAGACTCACTACGGCTGGGCGCGCCTGAGTGTCGGCGACTGGCTCGGCGGCGGGAAGGTTGTTCTTACCGGATACGCCTACGAGACCACTCCGAACACAAATATCATAGAAGGTCACATCTCCGGCCCGGAGAAAGCCAGCAACTTCGCCCCTGCCGACGCGCTCGCTGCGCCCGCTCAACCCTTAACCCTCGGCATGCTGGCGCGTGGCGCGGACGGTCTCTCGATTTGGCGGAGAGAGGATGAATCGGCGACGAACTGAGTCCGCGGCAATTTGAGTTGGCGGCGTGATGGAGCGGTTGCTCCTCAATGAGTTGGAAAACACGAACAAATATGGACAAAGAAGAATACAAGATGTCGCCATCCAAACTTGCAGCTTCAGGAGATCTTTCATGACCAAGAGCGGAAATCAGAACAAGCCACATCCCACCACTCGACTCAACTCGAAATTCAACAAGGCTCTCAGCGCCTACATTGCCGCCGCCGGAGCCGACGGAGTGGCCCTCGCCGCCGCTTCTCCGTCAGCCGAGGCAAAAGTTGTCTACACTCCCGCAAACACGCGTCTCTACAATGGCACCTTCCCCATCGATCTCAACAACGACGGGGTTGCCGACATCAACCTGATCGCGGCTTTTCAAGTCTATTCCTTCTATAGAACCTACTTGCACGTCAGTCCTGCCGCAGGCAATGCTGTGGTCGGAGTTGCGGTGGGTGCGGCGCAACTTGCCTGGGGCGCGCGCATTGGCGCGAACGCCGCCTTCAACGGGGTGGAGCAGCTCGTCGAATCGGAATGGCGATGTCAGAGCTCTTATTGCTCCGCCGGTGCGTGGGGAATTGGCAGTGCCAAGGGTTATCTCGGCATCAAGTTCCAGATCAACGGCCAAACCCACTACGGATGGGCTCGCCTCTCGATCGGGCGACTACCAGCCACGCTGACCGGTTATGCCTATGAAACCATTCCCAACAAGCCCATCATCGCGGGCAAGACATCCGGTCCAGCCGCTGCCAGTGCAGTCGATCGGCAGAAAATATTGACTTTGTCTCACCGGCCGGTAACTTTAGCCTTGCTGGCGCGGGGCGTGGACACAATCGCGATTTGGCGCCGCGAGGAAGAAGCTGCGGTGCTCGAGCGTGGCAACTAGACAAAAAATAAGGAGAGACTTTATGTCCGACTCAAGCATGACCGATTCAACCAACGCGAAGCACCAGCCCCGGGTCACCGTCCGGATTAGCCCAAAACTCGACAAGAACCTCACCACTTACGTGGCTGTGGCTAGCGCCGCAGGGGTGGGGCTGCTTGCAGCGGGGCAGCTCGCCGAAGCCAAAATTGTCTACACGCCTGCCAACGTCACGTTAGGCCGCAACAGTACTTATGTTCTCGATTTAAACAATGACGGAATCCCGGACTTTGAAATCACGGATTTCTTCTACCAAGTGGCGCGCGTTCCTTCGGGCTTCCACACCAACGTGTTGAGCATCCGGCCGCAGAAACAACCCAACCGGGTCGTTGAAACGACCAGCGGCGGTCGTCAATTTGCCGCCGCCTTACCCGCGCGAACTCAGGTCGGTCCCAACAGCCCATTCCAGGCCGGCTACTCAGCAAGGGCATTGGCTAGCTCGGGCGGCAGTGCTTACAGCACGGTCTTGGACGGACCCTGGTTCAAACATCCAAAGGCCTACCTGGGAGTGAAGTTCGTGACCAACGGGATCACCCACTACGGATGGGTACGCGTGACGATGAGTTCTTATATCGAGAGTTACACCATCGTCGGCTACGCCTACCAGACGGTTCCGAACATGCCCATTTCCACGGGTCAGACGACCGGTCCCGCCACAGCCAGTCTGGCGAATCCGGCAGAGATGCTTGCTCCGTCCACCCAGCCCGCAACACTAGGCATGCTCGCACGCGGCGCAGACGCAATCGCGGTTTGGCGCCGGGATGAAGAGGCGTTTGCAGTGTCGGTGTAGTAAAGGACAGGCGCATAATACTGGTTCATTTCACATGAGGGGGAGAAAAACATGCCAACAAAAATGAAAAAAGTAAATCAGCCCCGGACCAAGGCCCGGATCGACGCTAGACTCGACAAGAAACTTGCCACTTACATGGCCATTGCAGGCGCTGCTGGAATCGGAATGCTGTCCACGACCGCTCAGGCAAAGATCGTTTACACACCGGCAAATGCTGTTACTTCGTATGGAACCATCCCAGTCGACCTCAACAACGACGGAGTCGTGGATTTTACGATTTCCGTGCAGGGCGGATTTTTCCATTCGGAATGGACCTTCGTGAAGCCCCAAGTCACGGGCAACGCCGTCCTGGCTGCCGCTGGAGGAGGCGTAGCGGCGGGATTCTTCGGAGTTCCCGTCGGCCCCGGTGAAAAATTTCTTACCAACACCTTCTACAGCTACGGCATGAGGATGGCTGATGCAGGTATGTACGGCGGCAGTTCCTGGTTTATCGGACCATTTGCCAATGCCGTGAATCGTTATATCGGCATGAAGTTTGTTATCAACGGAACTACGCACTACGGATGGGCTCGTGTGAACGTCAGCAATTACCTCCAAGGAGGCGAGGTCCAACTAACGGGCTACGCTTACGAGACCACTCCCAACACCAACATTGTTGAAGGCCACGTCTCGGGTCCTGCGAAAGTCAGCAGCCTTGTCCCGGAGGAGCGGCTCACCCCTGCTGTACAACCGGCAACTTTGGGCATACTCGCCCGCGGCGCCGACGCAATCGCCATCTGGCGTCGTAATGAGGAACTAGCTGCATAGGCGAACCCAAATGTAACCACACATCTGAAGCGGCGCGACCTTGTTCTCGCGCCGCTATTTCATTTCTCAGCCATCGCAGATTCGCCCCCCGTGTATACTCTGAAGTTTCAACCGCGAACGTGAACTGCACTGCGGTCAATGAAAGCCACTCAGTAAACGCGCAGGAGATCCGCCATGCAAAGCCGCATCACCGGCACCACCATGCCCGTCCTTGAATTCGTGCTCGATCCCAACGAAGCCATTATTTCCGAGGCAGGAGAACTCTCCTGGATGGCCAGCTCGATTCAAATGACCACGCACACTCAATTCGGCGGCGGAGGAGGTATCTTCGGCGTACTCAAGCGCGTCGCCGGCGGCGGCTCCATCTTCATGACCGAGTATCGCGCCATCGGCGCACCCGGCGAATTGGCCTTCGCCACCAAACTTCCCGGTCACATTGTTCCTGTCGATGTCGCCCCCGGCCGCGAATTCATGATTCATCGCCACGGCTTCCTCTGTGGAACGCCACAAATTCAGATCGGCGTTGGTTTCCAGCAATCCCTCGGCGCAGGCATCTTCGGTGGCGACGGATTCCTCCTGCAAAAAGTTCATGGACAAGGCACCGCGTGGCTCGAACTCTCCGGTGAGCTCGTCATCCGCGACCTCGCTCCTGGCGAAACTCTCCGCGTGCATCCCGGGCACGTCGGCGCATTTCAGTCCGGTGTCTCGTTTCAGATCACCACCGTCCCCGGCATCAAAAACATGATCTTCGGCGGGGATGGAATTTTCCTGGCTGCACTCACGGGACCGGGACGAATCTGGCTGCAAACTCTTCCCATCGCCAGGCTCGCTCATGCCCTCTACGAATACATGCCTCACGAAACCAGGCGGGAAACTGTCCAAGGCGGTGTAGTCGGAGGCATCGTCGGTTCCATCCTCGACAACATGAAGTAAGAAGCCCGCTAGAACGGATAGCCTAGAAAGGAACTGATAGCCGAGAACTGATGGCTGACAGCTGATAACGGTCTACTGCGAATAAAAAGCCCCGCCCAGCTTCTGGTCGCATCCGCCGGCGCGCGCATTCTCCCAATTCATCTGAATCAGCCAGTTGTGCGCAGCCACCGTGATGTTGTACGCGCCATTGCCTAGCGTTCCCTTCACTGGGCCCCACTTCCAGGCGCACTTATCGCCGTTCTCTTCACCTTTGGTGTCGTACCACGCATTCAAATCCGGATCGCTGATCGCCTCATTCGTTTCGTGCGCCATGATCGATGCCATCGCATCCGCGCCGCTATCTCCATTCGGACTCTTTGCCTGTTCTTCGCACGCGCTCGGGCAGCGATCCGCATTTCCCACAAACGCAATCTTGATATCCGATCCCCCAATCGTTGCCCGGCTATGCCATCCGCAATACTGCGTGCAGAAGCCGGAAGTCTCCGTCACATCCGATGAAGTCAGCACAAAATAGACTCCATTCGTATCCTTCGGCAGCACCCGGCTGCTGATCGCCGCCGATACTACCGCGGCCACCGCTGTGTCGCTCAACTGCTTACCGTGTGAGTAATAATCGTTCGCCCACTCCGCCAGCACAAAATTTCCCGTCACCGTGTGCGCCGTATCGGTATAGGTTGAGTTGATCTTTGCATACGGGGAACCACCCAATCCGCCCGCCGCAAACAGCGACGTCAGCAAATCCTGTGTCGTCATGCTGTCGGACGGCTTCGGGCCATTTACGAAATTTCCATACCAGATGAAATACAAATTCACCGTTCCCGCCATGACAGGCCCGCCGTGGTAATAGATGCCGTTGGTCGTGGTCTTCGCGGAACCGACCACGACAGGCACCCGGGGCGTGGCCATTACTTCTCCCCATCCTTTCCCCGTAGGCGCCAGATGCGTCGCATCGCGTGCCGTCTGCGCACTCGCGCTTGTTCCAACGCACACCATCAAAGCAACCAGTCCAAAATATCTCAATGGATCCTCCGTTCAATTTTTTGTAAGCGCAGATTTCCCGTGTTTCGGATAGGGGAGGGACGAAAACATCGTCAACAGCGATTGCCAGATGTGAGATTCACTCACATAAACCAGATCGGCGGTTTTCCGGAAGTCTTTAGGGCGTCGCCAGAAGTGCGGCACCTATCGGCTGCGTCTGATAAAAGTTAAGGTCCTCTAAAGCGGCGCGCTGTTTCTCGTCTCAGGTATCATGACAAAAGCTTCCCTCATCATGATCAACGGCAAACGTATCGCGGTCGTCATGCCCGCCTACAACGCGGAAAAGACCTTGCAAGCCACAGTCGCGGAACTACCCGACCTCGTTGATCTCTGTATCCTAGTCGACGACCACAGCTCCGACCAAACCGTCGATCTCGCCCGCCAACTCGGACTTCAGGTCTTTCAGCACGACCGCAACTACGGCTATGGACGGAACCAGCAAACCTGCTATCGAGAAGCCCTCGCCGCCGGAGCCGACGTCGTCATCATGCTCCACCCCGACTATCAATACACGCCGCTTCTCGCGACCGCCATGGCCAGTCTGGTTGCCTACGACGTCTACGACGTTGTCTTGGGATCGCGCATTATCGGCGGACGAGCGCTGCGCGGAGGGATGCCCGTCTACAAATACATCTCGAACCGCTTGCTGACTGCGTTTGAGAATCTATTCCTGCGCGTGAAGCTATCCGAGTACCACACCGGTTACCGTACCTTCAGCCGCAAAGTTCTCACCGAACTGCCGCTCCTCGAAAACTCCGACGACTTCGTCTTCGATAACCAGATGCTCGCCCAGTGCGTGCATTTCGGTTTCCGTATCGGCGAAGTCTCCTGCCCCACGAAATATTTCGAAGAAGCTTCGTCGATCAACTTTCGCCGCAGCGTGCAATACGGCTTCGGTGTATTAGCCACCACGTTGCAATTCGCTTTGCAACGCATGGGCTTGGTTCATCTGCCTCGCTTCAGCGACAAGGGCCGCAAACTCGAAGCCACCTCCGATGCCTATTACGCCCGCAGCACCGTCCGGCCGGCCTAGTTCTTCATCCCTGCTCGCGCTTTACTTGTTTTAGTCTGTTCAGAGAATCTTGCAGTTGCCGCTCCAGTTCGGGCAACGGCGGAGGAGCAAACCAATTAATGCCGTTTAGGATTTCGCTCCGACCACCGAGTTGGTCAATCTCACGGATGATCGCATCAATTTTCCGCGAGAATACGTGCGAGCGATGAACGAGAATGTCTGTTAGCGGATGATCGCCATGTTTTCCGTTCGGCACTGTATCCCCCTAGAATCCGTGGTCAGACGGTAACACGCAACGCACGTCCGGCTAAAGATCCTGCAAACTCTATGACCTGACCAAAGCGGAGTGCAGTGCAGGGGCACGCTAGGTAGTTCGCGCTCGCAAATTATGCTGCAAACTGCTGGCCGCGTGACACTAGCGCAACCGACAGACCCGCACCGCGGCATTCTGATACGGGCAATCGATCCCCTGCATACCCGGCTGCTCCAGCACCACCCAGCTCACCCCATATTTCTCTTTCAATCGTGCAAAATCCGCCGCCTGAAAATTCTTCCACGGACTCTCCGCCTGCACCTGCTCCCACCATTCGTCCGCCAAAGCCGGGAACATACTCACCACGCCGTTATCTTTGATCGCATCCGCCAGCCGGCTCCTCTGCGCCATGCAGCGAAAACCACTTTCATCTTCGCCATCCACATGCATGTATCCCGGATCAATCGCAAACACCGCGTCCTCCGGCGTGTTCTGTCGAATCCACAAGAAAGCCTGCCCCCACAGATTCTTCGGCGCGACGCTCGGCCACCCCATCTGCGCGCTCGCCGGAAATAACGCCCGCTGCGCCGTAAACATGCCCGCCGCCAGAGGAATGAACAGCACCAGCCAGCGCCAGACTTGGTTCTTCAGCACAAATTCGCCGAGAAATCCGCCTATGACTATGAACATCACTATGTAGAGCAAATGCAGGCTGCGTAAGGGCTGTAACCGCGCCAGACTCTCGAAGCTCGGAGGAAGGTCGACAACCAGTGCCGCGCAGAAAAAAATCATGGTGTAAATAATTAGCGCCCGGCATACGCGATCCAACTCCCGCCATCGCCGCTCCCGCGCCATCCTGCCAAACCACCACAACAAGACGATCGGAGCAACAATTCCCAAATCTTCATACCAAGCCCAGCGCTGTATGTAGTGATTCCCATGCAGCAGCGCCGCCTCGTGATACGCCCGCGAAGTCTGCGGCGCCAGCGAAATCCCAAATGGCAACAGAAATACCAAACCCGCGGCGGCCTGAACCGCGTTCGCTTTCGCGCCCGACTCGACCGCCCGCCGTTCCTCCCACTTCTCCATCACGACCAGCAGCGCACAAAAAGCAAATCCAAAAGTCCACATCATCGGATGTACGCTCGCCGCAAATAAAATCCACAACAGAGCCCAAACGTATTTCTTCTCCAGTGTCCGCGTCACAGCAAAGATCACCGCGAATGCAGCCAAATTCCGTGGGTTCAAGTATTGGTCGACGATGTACAACGCAGTCGCCGCTACGGGAATCGTCAGCAAAGCCGCAATCAAACAAACTCCGCCCCATTGCGCCCGCTCGCTGCGAAACAAAATCGCGCTCAGCTGCCAGCACCCGAGCAGCAGCAGGAAAATCGACGCCACATGCCACGCAAACAATCCCACTTCCAGCGGCAGATGCGTCACCCGCAACGAAGCCGCCACCAGATTCGGAAACAGCGTCATGCTGGCATGAGACTGAAAAAACTCCCGCCCCACCGGAAACAACCGCGGATTCAGGATCTTCTCCACGCCCGGCAGGTAAATCTCGGCATCCTCCGCATACGGATGGTACCCATGCACCATCAACGCTCCCGCCGTCAACAGCAGCAGAAACAATCCCGTTTTGTATTTTTCCAATCGAATCTCACTCACCTCATAAGCCTGGGCATTCCCTCAAAGTTTTGTCATTCTGAGCGAAGCGAAGAACCCCATGCGACCAGTCGGTACCACCGGCCCGTCTGGGAATTTTAACCACTGCTCAGGTCTTGACTGCCCCTTGCGTCTTTTCCACTCCGTGGCATCTAATCAACCACAGCATGTCCAGCACCGCCGAACTCGTCACCACCCGCCTCAGCCCCAATATGGCTCTGGGCGAAATCCTCAGCTTCGCCTACGACACATTTTGCAGCAACAAAGTTCGCTTCATGCTCACCGCGCTGGGCATGGTCATCGGCACCGCGTCTCTGATTCTAGTCGTCTCCATCGGCCTGACTGGACGGCAATATGTTCTCAACTTGATTCAGGGCATTGGCGCGAATCTGATCTGGGCAGAGTACGAAGGCGCCGTCGGCGGAGGCAAAGAGCGCGATCTCGTCATCCTGGGCGTCTCTCCTGACTACTCGCGCGTGCGCAACCTGGTCATCGTCACCGGACGCTTCTTCGACCAGGAAGATTCCCAAGCTCACAACAAAGTCGGAGTCATCACCGACAAACTCGCGCAGCAGGTCTTCGGATCCACGCAAGCCGCGATCGGCAAAGTCATCAAGCTCTCCGGCCTGCCCTTCACCGTCATCGGAACCTTCAAGGAGCGCGTCGATACCTTCGGCCAGACCGAAGTCACCGATAGCACTCTACTCATCCCCTTCACCGTGAGCCGCTATTTCAGCGAAACTCCCACGCTGAAGATCGTATATTTTTCCGTCGTCGATCCTTCGATGGTGACCTCCGCCACCGAGCAGGTCAAACGCGTGCTGCAATCGCGCCATCGCGCAGAATCCGTCTACGACGTGCAGAACCTCACCCACCTGCTCGAAGTCGCCGACAAAGCTTTCACCGCTCTCACCTGGATGCTCCTCGTCATTGCCATGGTCACGTTGCTGGTCAGCGGCATCGGCATCATGAACATCATGCTCGCCACTGTGAATTCGCGCATCCGCGAAATCGGCATCCGCAAAGCCATCGGCGCCACCAACCGCGAAATCCGCTTCCAGTTTCTCGCCGAAGCCGTTCTCATCTCGCTCATCGGAGGCATCGTCGGCATCGTCATCGGCCTCGCCATCCCCTACTCGATCCGATTCCTCACCGACTACCGCGTGCCTGTCTCCGGCCTGTCGGCCATCATCGCCATCATCGTCTCTTCGGTTGTAGGAATCATCTTCGGCACCGTCCCCGCCGCCCGCGCCGCCCAACTTGACCCCGTCGAAAGCCTCCGCTACGAGTGATTTCGTGTGGGCGAGCGATGTGGGACGGGCGCCCTCGCGCGCCAAGAGCTCGTTGTCTGAGGAGATGAATGCGCAACTGAAAGAGCGGCCCTTGGGAAGAGCGGCCCTTTAGGGCCGCGTCAGAGCGCAAAAGGAGAAGGGCCTTCAGGCCCCGTGGCGACGCCAGCGTCAACATCGTTGTAGCAGAGTACTCAAGATATCCCCTGGCTCCGCCCGCTCCGTGTAATCCTCGTTCGCCGAAGCGAAAAGTATGGTTCCATCGCGATCCAGAATGTACGTTGCCGGAATCGGCAACTCCCAACTCTCATCGCCATTGGCCAGCGGCAAATTGACGAACGCACGCCGATACACTGCCTCCTGCATTTCCGGCGCGCGATAAGTCAGTCCAAACTGCCGAGCGACGTTATTGCCCGCATCGGAGAGCAGCGGAAACCGCAGTTTGTGCTGATCATGCATGAAGTACGATTGCTTCACCGTCTGCGGCGAGATCGCAACCAGCGAAGCGCCAGCCTGCTCAATCTGCGGGACGACAAGATTCATCGCCTCCATCTGCCC
>WNFI01088600.1_pt1 | contig 11312 bp, 13 predicted proteins | sample 5400471 | NCBI WGS metagenome assembly WNFI01 (sample SAMN13153348, study PRJNA577476) | soil metagenome | isolation source: 100 cm saprolite on Douglas fir-dominated hillslope | place: USA:California | collected 2013-09-17
TCACGTCGGTGTCCCAGTGGGTGAACCCGAGCGACTCGTACAGCCCGATCGCGGCGGAGTTGGATTCGTCCACGTACAGCATCACCTGGGACAGACCACGACCGCGGAGGTAACGGAGTCCGACTAGGGTGAGTGCGCGACCTAGGCCATTGCCCCGCTCAGCGGGATCGACGCCGACGACGTACACCTCGCCGATCGCCTCGTGGCCGTGTTCGGCGTCCGGGCCGCCGTGAATCTTCGTCCAGTGGAATCCGACCGTGCGCCCGTCCCGCTCCGCCAGGAAGAAGCCGTCCGGGTCAAACCACGGCTCGCGCTCGCGCATGTCGAGGTCAGCTCCGGTCCAGGCACCCTGCTCAGGATGCCGTTCGAAAGCCCGGTGATTGAGGGCGACCCAGGCATCCTCGTCGGCGCCGACCCGGAAGGTTCGGATGGTGATCCCGTCGGCAAGCTGCGGCCTGCCGATCCTGGCTTGCAAGGACCGGCGCATCTGCCAGAGCGCCCTGGTGCGGTGCAGCCCCGCGGCTGCCGCCAGCCGAGCGGCCGCGGGCAGCTCGCCGTGCGCCCAGAGCCGGAGCCCGGCATCACCGGTCTCGGAGACCATGGCCCGGCCAAGCGTGACGCCGAGGCCGTGGCGCCGGCGCGCCGGGTCTATGACCATTTCACCGGCCGGGCCCTCGACCGGGTCAGTCGGATCGAGGTGCCCGTACCCGGCGAGTTCACCGTCCTGCCAGAGCAGCAGGTTGCGCGCGCGGGGATCACCGCCATACCGGAGGTGCAGCATGACGTGCTCCGACAAGGGGCTGACGCCGTCTTCGTCGGCGGCGCGCTGCACCAGGTCCAGCACGGCTGCTGCCTCGTCGGCCGGCAGTGGCCCGCTGACGCGGACCTCTCCGCGCGGCCTGCTCGAGCGCGGTTGGCTGTCGCCGGGTTGGCTGCCGCCCGGTTGGCTACCTGTCCGCATGCGCCGCCCTTGCCGGTGGCATGCTCGCCATGGCTTCGATGCCGTCCATGTCAGCCCCTTCGCGTTCGTCGAGCACCGACGGGCCGCCGTCCGGCGCGCTGCCTTTGACCGGGACGAACCGGTAGCCGACGTTCCGGACCGTGCCGATCAGCGCCTCGTTCTCCGCGCCAAGCTTCGCGCGCAGGCGCCGCACGTGCACGTCGACAGTCCTGGTGCCGCCGAAGTAGTCGTAACCCCAGACCTCCTGCAGCAGCTGCGCCCTGGTGAAGACCCGGCCGGGATGCTGGGCCAGGAACTTCAGCAGCTCGAATTCCTTGAAGGTCAGGTCGAGCGGGCGACCGTTCATCCGGGCCGAATAGGTCGCCTCGTTCACCACCAGGCCGCTGGAGCGGATCTCGTCAGGCAGTTGCGGTGCTGACTGCGTCCTCCGGCCGATGGCGACGCGCAGTCGTGCCTCGACCTCGCCTGGGCCAGCCGTGTTCAGGACGAGGTCCTCGGCGCCCCAGTCCGCGGATACGGCGGCCCAGCCCGGCCGGCAACACCCGGACGGTGTGCGGAAGCAGGCTGAGCGAAGGCAAGATTTCCGCAGGCGGTTCCCGCGCATTCGTGAGCAGCAGGACGTTACTCAATCGCGCCACCTCCGGCCTGCGGAGTCAATCCGCCGGATCATCGGACCCGTCACAGCGCCAGGGGTCGTCATTGTCCGGTGCCGCTATGAGCGAGGATAGCTGACATGGTCACAGTCACCTTGCGCTACTGGGCCGCAGCCAAAGAAGCGGCCGGCGTCGCCGAGCAGAGTGTGACGGCCGACACACTGGCCACAGCACTCGCAGTAGCCTCTGCAGCGCTGGCAGGCACCCGCGGGCCCAAGCTGGCGGCCGTGCTCGCGCGGTCGTCGTTCCTGATCGATGGCGCGCCGGTGGGGCAGCGCGCCGCGGAATCGGTGCAGCTCTCAGCCGGCAACGTGATCGAAGTCCTGCCACCATTCGCCGGCGGTTAGGTTGAACCGCCGACCGGGCCGACCCGTACTAAGGGGTATGGCGGGTCTTGGAAGCGCCGGCGCGCGTCGGACGGCGTCGGACGAGGAACTCGTTCGCGCGCTCTACGCTGAGCACGCGGCGCCCCTGCTCAGGTACGCCGTTCACCTGACGAGCGGGGATCGTCAGCGGGCGGAGGACATCGTGCAGGAGACGCTGCTGCGGGCCTGGCAGCATCCTGAAGCCATAGCCGACCGGCCTGCCCGTCCATGGCTATTCGCGGTTGCGCGCAACCTAGCGATCGACAACTACCGGGCCCGGCGGGCCCGGCCGCATGAGGTCGGCGAGGCCGCCCTGGAAATGCTTCCGGCGCCGGACGACGCCGAGCGAGCGCTGGAATCATGGGCGGTGGCCGACGCGCTTAGCGCCCTGCGTCCCGAGCACCGGAGAGTCCTGCTGGAGACCTACTATCGCGGAAAGTCCGTCGCGGAAGCCGCGGCGACTCTCGGTGTTCCGGCCGGGACGGTTAAGTCCCGGACTTTCTACGCCCTCCGCGCGCTGAAGCTCGCGCTGGAAGAACGGGGGCTGGCGCCATGACGATGAGTGGTCACTCTTGCCGGGAGATCCGGCAGATGCTTGGCGTTTACGTGGTGGGCGCCATCGATCCGGCCGAGCGGGCGGTTGTCGACGAGCACCTCGGGGAATGCCCGTCGTGTCGTGACGAGCTGGCTGGCCTGGCCGGCCTTCCGGCCATGCTGAGCCGGGTTCCGGCCGCAGACGTGGAGCGGCTGAGCCTGCCATTCACCGAGCTGCCAGGACCGACAGAGCCCTCGCCTGAGTTGCTGAATTCGCTGCTCAGGCGGGTCTCGGCGACGCATAGGACGCGAATGTGGCGCAGCGTCGCTGCGGTTGCCGCCGCCGCTGTCATCGCCGCTGGAGGGGCCGCGGCGGCCACCGACCTGGCCCGGTCGGCCCAGGCTGGCTGGGAAGTGGCGCAAGGTGCCAGCGCCAGCACTCATGTGGGTGCGGTCATTGATTACCAGCCGACCGCGTTCGGAACCGCGATGCGAGTCCAGGTGTCCGGGATCAAGCGGGGCACGACCTGCCGGTTCTGGGTCATCGGCAAGAACGGCAAGACCAACGCGGGATCGTGGACCGTCCGGCCAGGCTATGGCAGTGATCCGTGGTATCCGGCAGCGTCGCTGGTCCCGCCGCACTCGTTCCGGAGCTTCCAGATCACCGCGGACGGAAAGGTGCTGGTGACCATCCCGGCTAGCTAACCGGGAATGATGCCGGCCCGTGGCGTGCTGATAACTCGCGTGACACCTGGACTAACGGCTTTGCTGGCGGCGCTCGCGCTCGGCTTGGTCGGCGGCGCCGTCTGGCGCCGGTCCAACGGCAGGCTCCGCACGACGCGCATTGAGGTCGATCCGGTTATGCCGCGCCAGCAGAGGCTTACCAGCGAGCAGCTCGGCCACGCGCTTGGCGAGCGGGCCACGCTGCTCCAATTCTCGTCGGCCTTCTGCGCGCCTTGCCGGGCGACTCGCCGGATCCTGGCTGATGTGGCCGCGATGACGCAAGGTGTTGCTCATCTCGACATTGACGCCGAATCGCACCTCGATCTGGTCCGCGAGCTGAACGTTCTGCGCACGCCCACCGTGCTGGTGCTTGGCGCTGACGGCCGGATCGTGAGCCGTGGCAGCGGGCAGCCGCGCAAACCGGACGTGATCGCGGCGCTTGGCCGGGCTGTAGGAGACGGCATTCCTACATATAAGATCGGAAAACAGGATAGTGACACGAGCAGTCAGTCCGCATAACATCAGCTACGTGCTTGCCATGATGCCCCTGACCAAGCGTCGCGCGGTCGACTTCTGCCGGGTGTCGACGGCCATCTGTCCGGGCTGACGGGCCGCCCCCTGGTCACGCGCCGATATGACGGCGCAGGTGCGGTCGGCCGAGATCCCAGTGCTAACCCGTTACCTAAGAATGCCCGGAAAGGGAACTGGCCAGATGGAGATTGATCCGCGGGGGCCGCGTTTCGGCGCCCTGATCACGATGGTGATGTTCGGTGTCGTCCTGATCACTGGCAATCTCTGGGTCCTGGCTGTGCAGACCGTTGTGTTCGCTGCGGGCGCGCTGCTCGGCCTGCGCTATTCCCCATATGGGCTCATTTATCGCTGGGTCGTCCGGCCTAGGCTAGGACGGCCGAGCGAGCTGGAGGCAGAGGCTCCGCCGCGGTTCGCCCAGGCGGTCGGGTTGGTGATCGGCATCGCGGGCATCATCGGCTACGCCGCGGGCCTTCGCCCGCTCGGCATCACCGCTGCCGCCCTCGGACTGATCGCAGCCGTCCTGAACGGGGTGTTCGGGCTGTGCCTTGGCTGTGAGCTGTACCTGATGATCCGCCGGACCTGGCCTGCCCAGGCCAGGGGCTAAGAGAGGAGTTACGCATGAGCCGTTCTGACGTGCTGGTAGACGCGGGCTGGGTCGCGGCCCACCGGGATGACCCAGGCGTCGTGCTCGTCGAGGTTGACGAGGACACCAGCGCTTACGACAAGGGCCATATCCGCGATGCCGTGAAGATCGACTGGAAGAAGGACCTGCAGGATCCGGTGCGCCGCGACTTCGTGGACCGGGCCGGATTCGAGGCCCTGCTCTCTGAGCGGGGCATATCCAACGACGACACGGTCGTGCTGTACGGCGGCAACAACAACTGGTTCGCTGCCTACGCGTACTGGTACTTCAAGCTTTACGGCCACGACAACGTCAAGCTGCTGGACGGCGGCCGGAAGAAGTGGGAACTGGACTCCCGCGAGCTTGTGACCGACGTGCCGCAGCGCCCTGCCACCAGCTACAAGGCGCAGGAGCAGGACACGTCGATCAGGGCGTTCCGCGACGAGGTAGTCGACGCCATCGGCAACCTGAACCTGATCGATGTCCGGTCGCCTGACGAGTTCGCCGGCCGCCTGCTCGCGCCCGCACACCTGCCGCAAGAGCAGGCGCAGCGCGGCGGGCACGTGCCGACGGCCAGGAACGTGCCGTGGTCAAAGGCGGCCGAAGACGATGGCACGTTCAAGTCCGACGACGCGCTGCGGACGCTGTACGGAGAGGCGGGCGTTGACTTCGGCACCGACACCATCGCCTACTGCCGCATCGGCGAGCGCTCCGCACACACCTGGTTCGTGATGCACGAGTTGCTCGGCCAGCCGAACGTGAAGAACTACGACGGTTCGTGGACCGAGTACGGCTCGCTGGTCGGCGTTCCGATCGAGCTCGGAGACGGGTCGTGAGCGCGGAGAACGCAGGCTGCGGCGCTCCTGCTGGCGGCGTTCCCATGACCAGCGCTGGGAACCAGGCAGTCGTCCAGGGCAAGGTCACCAAGGATGGTGCACCGATCAATGTTGGCTACGCCAGGCTGCTCAACTCCGGTGGCGAGTTCGTGGCCGAGGTCCAGCTGGGCGAAGACGGCGGGTTCCGCTTCTTCGCGGCGCCCGGCGACTGGACGTTGCGCGTCTTGGCTCCTGGCGGGATCCGCACGGACCGCGACGTCAGCGCAGCCATCGGCGAGATCAGGGAGCTCGAGGTCGCCGTCTAGTCGGGTTGGCCATGAGGGCAGCGCAGCCGGTCTGTCGGCTGCGCTGCCCAGCTTCGTTGTCCGTCTTGCCGCCTGTCCGTCGCCTGACTGGTGAGCGCGCGTTCAATGATTGTTCACCTTCGCCGCTTAAAAAGGATTTTGCTCGGCCGAGTCACAGTCGCGTCTCACGGCGTAACGCAGAGAAGAAGGCCATGGAACCGTCGCCCGCTGGCTGGCCGGTACCCGCAGACGAAGATGCGGTGCCGTCCTCTGGACGAGCGAGCATGTCGGCTAGCGGCCAGCAGGTGGGTCTGCGGGCGCTTCGCGGCCGGCCAAGCGCGAGCGCAACGGGTCACACGGTGAGCGTGCTGGCCGACAGGCTGGCCGCAGCCCTCGTCCATCACGAACCGGGCTGGCGGCTGCCGCGTCACTCGGCGCTCGCGCGACGCTACAACGTGAGCGCGGCTGAGATCGATGCCGCCGTTGAGGAACTGGTCGGCAGGCACCTCGTCCGGCGTCTAGCCGACGGCCAGCTCTATCGCGCGAGCCCGGCCGAGTACGTCATCGGGCTCGAGGGAGTACCCGGCCTGGTTTCCCACGTCGACGCCATGGGCGGTGAGTTCTCCTGCCGTAGCCGCCAGGTCGCGTGGCGGCTGCCGCCTGAGGACATCAGCTGGGCGCTGAAGATCGCGTCCGGGCAGCAGGTGTGCGTGGTCAGGTTCCTGTGGACGGCTGGCGGCGAGCCAGCCGCGCTGTGTACCACCTACGTTCCCAGCGACCTCGCGGGTGAGCCGGATGGAGGCACATGGCTGCCCGCGGTGCTGGGCCTGGTGCGGCTGACCGGAATCACATCTGATGGCGGGCAGGAGCTATCGGGCTCGCCGGCCGCACTGCACATCGAGTTGCAAGCTCCGCCGCCGTCGGTCGCGCGCAGTCTGAGGCTAACCGCAGGTCAGCCGGCCATGATGGTCACGACGCGTTTCGATGATGGGCAAATTGGCCGGCCGGTCGCGCTGACCATTGCGGTGCTCAGGCCAGATATGTTCCGGGTCGTGGTGCAGTCGCCGCGTCCACCACTGCCGGACGGCGATGCAGGCAATTTGTCAGGTTCCTGGACACATGCGGTGGAGGACTGGGAACCTTGACGCGCTATGCGCGCGCCACTTGTTGCCGGGCGAACCCGGCCTGGTGATTCGCCCGGCCGCGAGTTAGCGGCCGGGCTGGCGACGGCCGCGGTAGTCGCCCAGTTCTTATTCGCGCCAGCCACGCTCGCCATCGCGGTCGCGCTGATGGCGGTCGGCCGCACATCGCGCTGGCGCCCGCCTTGGCTGTTGCTGCCGGCCCTGGCCGGGCTCGGCTGGCTGCTGGCTAACGGCGCTGCGGTGACTGCTTTTGCTGCGTTCCCGCGCAGGCTATCGGTTCACGTGGGCCACCAGCTGCCATCTGCGCTGCTGTTCGGGTCGGCGGAGGCGGCGCTCGTCCTGTGGCTGGTGTGGTACCCGCTGCCGTGGCGTCCGGGGCTGGTCGCAGTACTACGCCGGCGGGCCAGCGCGCGGGCGTTGTGCGCTGGGCATACGGTCGCGCCCGACGGATTCGCACTTGGCCTGGTTACCGGCACTGGGAAGCCGGTCAGCGTGACGTGGGCTGAGGCCGAACGCGGCGTCCTGATAACCGGCCAGAACGAAAGGGGCCAGGCCGTTCGCCGCCGCAGCGTCGCCCTGGTCAGCCGGGGCGCCGCTCAGGTGGTCAGGGACCTGATTGGCGTGCTCGAAAGTCTGCGCGACCACGATCTGCGGGCGGATTGCCTGGCTTGCATCAGCGGTAGTGAGCAGCTGGAGCCTGCTTGCCTGGACAGACTGCTCGAGCTGGGGCAAGCCACTGGAACAGCTCTGCTTTTCAGCAGCGCAAGTGAGGCCTGCGCAGCCGCCATGGCGCCACGGGCCCAGGTCGTGGTCGCAGACGGGGCTATAACCGGCAATTTGGCTACGCAGCTGGCTAGCCAAGTAACAACGGAAGGGCGTGAGTGGGCGATTGCCGCCCAAAGTGGAGCGGCAGCTCGACAACGACGCCCTAACGGAGTGCCGGTCATCGCCGCGAACCTCGGCGCTCAGCGGCCAGGCGAGTTCACCATGCTTGCTCGCCGCGCCTCCAACAGGGCCCGTGCTGGCCGGCCATGCGTGCTGCCGAACTGCCTGCTGGTGCCGGTGGACGTGACGCCATGACTAGACGGACAGCATCGGTGCCGGGCGGGACGGTGCCGGGCGGGACGGTGCCGGGCGGGCCAGCGCCAGAGCTAGCGGCAACAGCGCCGTGGCCGGGCGTTCCGCGCGGCCGGATCCGCGCCGACCTGATCTATCTCGGCTCGCATGCCTGGTGCTGGCCGGGGCCGACGCGGCGTGCTTCCTGGTTAACCCCAGGCTTGCGGTGGCTACGGGGCTGACTGTGACTGGCGTGGCAGCCTACGCGGGCTGGCATCTCTGGCAGGGCGAACGAGCACTGGCGGCCCGGCTGCGCCAGGAGCAGCAGCGAGTTGCCCGGTTCTGTGAGGTCCAGCGCAGGGAATTCGCCGCCCGGCAGCAGCAGTACGCACAGTCGCACCGCGACTGGCAGCGACGGACAGCCGCCAGCTGGCGGCAGCCGCAATGGCGCCCGGTAACGCTGCCGGCCACCGTGCGCCGGGTCGATGTCGCGGGGGGCACGCTGGCCGGATGGTCGGCGCTGCTGACGATGATCGCCATGCCGCGGCTGGCGGCAGGCGGCCGGGTCACCGTACTCGATCTGACCGAGGGCGGCGTGGCGGCCGACCTGATCGCGGTATCCCGCCACCTGGCTATCGATCCCGCGGTCTGGGTGCTGCCAGCCGACCTGGCCAGCCTGCAGCTTGGCGCCGATCTCAGCAGCGAGGTATTCGCCGACGTGCTCGCGCTGACCGCGTCGGACGGCCACGCGGACCTCGACTCAGCCTTAATCGCGCGGGTGCTTGAGGTACTCGGTGATGGCGCCAGCATGGCGAGGGTCCTTGCAGCGCTTCGCGCGCTCGGTCAGATCGGCAATGCCGAGCAGCACCTCGGCCGGGTTCTCTCCCAGACCGAGCTCACCAGGCTGACTACGCTGGCCGGCCGCGGGGCAGAGCGCCTGGTTGTCGATCGAGCCTGGGCGATCGAGGCCAGGCTGCGGATCCTCGGCCCGCTCGCCACCACGCAGCCGGTGGACAGCCAGCTGACAGTTGCGTGGCTGGACCGGCGGGCGGCAGCCGTGGGCAACGCCACCCTGGCGGCTTACCTGACTGTCGCGACCACTGCAGTCCTTCGCCAGGCGTCGCCGAGCGCGCCGTGGCAGCAGACAGTCGTCCTGCTCGGTGCCGATCGACTGCCAGGCGACCTGGTGGACCGGCTATGCGACGCGGCCGAGTGCGCCGGCGCCGGGCTAGTGCTCGGTTACCGGTCGATCCCGCCGCATGTACGGGAACGGCTCGGCCGTGGCGACTCCGCCGTTGCCTTCATGCGCCTCGGCAATGCCGAGGAGGCCAGGTTCGCGGCCGAGCAAATCGGCACCGAGCACCGCCTGGTGGTGAGCCAGCTGACTGACACGGTGGGGACGTCGATCACCGATACTGGCGGCGACTCCTACACCAGCACAGTGGGCGATACGAGCTCGGACTCGCTGACACTGACGGCCGGGCGCAGCAAACGGGACACGTTCGCGCCGTTCGGAGCTGGGGATGCCAACACATCAACGGCTATGTCCGTAACCGACGGGATCAGCACGGGCAGCTCGTGGGGAGTGAGCACGTCGCGGGCGATCGGCGCAACTGACTCACTAGCGAGGACAGCGCAGCGATCCCGGGAGTTCCTGGTAGAGCAGCGGGAGCTGCAGCAACTGCCGCAGAGCGCGCTGGTGCTCTGCACCGACGGCCAGGTAGTGCTGGCGGATGCGAACCCGGCGATCATGGCGCTGCCCACGGCCACCCTGGCCATCCGGTGAGAGAATCGCCTCATGCCGCACCAGTTTCGTCAGGTCGATGTCTTTACCAGCACGCCCTACCTCGGTAACCCGCTCGCTGTCGTGCTCGGTGCCGACGGTATTACCAGCGAGCAAATGCAGCAGTTCGCGCACTGGACGAATCTGTCGGAGACGACGTTCGTGCTCCAACCGGCGGATGACCGAGCCGACTATCGCGTCAGGATCTTCATGCCGACGGGAGAACTGCCGTTCGCCGGGCATCCGACGCTCGGCACCTGCCACGCCTGGCTGGAGGCGGGCGGTAAGCCGCGCGAGCCTGGCCGGGTGGTCCAGGAGTGCGGCGCTGGACTTGTAACCATCCGGCACGATGACGGTGGACTGCGGTTCGCGGCCCCGCCGCTGCTGCGCAGCGGCCCCGTTGACGAGACGCTGGCGCGGCACATCGCTGGGATCCTCGGCATCGGCCGGGACGAAATCGTCGACCTGCAGTGGGCCGACAACGGCCCAGGCTGGGTTGCCGTCCTGCTGGCCTCTGCGGAGGCGGTGCTAGCGGTCAAGCCTGGCCTGACCGACATGGATCTCGGCATCGCCGGTCCGTACCCGCCCGGCGCCGGCGCTGCATTCGAAGTGCGGGCGTTCTTCCCTAAGGACGGCGCGACCATCGAGGATCCGGTGACCGGCAGCTTCAACGCATCCCTGGCGCAGTGGCTACTGGCAACCGGCCGAGCCAAGGCGCCTTACCTGGACCAGCAGGGCACCGCCCTCGGCCGTCGCGGCGAGGTGCGCATCAGCAGTGACTCCGACGGCACGGTTTGGGTCGGCGGCAGCGTCCTCACCTGTACCTCCGGGACCGTCGATCTCTAGGACCAAGGCCGAGTTCAGCGTCCTGCAGAAGGTCGCCCGCGCCTATCCGGGGGTGGAGTTGCAGCCTCGTCAACCGACCAGTGCCCTGTCCTCGATCGGGGCTATGAGGATGCCGTCCTGGTTGTTCGCTTTACACCGCTTGGGCATCCGAGTACGCTGCGGCGATGCCGGCGTGGAAGGCGATCGAGCAGGCGGAGCCAGAATTCGCGGAGCGAGTGCGGCGGCTGTTCGACGCCGGTCGCCATAAGACAATCGCAACGCTGCGCGCCGACGGCTCGCCACGCGTTTCGGGCATCGAGTGCGAGTTCACGGACGGTGATCTCCGCTTCGGTTCGATGACCGGCGCGCGCAAGGGGGCGGACCTCACGCGGGATCCCCGCTTCGCCCTGCACGGCCCAACCTTCCACCCTGAGGAGGGCAAGGAGCACGACTGGCCGGGCGAGGCGAAGATCGCCGGACGCGCCATCCCCGCCGGGGCGGTGACCACGGACGAGGCGAACGAGCAACCGGACGGGCAGATGTTCGTCGCCGACATCACCGAGGTCGTCATCACTGGACTCAACGCCCAAGCCACCAAACTCGTTGTTGAGTCCTGGACGCCCGAGCGAGGACTGCGAAGGGTCGAGCGGGACTAGCAGACAGGTCCGGCGCCAATCGCCGTGACCGAGCGGTAGGCGCGGCACTGTGGTGGCGCGTCGGTGAAGCGGTAGTAGGTGGCCACGACGAGCTGAGCACAGCAGTCTTGGGGCGAGGTCAGGTGACCACGCTCGTTGCAGCGAGGCCATCAGGCCGCGATGGGTGGGGCGTGGCTATGCAGGGTGATGTCGCCGAGGGTGGCGGTGGTGGTGCCGTCGGGGTTGAGGACGAGTTTCCAGCGCCACCGATGGACGGCCACCAAATGATGGAAGGGACACAACAAGCAGCAGTTATCGATGCTGGTGGTGCCGCCTTCGGACCGGGGGACCACATGATGGAC
>WNFI01202749.1_pt1 | contig 11312 bp, 7 predicted proteins | sample 5400471 | NCBI WGS metagenome assembly WNFI01 (sample SAMN13153348, study PRJNA577476) | soil metagenome | isolation source: 100 cm saprolite on Douglas fir-dominated hillslope | place: USA:California | collected 2013-09-17
GGGCAACGGATTCTTCCCATTCAGATGCCTCTGCAGGCGTAATTACTCGCATCTGTTTCAGCGTACCGATCAGCAGAGCTGCGAAACGTTTTACTCGATCGGCATCGGGTTTACGATATCTGACCACGGTACCTACCAACTGCTGCGTCATAATAGGCATTCGGTCGGTTTTTGGCAATCGCATTTCTTCGCTCCTCCTTCAGGGCAACAGTGTATGACGTTCTTGGGCACTTACTGAATTGGCGGGTACTGTTATAGTAAACGTCCTACTCTGCAATTCGTTACGCTATCGATCGCGTTCTGCGGCGGCTTCGACAGCGTTGTATCACCCCATGCCGAGTCGGCTTGTGGCGTTTGAAGTGATCATGATGCTCAGAATATCGTTCAAGATCAGCCGACTGTGGGTCTGTTAGAGAAGCATTGAGTCGAATCGTTCGGTCCATCAAGTTGGCTATGCTCCAACGAAGATGCTGCAATCTATAATCGTGTTCGGAGGACTGTTACGATTCCGTCTACGGTGCCGACCGCGGTCATTCGCTTGTTCTCCGCTCCGAGTCCCAGATCGTTCACGCCCACGACTCGGCGGTATTTTCTCGAACGCCGCCCCGCCTCGACGACAGCCACGTCTCGCCAACAAAATGCGAGGGGTTCCTAAGCGATTTGTTGGATGCCTCTATCCGAGGCGGTGTTCCCTTCAATCCAATTCCGTATAGCGAACGGATCCTCGCACAATTGGCCCGTCAATCTCGCAAGCCCTTCCCAATATTCGGTCTTGAATGCATCACCTTTCGCATGGATCAGTGCGCGATGATGAGCCGCAACAACAGCCTGCCACATGATCGCGCAGGATGGGATGCAGAGGAGCCCCCTTTCCAGAACGCTTCGCCGCGCCGCATTCCAAATCCATCTGTAAAGAATGAAAAAAAACAACGCGCCGAGCAAAACAAGTTGAGTCTCCCATCCAAAGGATTTCCTTCGAGTTTCAACAGTCTGTGAAATTAGGGGCACCAAGGCAATGATAGATAACAAGAATAGAAACAATTGGACTGTTCCTAAGTAGCTTCCCGCGTGGTATGTGGCATTTTCCTTGACGAGCTCATCTGGCTCAAACCACTTTTTCCTAGTGTCAATCCTGACCTTTCCCCTTAACCAGTTTGGATAGGGTCTCGGACAATACAACTTTTCAAAGAACGTCGCTTGCACGACTCGCCAGGCCCGCATCGCCTCTTCCCATCCAATCGGCTTTGACCAGTCTGGCCATTCGGACTCTGAAAGTGAGGATCGACATTGTGCAGCATGTCTTAAGTAGAGCTCGAATCCATGATTTCGATTTGCCGTGTGATATTTGTGTGCACCGATGTGCGCGGTTGCTAGCATGAGACTGATTACCGCTCCGGCTCCAGTCGCATTGGCGAGAAGGTTCTCAGAATGTACCGCCATATATCCAACGACAGCTACACCTAGGCCAATTGCTTGGAATGAGAATTTTGTGAAGCACTCCTTGACCTCTGTCGCTTCCTCTCTTAGTGATTTAATTAAGGAAATCTCTGGTGGACTCAAGGCCATCGGGAACACCTCCACATTGCAATCAAGCGGGAACGTGATTATACACCAGCGTATTCGTCAACCCCTCCAGCGCAACTGGTCTCTCTTAGTCTTCCAACGTGGACATCCCAGATATGTCGGTAGTCGCATGACGGAAACGAGGTGAAGCTGAAGGCTTCAGCACAGAAAGCGTCGGGAATAGCGAAATCTTATTAGAACTACCGAGACGTGAGAAAGCCAAAATCGTCATCAAGTGGGACGTCATTTGGCGAGGCTTCTTGGATGGAATTGAATGCCTCCGCTTTCTCTTTGTCCTGAACATTGAGGCATTGAAAGGCAAACCCCGGTTTAGCGTCCATATTGTCCGGAAGAAGCGACGCGTTGAAGTGCCTATCGAAAATGAAGCAATCAATTGAACCACCAGGCGCCCCAATCACTATCTGCTGGGGGAACGGAAACGATAGATCTGCGACATTTAGTGAGACCGCCTTAAAGAGGGGCTTCTTACCGCCGACTTCCCTAAAGGTTAAAAAGTCTTGAGCCAGCCTCCTCTTTTCTGGGCAGCACCACGGTTACTTCCTCAAGCGCAATCTGCGCGCCGGTGACCAACACCGCCAGCGGAGTGTATTTTTTCGTCACCACCCGGAATTTAAGGTGCTTTCGTAGTAACAACCTCTGCGCTTGTGAAAGCTGGCATCCCGGCTGACACCAGGTGCACCTTCACACCATCCTTGTAATCCTGCGCCAGCGCCAAATCAACGCTGCCTGAAGTCGGAGTCACGTTGCTTAGCTTGATTGGTGTTGGACCGAGTCCGGCAACTTGCGTGTCACCCGCAGTTAGATTGGTGCCCTGCACCATCAGCGTCGCCTGCACCCCCGCCTTGAGAGCTTCTCCGGCTGTTTTCGGCTTTAGGACAGCCGACGTGAGGGTGGGTGCGACGAATGGGATTGTGGCTACCGTCGCGCTAGTAAGGCTCGGGTTTGAAGCCGATGCAACGTACACTTTTGCCCCGTCCTTGTAATCCGCGGGCAGCGTTATATCGACACTACGGCGGTTTAGGTGTCAGGACTGCGGCCGTCAAGGTTGGTTGGGGGACGGTGGTGATAAACGCGCCGTCCACACATACATCCGCCTTATTCAAGTTAATCTGCTGGAGAAAAACATAAGGATCATTCCAATACTGTTTTTGATCAGCCTTGGACAAGATCGTCGCTTCGGGAATGAACAGCGCGATCGTTTTTGCCCTCTGTTTGTCGATCAAGGTGTTCGTGATATAGGCGCTATCGCTCAGACGGTTGAGTTGCGTACCCGTATGGTCAGGCGCAATCCCAGCAAAGGATTGCAGAAATGGCCCGTTGAATACCGCGACCGAAGAACCCATTGTGTCAGAAAAAGAGGTAAGACCGCTTATCCCTCCGGCAACGCTCCCGATGCCCTGGAGAACGTGCAGCGTGAGATTCCTCCGATCGAGATCCTGCCCTTTCTCGGGTATACCCCGTAGGAGTGTCAGATCCTGGCTAGAAGCTGCAAATCTGTAGGTACCCGGTTTTTCAAAAAACAGAGGGCTGAGGTCGAGGCTGACGTCATGGATCAGGAACTGAAAGTCCTTGCTGTCGTTCGAGATCGTCACCTGGTACACGATATACCGCCTCCCAAGCCGATGCCCGAAGTCGTCAGAAGCGTTTTTCGGCGCCATGAGGAGGCGGTGCAAACGTATCAGTGGATTATTTGCTCCCGTTCCTGCTCCGCACGTTGTGGAGGTCGCACTGGACGAAGCCCCCACATTGCCGGGCGGAGGTTCAGGCGCGACCTCGGGCCTCCCGGCCTCCGGTGAAGTTGAAACACCGTAAACCTGGTTAAAAGTCGATCGGAGTGCCTTCTCCAAATACATTTTCCGCCTTTGTGCAGCCATTGCCTTTGCGACACAGTCCGCCTGTTTGTTGATCTTCTTAGGATTTGTTTCAGTGTCGAAAACGCGGCAGTCGGCTCGAACCTTCGCAATGGCGTCAGCGGCTGCCTTGGCCCTAGCAGCAGCATCATTTGCGGCCTGAGCGTCCGGTTTCGATTGGTCTTCAGACCGAGCATGAGCGGTTCCCAGCAACAGGAGGCCCGCTCCTGCAATCAATAAAAGAAGAATCGACGGCGTCCTCATCCAGCCCTCCTCAGCCAACATATTGGCAGGTATTGCTAGTCATCTCAGGCGACAGACAATTCTATAGTTCGCTCTGAGAGTTGGAACTTCTCCACTCGTTACTCAGAAATACGAGTCCAATACTCATCAGGATGTTTTACTTCGCCGTTCTACTCAGTGCCTGGGGTTATCTGAACGTTGAAAGGAGAAACCGCAAGGAAGACATTATCCTCCGATTTCAGAATTAAGCGTCCGTGGGCGGTCAGCGGAGTTCCCACGGGGACCGTTAAATTGTAAGAGCCGGAATTCGGAATGCCCTTTGCAAGGGTGAACAACCTGGATGAATCCTCATCAACCGCAAGCTGAAGGAATACACGTGAGCAACTTACCGGAGCCTTATCAGTATGAGCTGAATCCCACTTGAGTGTGTGTACCGAACCGCGTTGCCAGTCGCTCCCCCCGCTATTTGAAAGAATTCTAAAGGGTCCGGAGTTCGGGTCGACTTTCAGGGCTACCTCCGTGTAGCTGAAGCTACCGTGATTGTTTCGTGCAGTCATTCGAAATTTCATCGTTCGATCCAGCATGGGAAGAGCCTCGCCCAGAGTTGGAGCCCCAGGCGCCTGGACCAAATTCGGAAAATCGGGGAAGAAGCGGAGCGTGTTCCCGTTAGGTGGCTTTGATCTGAAGAGGGGGCGAGGCGTTGGATTCGGGCCATTTTCGTCGTCTGGCGGAGCCGGATCCCCCAGATCGAATTCCTCCCAGGCGAAAACGAATGCGTTCGACGGACTATTCTTTGTGTCGCTGGAGAGAACGAAGGGCGTACCCTTTGGTATGGTGTAGGCCGCCGAAATGGAAACCGGCGGAGGCGCATACGACAAAGGCCTCAGAGTTCCACATGATCCTCCACCCGCAGACGCGTCGCTCACATAGTCACGAATCTCAATGAGGCTCTTTATGTGAAAATACGAATCACTGTGAGCTTGAAGCGAGTCCGGATCGCATATCCCGTCGCCCGCGTATCCCATAATCGTGGACCCGCTTCCTGGCTCGTAGGCCGTATCCGGATTTCTGTTGCCATTGCAATAACCACTGATAGCGTTGAAAGTATGGTTAGCACCGAACTGGTGCCCGATTTCATGGGACACATAGTCGACGTCGAAGTCATCGCCAGTGGGGTTCCCTATGCCGGTTACTCCTTGCGCTTTGTAATCTGCATTGCAGACTGATCCCACGCTCGCGAGGCCCGCCGTCTTCGTCGTAAACAAGTGTCCAATGTCGTAGTTGCCGTTTCCGATTACGGCATCCAGATTCTCCTGATTCAGCTTCAACGCCCCTTTTGCATCGCTGTTCACGTTGCGGTACGGATCTGTATTCAACTCTGGGTAGATGAGCTTTGCTTCTCCGTCGACCATCTTGAGGTGGATACCAAGCTCACCCTCATAAATCCCATTGATTCTGTTAAGAGTTCGCGTCATTGCTGCCGCCGCTTGATCGAAGGGAGAAACCGCAAGATTCTTGTCATAGACGGCTTCGATATAGTAGGAATTCACCGCAAGAGCGATCCTGTACACACGAAGCGCCTGCGGCACCGACGAAAACGTTTGCATCTGTGCGGGACGAGGAACCGGTCTTTTACCTAGGGACAAGCGTCGACGGTCCTCCTTTGCTCGTTCCCCGCTTACTTCACAATGCAGTCTTCTGGGCGGACCGGGTCGGGCACCTTCAAAGTAGCTCAAGTACGACCTCTCGTTCTTGGACTTCGTTTTGGCCGGGTCGATATAGAAAATGCCACGCGATGACCGAACCATTGCGTGGAAGCCGTCAAAAGCCCTCTCAAACCGAAGCGTCGCGCTCGGATCATCAATTCCGATGCCTTTATAGGTGTATGTTTCGTGACCGGCAGACTCCAGCGGCTTTTCGATTACAGGAGACTCTTCGACACGAAATCGTTCAAAACTGCCGTCCGGAAAGGGAATGAACACCACAGCGGCACTGCTCGTTGCCTCTTCACTGAATTCAGGCGGTGCTGTTTTCAAAATGCCAGCGAGTCGCGCTTCATTGAGCCCGAACGCGGCAAACAGTCCGACGGAACCCGGTACAGGCTGAAATTCGGGAGTCTGTACTTCTTTTGCATCCAGTCGCGTCCAAACGGCAGCCTCCGATTGGGTTTGACCCCTTAACGGTAACGGACTCAGCAGCGCGAGGATTGCAAGTATGCATACTCTCTGTTGAAAGAGCATGACTGTGTACTCCTGTTTCAGAAATTCTTGAAGCCGGCCTAACGAGCCTAGGTCACGGCAAACACCACGAAGGTGCCACGTACAGATGGCACCGCTTGTGGACACACATCTATATAGGGAAGTCGGCGAGTAGAAGCCCCTCGGATGAGAAGCTTTAGATAAGCTTCATCCTTCGCATCGGCCGAATCACGGTACACCTTAGGCTCAGAATTTTGAGATGTCAAGACTTAAAACAAAAACTTGTCGTACCACAATAGAAATGTCCCCTGGTTTTGGTTTCACGCTGCCCCGGAGAAGCGGGCGTGTGCCTTTGCGAAAAAGCCTTTTCTCCAGGGATGATTCGGAGCTGGAGGAATGTTGCGACGTAGGATAGGGAATAGGGGCGCGAGGGAAGGGGCAGCGCCCCTTCCCTCGCTCAGCGCTGTAGAGGCCTTTCAGTTCGCGGAACACCAAACGCTGACCGCAATAGTGAATCGCAACCTCGCCGGCTTCGTTTTCCGCACCCGCACGCCCTGTCGCGTTTGGTGTTGACATTTTGACAGACGGATGGTATTGCTAAACGCCAACCGGCGAACGGAAGAGTGAAGCTAGTACTGAGTTTCACATCCGAGGGGCTACTCGCCGACTTCCCTAGGAAAATAACCAGCTGCACCGGGCGTGAGCTTCAGGCGTCGACGTAGATGTGTCGAGTCGATGGCCAGCCCATTGGGCATGGTATTGGGCTTGTCGGTAATGGCCAACTCAATACGCATCGTTAGGGCCATGTTACCTTGACGCGCGTTTGCTTTCCATCTGGATGAGCACGATACCGATTAGTGTCGAAGATGATCTGGTTAGTGTCGAAGATGATCTGGGCGGCGATCGGTTGTTACGCGCAGGACCGAACGTCGCTGAGGCTGCTTGCGAGGTGAGCGATGATAAAACGGAACCCAACACTCTTGGCGCTGTTGGCAGTCTCGCTATGCGCTTTTCACTTAGACAGCGTTTGCTCGGAGATACCGGAAGTAGTCCCTCCTCTTAAGACGATTTCTGATCTGGCTGTCGCAACGAACAGCAGCGGAGTCTCGACGGTATACGTTGCAGATAAAGACTCCGGAGCAATCTATAGTGGAGAGTTTGGTGTCAATTCGGTCGTAAGGCTCAGCGACTTTCGCCCGATCTTTGCATCTCCCAAATATGCACGGCCCGTCTCAATCGCGTACGAAGACGGACAGCTATTCGTTTGCGACGCCACTGCCGGTGTGTTCAGTCTTGACCTGACCTCTCGTGCTATCCAACCCATACTCGGAAACCCTGATGTTAAGCAGCCAACATCAATAGCGATATTGAACGGCCAAATTGCCATTTCAGACAGGGGCAGGAACGGTGTTTTCTTGGTTAACCGGGACAAAAAAACATTATCGTTCACACAGATCCTAGGAACTAAGAGTCTGGGTAGGAGATCACGACACTCCGACGCGAACCTGGCCTTCTGGACTTCAGAATAGCCGATGGCGTGTTCTACCTAAGATACGGTGATCATCTTTCTGCCCTGGAGAAAGGGAGATTGGATGCTGTTCCACTGCCGCTCTTGTCCAATGCCGTTTCGACCATCCCATCCGATTCTCTCGCGATCGATCATGGACTACTGTTCGTTGCGATGTCTGGAGGGTCGAAAATAGAGCGACTGCCTCTACAAGTGCCAATTAAGCTGTCACTTACCTCGGGAGCAGCAGCTTCAAATGCTGCGCTGATTGACTTATATAACTATCTATTCTCGCATCGAATATTGCCGGTGCGCGCAGTACCAGTAACGTCTTCACAGAACTCTTTGAGCTCGATATTACTGAATCAGAATGTAGTTGTACCTCCGTTCTCAAGTATTCCTGAGCAGTCAGTTGTGAAACTGGAACAGCTCCTCTGTGGGATAGATGGCTCCGCTTGCCAGACGAATCAGCTGCGAATGTCAAAACCGATCCGTCACGGTTCCGTCATCAAGCTGCCTTCCATCGGCCTAACACCTTTCTTGTCTACTGACGCAAAAATCTTCAACGGCCAGTCATTTAGGCAGTACGTTGCCGAAAATATCGCTCCGGACCTCGCTCCGAGCGCGATGGCTAGATTTGGCTCCCTTGCGAAGATCCCGGACCTCTTCCCCGCCGCTTTAGATGACTATTTCAAGTCACAAGGTTTTACCCCACTCGGTATTCCACAGGCGGATCTGCAGCCTGGAAGACTAATTGTCTTGCCGGATGACAGCGTTGGGCCGGTTTCCCCCGTCCTCGTAAGTTCTCTCGATTGCACCGGCTTCAAGGGTTTAAGTATTTCTTCTGAGCCGATCAAGATCCCGAGTCCGTCGATTTCGCACGGAGCGCATATTGCGGGCCTCCTTGACAGGACGGAAACTGCCGGAACTGAGCGCGAGGAGCTCAGCGCAGAGCAGGCCGTTATCGAAACGCTTCGGGTTGACGAGTTCGATAAGTACCTTAAGGCCGGAGCCTGCGGCGACCTCGCTGCTCGCGGCCACGTGAAAATCGTAGCGCAGGCAATCAAGGTCCTCGGCCTGCGCTACCGTTTCTCTGATAACCATGGCAACGTCATTCTGCCGAACCTGGACAGGCTTGCAGCATTAGGTATCCCGGCACACTCTGATCCCAAGAGTTCTTGGAGCCTGATCGTCGACGCTCCGGTTTATCTTGCATACAAAGCGGTCGACCCTGCGAATTGGAGTAGCTTGGAGTCAATGCACTCGCCAAAGAGTGCCGACACCTCTACGTTATATGGTAAGTATGTGGTTCCCTCGCAGATTTGGGAATCGAGAGTGATGGTATTCAAGGAGGATCTAGCTAACCCGCAGTCCGCGCTCATGAAAGTTCACAATCCATCGCGCGGCGTTTACGTCCTACCAACCGAGCCCATGAAGGCTCTGGCCAGTTCTGCTGACATTCCTGGAACTCCTCTAGTCGACGCCGGGGGGCTAGAAGGGGCATCTAGAGATCGCGCTAGTTTGTTCGCTTCAATTCACTATGACGCGGCACTCCTTCCCGATGACATGTCGACTTCGTACGTTGCTGTTGCGGAGAACGCCCAGAGTATTGATCTTCAGCACATAGCATTCTGGGATGCGAGTAAAACCAGCAGTTGGTGGACGCTTGGCGAAGCATCGGCGGGCCTAGTTTCTGTGTCTAGAGCAGCCCCCCCCCCAGCTGCGTCTGAAGCCATACGACCATTTAGCGAAGCACAAGATCACGGGAGTCACGTTGCAGGACTCTTGGGAATGCGAGCCGGCAAACTTGGACTCGGTCTTATTCCTAAAGCGCCGCTCGTCATCCTTGACACGTCTGACCTCAGCAATGCGAGTACCTTGATCAATAGGGCGCTAGCGGCTAAGGTGCGATTGTTTAATTTTTCCTTTGAACAACCCATGGCAGCGACAGACCCAATCTATCTGTCGCTTAGAAAAAGGATACTCGACGCCACCTTCGCGCTTTTCATTGTGGCTGCGGGAAACGAGGGTGTGAGCCTCAGCAGTGGGTTGATACCCATAGGCTTTGCCGACGAACAGCCCAACAATATGATCGGAGTTGCCGCCGCTGATGGATTGCACAAACTGGACCAGTGGTTCGATGATTCCGAGCAAATCAGGTTTGGCACCAACTTCGGTAGCAAGTACGTTCAGCTACTCGCACCTGGCAAATCGATATACAGTATCGGCCATGATAATGGATATACGAGGGCGACCGGCAGCTCACAAGCAGTGCCACAGGTCACAGCTGCCGCCACGGTGTTATTCGCGCAAGGGCACAGAGAGCCCTGGCGGATAAAGCAACGACTCATGTACACGGCGGACTGGTTGGATAACTTTCGGCCATACGCCTGGGGTGGAGGACTCCTCAATTTCCATCGGGCTGTTTGGCATACCGATAAGAATCTTTGGAAGGGGCAGACCTTAACGGATGAGGTCTATTCATTCACTATTGACGGAACGCCGCCAGTAAAAATCTCCGGTTCCGCGGTCTTCGATCAGCCAGACGGTTCGAGCGATGAATCTGTGCCCGCGCAACTCTTCTTCCCGAATATCCTCCGAATTTCCACTCAGGCCGACAAGAAACTGCGCGTCACTTATCTCGATACAAACGACCATTTGCGAATTATTAAAGACGCGACTCTGTCGGGTGTCATCAAGTGCAGTAGCTACCAACACTGGGACCGGTCGTCGAAGCAATTCCAGCCCGGTGACCCAGATCTCTGCGCTAATGACCACGTTAGAGTGGAACAAGTATTTGATTACGTCGCGCAGATGCCGTAAAGAGCAGATGCCGTGAAGACTGGAGCGCCTACATGCTAAAAACAATGACTATTGCCGCATTATTCTGCTGTCTCGGAAGCAGTTGCTCGGGATTTGCAGCTAACATTACCACGCCGAGAGAAAGGGTGTTATCTCGTAGTGGTAAGGTCGAGAAGCTGGATTCAGCAATTCCGCTGTATCCTCTGCAACAGGTTAGCGGGCGAGCGTACTCCCAAACTGTGCCCTCTCAGAATCGTGCAGCACGTGTGCACTTTAGGGTGGTCAGCCTTCCGAGTGGCATCGTTAATTGGTCCGTCGTAGTCACCGGTGGTAATCAGAAGCGTTGGACTTGGTCAGCCTCAAACAATGGAGACCGAAGGGACTTCTGGTCAGAGGAAATGACCTCGCCTGTTGAGGTCGCAGTGATTACCCCGACTCCAACGGCTGCTCTCAAGCTGGAGGTTGACGAGGTGGCCGAAGCAACGACCCCTTCGGCACCGGCCTCTATTGTCGGTGATGATGATCGAGTGAAGTTCGATGACGGCAACGGTATAACTGACGCTATGCGCCAATGGTCGAAAGCGGTCGCACGGTTGAGGTTCATCGGAGATGATGGCGGTGAATGGCTTTGCACCGCCTTCCTTGTAAGTCCAACACTCATGCTCACCAATCACCATTGCGTGAATAGCGATACGGAACTAAGGTCCGCATTGGCTGATTTTGATTATGTGCATGGCGTCCCACCGTCTACGCCATTGACGTTTAAGGAACTCGTCCTGACTGATACCGCTCTTGACTACTCCTTGATGAGACTATCATCGTCTTCGCCGTACCCTTCACTTTCCTTCGGGAGTGACCCTCAGAATAACGACGAGTTGGTTGTGATTGAACATCCGGCAGGCGAAGTGAAGCAGGCTTCGATTCTGGATTGCAGAGTCGAGGGAGCATCACTGGATGGAGTCAGCCAGGGTGGCACCGACTTTGGACATCGTTGTGATACGTTGGGAGGCAGCTCAGGGTCTCCAGTGATGAAAGGCGGCAAAGTCTCAGGCCTCCATCATTTAGGTATCGATCCCTCTGGTTCGATTCTGGTTAATCGCGCTGTAAAAGTGAGCCTTTTGCTCTCTG
>WNFI01149358.1_pt1 | contig 11311 bp, 9 predicted proteins | sample 5400471 | NCBI WGS metagenome assembly WNFI01 (sample SAMN13153348, study PRJNA577476) | soil metagenome | isolation source: 100 cm saprolite on Douglas fir-dominated hillslope | place: USA:California | collected 2013-09-17
AAAGCCATTTTACGGAGGTCTGCAAGGTCGATTCCCATGTTTCGCGCCGATTTCCTACCATTCACCTCAAAAATCGTCGAACATTCGCGCTATTTACCACATGATGTTCATGGTATGATAGGCAAAGAATAGTCTACAGCAGAGTGTGCTGTATCTTCAACCCTCTTTACAAGAACCTCTAGTCCTTCACTTCTAACATGACCGAAAACATCTGTTGGTGGATACACAAGGCCTCGTGCTCAAAGTCAAGGTTCATCCCGCCGACATCATGGATCGCGATGGGGTGATGCTCTTAGTGGATGGGGCTGCAAACCAATTTCCTCGACTGCGCCATGTCTGGTTGGACGCTGGCTACAACGGCAAAGGGAAAGGCAAGGACTGGATCGAGACGACACTTGGGTGGACCGCTAAGATTGTCCAGCGTCCCCCCAAGCCCCGCTATGTCTGGCTTCCTAAGGGAGTCGAGCCGGACTGGGAGAAGATTACGGCGCATCTGTCTCCTGCAGGGTTTCACGTCTTACCTCGTCGATGGGTCATCGAGCGAACTTTCTCGTGGTTGGGTCAGAATCGACGTCTGAGCAAAGACTATGAACAACACTGTGAGTCGGAAGAAGCCTGGATCTACATCGCAATGACACGCTTAATGGCAAAACGCCTTGTTGCTGCTTAAGCCTTTTTCAGACAGTTTCTCACTCCTCAGCCAGGCGAAGTTTGTTGCTAATCGTTGACCCCGTTACAACACGCAGCATGATGATTAGTGTGAGAATATAGATGCCCACAAGCGTAAGCAGGACTAAGGGAATCCATGGCGGCACTATAATCTGTGTTGATAGCAAGGATTGTAAGGCAAAGAATTGTTCGTTGCTCAGATTCGAGTTGAGGTCTGTAAAAGTGAGGGATGGAATCACCGATACGATGAGAAGCGCGCCAAAACCTGCTCCCAGGAGCAAGCCTGTAAAATAGACAATGGCTTGTTCCCACATCAAAATATTCGAGGTTTGCCTAGTGCTTGCGCCCAGCGCTTGTAGTGTAATATAGCTCATCTCTCTTGAACGGGCGCTTAACCATGAAGCCAGCACTCCTCCAACCAGCGCCACGAGAAAAGCGGTCGCTGTCCCCAAAATGAGCACTCCATCCAGGGCGAGATAAAGCGGGTCAGATTGTAAAGTAGTAAGTAGCAAACCTCGATCGACGAGGTGAGAAATAGTATATTTAGGATTATCAAGAGCAGTTCGTACACTTGCTAATGAAGCGGCATCGGTTTTTGTATGCATCCAGATTTGATTCATAAGCGGTGGAATGGGTTGTCCAGTTAGATTCTTGCTCTTTTTGAAATGCTGCTGATAGGTGTTGAAATAGGTTTGATAATCGATTAATACACCTCCCGGCGCACTAGTAGCGGTAAGCGTATTGTTGGTCGGAATATGATCCACCACGCCAATCACGACACATTGCATGCTAGCAGGATTGACACTTGACACCGACATGGTGAAGAAAGAACCAACATGAAGCAGTGATCCATTGATGAATGTCTTATCTACAATTGCGGGCACGACGTCGCTTGTGTTTGAAGTTTTCCGGAAAGAGACCAGCTGGGACAAAAGCGGGCGCATAGACTGGTAATCAGTTGCTGAAGCCCAGGTGACCGTTTGACCATAGCTAGAAGCATCGACAGCTTGGAGATTCAAAGGCTGGTTACCAGTGCCTCCATAGCCCTGCCCTACAAATCCCACACTGGTAGAGAGTACACCCGGTATAGATTGGTACTGGTTTGAGACTTGTGAAACACTGGGTCCTGGGACAAGCAATTGCGCACTAAAGTCAGCGCCCGTTTGATACGTGACAATTTCTTGTATATGCTCATCTTGCGTTGTCAGAAAGACCAGTGTGAAGAGGGCAAATGAGATTGCGAGCGCGAAGAGCATGATCATGCGTAATGACTGGCGTGGAGACCGCGCTGTCTGAGTAAATGCAAGCATGATGACCGCGCCTCGTCCTCTCGCGGCAATACGCGCTCCTAGCTTGAGAATGAAAGGGAATAGACGTAGGAAAAGGAACAGGCAGCCAACAATTAGAAAGAGTGGCGCGATGATCGATAAGGGAGTCGCAATAAGCACTTGTGCATTGCCTTGCAGCGCCGGTCCGATACTTGTGACATAGAGAGAGAAGCAATATGCAGCCAGTGCGATAATTCCCGCAATCACATCGAGTTGGAGACGCTGCCAGAACGGTCGAGTGTTACTGCGAGCTGCCTCGCGTCGCATTGAGAGAATATTCATGCGAGTGGCCATGAAGAGCGAAATGCCCATAGTAAAGAGTGCAATTAGCGTGATTGCCAGCGCATACCAGATCGATCCTAAAGTAGTCTGAAATGGATGACTCGTTATGCTATTCAACGCATCTAAATCTGCTGGCGACAACACGGATTGTGAAATGAACAACGCAGTGATCGTTGCTAAAGGTAATCCGATCACAAGCGCGATTATTCCTAATCCGATGCTTTGTAGAAAGAATGCGCCGAAAATCTGTGTTCGACTGGCTCCTCGGCTGCGTAAAAGCGCAATAGTATCCTGTTGGCGATCAACAAGCAAGTTTGTCAACAGGCTTATAAAAAAGAGAATAAATGCGAGAATCAATAAGGTAAAGACACCGGTGGGAATGCGAGCCACAGCGATACGGCTTCGAAACGCGTCGAGAATGCTGGGATTTCCGCTGAAACTGAGCGCTTGTCCCGCAAGTTCGAGATGAATCAGATAGGGATATTCTATTGTGAAGTCAGTTCCTCCTGTCTCCAGGTATCCATACTGGCCATCAATCGTAGTCTGAACTCCTGCTAATTGGCCAATCAGAGTATCCAGTCTGTTGATGTCAAGCTGTGAGGTATCCAGGTGATAATGCCAGATAAAGCTGTAACCATTGGTGTTCGGAGTATGGATTGCATCCGTATGGCGGTGGACAGATGCCAGGTGATCGAAAATTGACAGCAAAGCCTTATCTGAGACCAGGAATGTATATTGGGACAGCACGGATGTGCCTTCAAGGGCAAGTTTAATCGGTTTGAAATCTTCACCATGCCAGTAAGGTGCTTGCGCTGAAGTCAAATTGAAAAGCCCGGCCACGCGTGCAGTAATCACCGCATTCAGTTGTTGACTACTGTTATCTGCATAAATTACGAAGTATTGGAACGCGAGTTTAAATGTAGATCCGCTATGCACACCCAACAGGTTCGCAGTATCCGAAGTCATCATAATGTCGATCACACTCGCTGGAACGTTGCTCAATTGAGCAAGTTGACCTTCTACCACACGAAGATGAGGAGTCGCCCGTTGCATCGAAGTTCCATAGATGGTGAGCGACGTATGATTTTGTGGAGGATCGAAAGAGAAGTCCTGGCTTGTGATAGCAGAGATATCGGGTTTGATGGTATTCCCTAAATAATGATGGAAAAGAGGATCAAACTGATCGTGGATTTTCTGTACAACTGGCGTCGATATGCCGTTGGCTTGTGTAAGCAGTTGAATATCAGCGCTATCGGGTGTTGCTCTGAGGGTATTGTGCAGCCCGGCAGTTAACATGATATTAGAAAGGAGGGGAATAGCAGAAGCGATGACAATGGCTGCGATCATGCCAAGTGTAATGAAAAGGAGCAGGAACCATGTGCGCCGTAACTGCCAGTAAGCTAATGTCGTAAAGGCTGGTACCAGCAAACGATTCCTATGCCTTTGCCGCTTTTGCATTGCTTCAGACACATAAACCTCTTTTCATGCTTTTATCTACGAAAAATTCATTGTTGTATCTTACAAGGTTTAGATACGTGTAGCAATATCCCTTTTTCAGACAGTTTCTTAAGCCAGCTCGACTTCTGAGATACAACTCGTTGCGCAACCCGTGGGAAAAGAGAGGGTGCCAACAGCTAGTATATAGTCAAAAACAGTACAAGTGCAATAGGTGAGCAGTCTAATAACACAGCTTGTTGAACTTCAAACTCCGAATGACGGCATAGAACAGTAACAAACAACTCTCTTCGTTGCGGAAGGCCGTGGCCATTTTATGGGAGCAACGCTTGACTTCACCGAAGAGCCGCTCCATGACATTGTTGTATGTTAGATATCATCTGGAACGCAGTGGAAGATGAGTATCTAACTGTCATTATGTATCTTCTGTGCTCGATTCCGATGAGGTTTTCCAGGAAGACGAGCCAGATGATACATAATGGTGGGTGCTGCCATTGGACATGGTGGATAATTCGACCAGTCCTCTCCAAACCCATTTCAGGCTGGACTTTCGTCATTGAGCAGTCCAGACAGGTCATCTCTTCCCGAGGCCAGGCTCTATCCGAGTTCTTTTGCTGGCACCTTCACCGACATCCTCGCGGCATGACACTGCAACCAGCTCTGGCTTCGGTGGCTCTCAAGCGGAAACCGGTGGCAATGGGTGAGAGAGCACCTCGCGCGCCGTCCATCGGCGGTTGGTCCTGCCGGCTGCCATCGCTGGTGTCCGCTTTCGGTAGCGTTGCGCTAGCAGTCTGCCACCTCGTTCTCGAGGCTGCAGGAGCGCCACTCGGAGTGATTGGTGAGGACGCACAAAATGGTAGTACGCTCGCCACCATTCCAGATGGGCTAGAAGCTGTGGAGCCTGGTGGGAAGTGGCCCAGGTGCGACGAGCCAGTGCTGCCACTCCATGACGGACGGTCAGATTCACCCGCGCCGGTAGCTTTTTTTCACCTGGCCATAGATCAAGCCCGCTGCCACCTGCCACTGATTCATCTTCCGCCCTCGTCGTCTCACTTCTCGCCACTGCCCAAAATGAGCTGTCAGCGCATAGAAGTAGAGATTCAAGCCATCACTGGTGAAGAGCGGCAGACAGTTATGGGCCAGGAGCCGTCGCAGGGAGTGGATGAACAGGTGTGCCATATGCTGGGTGCGGGGACCCAGAGAGAGCACGGGAAGAATCTTGGTGCAAGGGTCGATGGCCAGCCAGAGCCAGAGCACGTGTTGAGAGCTGCGCAATCTGGTACGCAGTTCATCCAGCTGGAGGTGCGCGAGCTGGAGATGGGAGAAGATGCGCTCATGCAAGGTCTGTGCATGCCCGCCAGCGCGAGTGAGCCAGGTGGTGATGGTGGCTTGCCGGTAGCCGAAAACCCGTTCGGCCGCGGAAGGGTCTAGCCCTGAACGTGGTACGGCAGGCCTGGCAGCGAAACGTCTGGATTTGCTCGGCTTGGCCATGCTTGCCATCCCCGACAAGTGCGTGGATAGAAGCATCTGTGATGCCGAAGTACGGGCACTGCTGATTGGGGCAGGCGAAGCCTTCGGTGTTCACGCGCTTGGGGGCTCCCCGGCGGCTTTTGACCTCGCGCCAAGGTCGCACAGGAGCAGGCACTGGCCCTACACCCGACGAGGGAGTGGAGGCGAGACGACAGGTGGGGCAGTCAAGAGGGGTGCGTGGCTTGAGGAGGCGCTGGGTTGTGGAGTGGATGGCCCTTCCTCTTGAATGGAAAGGCTGAAGATGGAGCCAGTCAAGACGCCAAAGCAGTGCCAGAGTGAGTATGAGGAAGACCACGAGCAGGAACAAGTACACATGAAGGGCCATAACGATCCTCGCTGCTTGGAATGAGGTGAATGGGAAGAGTACTCAGGAAGGATAAACAGGGTCACGTGGGATTGTCAAGCGAGTAGGAGAGAGGGCTGAATTATCCACCACCGAGAGGGGCAGTACCTTCCTATTCAAACCGTAGCGTGGACTATCCGACCGGACAGTTCATTATTCTCACGTCCGTTTGCTCAAGTATCGTTTCCTACTGATTGGTTTGCTCCTCTAGCAGGCTTGCAGGGGGAGCTTGGAGAACGTGTTGGAAAGCCAAATACCTTTCAAATACGTAGTCTTAACGTTGTTTTACGAGCCCTTGTACCTCACTTATTGACTGCTCCACTGTTTCTTGGACGCAGAGAGAGTGAAAGAGAGGGACGTGAGCATAGGCTTACTCCATGGTTAATTGCTGATGAGCTACTTTCTTTGGATTATATCTGGCTCATAATTCAGGCATGGCTGGAGAAAACATATCAAGATTGCGAAAGCTTTGTAGAGGTACAACAACTTCTTCAACTTGAAGACCTTGAGCGGGAACAATTTTCATTTCCTCTTCCCATCCTATCTTCGGCTGAAAATAAGGCTGTTTTTTCGCCTTTAGTATTCAAAGTAATCCCTGTACTCCTTGCTGATCGACTTGCAGCAAGTGACATCCGTCTGCCTGTAGGAACGGAAACGCGCTCGCTAATACGTGTTCCTGTAGAACAAGGCGCAGAACTTATGACATGGCCTCCTGTTTATTATACAGATGAGCAGGAAGAACGCTGGGGGTACAGCTATGTCCTCACAATCACCTTACAAACCTTTGTTGGAAAGTCGGAGCCGCATATTCATTTTCATTATGGCGTTCGCCGGTGGCATAGTCGTCCCTGCTTTGACGGGCAAAAACTGACACTTGGGCATAGAACAAGTGTATACTTGCATAATACGCAGCCGTGGCTTGGTCTCCTACCAACTAATGCATGTACTGTAGCGCGCTTAGAAGCAGTGAAAAACGACAATCAACGTATGCCACTATGGGCAGATCTCGTTCCAGAAATTGCTCAGCGGCTGGGTGTACCATTCCCATCAGCGGAGGTATTGACAAAAGCTCCTGAGAAATGGCTCGATGGCGTAGGTGGAGTCGAGGCAGGCATCGTCTATACTACACCTCGCTACCATCCTATTGGAACTGGTATGGGAGCAGATGTGCGTGAGGTATTAACGCAGCAGATAACAAAGATTTTAGCTCCAGATCTCATGCTCCTTCCTCCATTAAAGCGCTATCAAATACCACACATGCGACCCGCGCATCCACTTACAAAGGAGCTAAGAGCAATGACTAGTGAGTCCCGCCTCACTGGGCTGGAGGCGTCTATAGGACCGCATGTCAGTATTGAGATCCTTTGGCAAACTGAAAAAGTGAGGGATATGCTTTTTGATCGGGTGCTTGCATTACTCACCAGGTCGCTTCAACCATTTCCTGATGAGCAGAAAGATGATCTTGATTTGCCACCCGATGAAGAAGAGGGGGAGGATACCGAGAACAGCTTGGGGGAAGAGACACCAGATGATGGCGTTGAAATAACTTCCTCTACTGCAACCGGACGATCACGCCGCCTGGCTCGCAAACGAATTCCAGAACCAGATCCTTTGCCAGCTGAAGAAGAACGGATTGTTGCTCTCCCTGGAGGTGGACGTCTCCGTATTGTGACTCGACCACTTGGAAGTATTGGCTCTCCACTCCCTGCCCCTGAGAATAAAAGGCAAGATCTCCGGGCCAGAATGAATGAGCGAGTTAATATAATTCGATCTCAAGTGTTTCCCGCAGATGAACCAACCCTGGCGTTCATCGAGTTACCCAATTACCAAGACCCTCGTAAGCCCGACCTGCGGCGACAATTCCGTCGCCGTGATCCTAAGCCTGCCTTGCGGTTAGGATTAGCCTATACAGATAGGGTTACCCAGTTTATTACAAGCGATGAAGAGGGATTGCGAGAGCGCGCTGATTCAGCTGTTCGAGATGGTCTGCGCCACCTGGGCTACTTGCCAACACCCATCGGTTTTTCCATACCTCAACTGCGCTTTCCAGAACAAATGGTTGTCGCTGGAGTATGGTTTGTGCGCATTACACACCGACGCGCGGTAGTGCGAGTGCATTTACCTGTGATAGTGCTTTGCCATACGGCTCAGCATAAGATTTATGCGTGGCTTCCAGATAATAAGGGGGTGCGTCCTTACCGTCAAGCTTTGCTTGATATCGTCAGGATGAACCCGCAGGATGTTAGCAGCAAGAAACGTAAAGATGCCCTCAATCAAGTCAAGCAATTTCTGCAAGGCGATCTAATGAAGCAAGGTGCTCCTGATATAGCAGTATATGTGCATGCCCAGAACGCTCGGGCCACGTGGTATGGCATGAACAATAATGAGGCTATCATAAATGCATTGCGTTTCGAGTCGGGAGAACCACCACTCTCTATAGAAACTCTCCCAGGCAGATTGCGCCTGATCCGTCTACGCACAAGCCTCCAAGGGGAAACGCCTGAGTGGTATGTTCCTGGATCAAAGCCGGGAAGATCTGCCCAAGGAATTTGGTTCGATGCAGATGTAGACACGGAAAGATCTCGGCTTTTCTATAGCATCGCAGGAAAACCACGTACTTTACAAACAAAGTACAAAGGAAAACAGCAAGATCCTCGCGAAAATTACCGTATACCTTCAATTGTAGAGGGTATGGTACTTATAGAACAAGAAGACGATAATCCGATCATTTGGCCTGTTGCCACATATCAGTGGCGAAAGATGGGTTTTCTGACCAACGATATGACTTTGCTACCTCTTCCTCTTGAACTTGCACAGAAAATGGACGAATACGCTGAGGTAATTGGACCATGGGTGTTCCCTGAAGAATGGAGCGATGAAGAAGATGAGGAACCAGAGATAGAGCAACTCGAACCATCTTTCGAGTAAGTTGTGAACAGCCGAAACGCATTACCCAGAATAAGCATTAATATTTAGTTGTTCGACCCGAGCGGCTAACTGATCGACGGAAGGCTGACCATAAAGTCTCGTGGTATCCAACGAGCTATGTCCCAGCAGCGTCGCTAAGCCGACGATATCCCCTGGGTACTGTGTCAGGTAATTACGCGCGAACGTATGGCGCAGCGTATGAGCGCTGGTCTCCTCTGGTACGAGGTTACCAGCCGCTTTCACCAGATCCGCAACCATCTGTCCTATGGCTGAAGTTGTGAGGGCTCCTCCCTTTTGGCTCAAACAACTGTGGAGACTTTTGTTTCGGCCATTTGATGGCAACATCCTTGATCGACGGCTTCTCGACGCCGAGCCGTGGACCAACATAGCTCGCCAGCGCGTCACGGGCGGATGCGTTGAGAGGAACAGACCGCACCTTATTGCCCTTTCCTGCACGAATGACGAGCATCCCACTGCGCTCCCCAAAAGTGATATCGCCGAAGCCGAGCGCACTACATTCGCTGAGGCGAATCCCTGTTTGCAGTAACACCTGGACAATCGCATAGTTGCGCTCAGGATCTCGTGAGATCTGAGCCTGGCGGAGCAGAGCATTGATTTGGGCACCGGAAAGCCCCTCTCGTTTTGAGCCTTCTTGCCCACCGACCAGTTTCACCCGCGCAGCTGGGTCCATTGCCAAATAGCCTTGATCCACCAGCCAGGCGCACCAGGCACGTAGAGTGCTGATACGCAGGTTGATCGTGCTGACCGATTTATGCTGCTCATGCTGGAGCTCGTTACGATAGCCAATAAGTGCAATTGGAGTAAGAGCAGAAAGCTGGAGCGGTATTCGCTCTTCCCGTTCATACCAGGCAAGGAAATAGATAATGGCTTGCATATATTTCTTTATCGTGCCTGGAGAACGATCCTGTTCCTGTAAATACTGACGCCAAGAGACCACAAGAGCATCCAGAGTCACAGCTTCTTGATCTGCTTTTAGGGTGGTTATTCGCTGCATGGTCCGTTCTCTCCGAAGAGCAAAATATTTCCCGCTGTTTTTTTTGCGACTTAGCGATCCTGTACTTTTCTGTATTGAGCACGTTGTCTCTGCTCAGTATAGCACAGAAGAGCGGGAAATATTTTTTCCTGCTCTTTTCTCAGCTAGACTTTATCCATTGGCTGGACAAAAATGGAAAGGCAGAGTAAGCTTCGCTCAAATCTGAGTGCGAAAAGAGAAGAGAGATGCTTACTCTGCCTAAAGGGATTAGACAGGTGTTGCGCTGCTTTGAAGGAGCGTTTAGCGAACGGGTCTGGGAGTGGGCCAAGGTGCTCTTGATCGGAACGATCCTGGCCCCAGGAGAACGAACCGTGACAGCGATTTTGCGGGTGATGGGCCTGCATCAACAGGGTTTCAGCAGGGTTTCAGCCAAATGCAGAGGAGGGTGCATGTAGACTGCAAGAGCAGCTTGTGGTAGACTGACGGAAGAACACGGAAGACCAACGTCCTGGAGGAGGCGAGGATCTCTGATGGAAGAAAGCAAGCTGTATACGGCGCGAGTACAAGTGGTTGAGGCCATGGAGCAAGGACTCCCCTGGCACGAGGCAGCCAAGCAAGCTGGGCTCCAGATCAGTCAATCAACAGCCTATCGGCTGCGCCAGTGCCGACAGACTCCTCACACGCCAAGCCACAAGATTCAGGAGCAGCTTGCCGAGCGGTTTGCCCTCCCCATCAGTGTCAGCCAACTCAATCGGGTGCGTGCCGCCTTGGGCATCAGCAATCCGCCCCAATCTGCGAAAAAAAAGTGAGCAGTTCTAGCAGAGAGCAGGAGTGGCAGGAGGGGGCAGGAGCCTTGTTGTTACTGGCTGCTGCGAACGCCACCGACCTGCTTTCCCAGTTGGAAGTCGCCTTGCCGATGCAGCAGCAGCATGCAACCGTCCAAGAGCCTGCGCCGCAGCAGCTCTTCCAACCGCAGTTGAAGCTCTTGCTCACCCTCCTGTTCCTCAATGCGGTTGGACTGCACCGACCATGGGACCTACGTGACTACACGGGAAGCGAACTTGCGTTGCTGACGGGACGGCCACAGCCCTACAGTTATCGTCACGTCGAACGCTTTCTGAGGAGATTGGCTAGCGCCAATGCTGATGAAGCATTCACCGCAGCATTGGCACGGTGGACGAGCACGTTATGGCAGGTGAAAGCAAGGAGTCAAGGAGCCACATCGCCTCATGTGTACGTGGATGGGCATCGCAAAGCGGTCTACACCGACACCTTGATTCCCCGAGGACTCATCGGGAACTCAGGCAAAATCCTGGGCTGTCGTGCATTGACACTCTTGCATGACGACCAGGGGCATCCACTGCTTGCTACCACACATCGCGGTGATCTGCATCTGACCAACGGGATTCCTCAGGTGCTTACCCGCTACGAACAGGCAACCGAAGTTCTGCATCTGACCGACCTCGTTGTGGATCGCGAGGCGATGGCAGCCGATTTCCTGGCACAGATGAGCGCGCAGAGGCGTACCATGACCACCATTCTCAAGACGAACCAATATACCGGACTCTCTTCCTTCACCAACGTCGGCTCGTTCGTGCCCCTCACGGTGGATCGGCATGGCACGGTGCTGACGCGCGCGTCGCGCCTGCTCAGTTTCTGTTGGCTCGTCCTGATCGCGACGATGAACCGCTCAGGCTCACGGTGGCCTTGATCCGTGACTTGCGCAGAACGGTGTCCTGCTCGCCTTCTCAAGAGGACCTTCCACGCTCCTGGTGGGCCGAC
>WNFI01431304.1_pt1 | contig 11311 bp, 13 predicted proteins | sample 5400471 | NCBI WGS metagenome assembly WNFI01 (sample SAMN13153348, study PRJNA577476) | soil metagenome | isolation source: 100 cm saprolite on Douglas fir-dominated hillslope | place: USA:California | collected 2013-09-17
GCACTGGCTCTCCTGGCCGCCGTTGCCGACAATCGCGTTCCAATACCGATCCGTTTCGGCCTGGTCAGCGGTTGCGACCTGAAACGAGAACGCTTCGTTGTGCTTGAATTCAGGTCCCCCGTTGAGTCCGAGGCACGGAAGGCCGATCACTGTAAACTCGACGGTCAACACGTCCCCTCTCTTCCCCGACGGAAAGTCGCCCGGTGCGCGGTGCACTGCGCCGACGGACGAATCGGGAAAGGTCTGGGAGTAAAAGCGCGCCGCGTCCTCGGCGTCACCATTGTACCAAAGGCAAATCGTGTTCTTTGCTGGTGTAACCATGTCACGTCTCCATATGGATGAGGCCTCCGAGGGAGTCAACGCCGTGCTCGCAGAGGAAGTCCATTGGCTCGGCCGACATTTCCTCGCACCGTTCGACAGAATTCGTGCCATTCCCGCGCGGCTTCATCGTGCGTCGCATAGACAGGAAACGACGGATTTTCGCGACACGCGCGCTTGACCTCCGCCTGCCCGAGGCATACTCTGTATCATAAAGTACTTGACACTCTATCATCAACACGCGGAAAGCGCGTCCGACTGAGCTTGGGGAGGTAGTCATGAAGACGTGGGGGCGACGCATCCGCGGGGCAATCGGAATGGGCCTCGCCTGGGGAGCCGCAGGGTCTGTTGCCGGCGCTCTGCTCGCGCGGGTGTCCAGTGTTGATGTCGACCTCCCGTTTCCCCTCTTGTTTGCTCCGCTCGGTTTTTTTACCGGCATCATATTCTCCGTGATCCTCGTGGTTATCGAGGGCCGCCGCGGGTTTGAACGCATGTCGCTTTCGCGCTTTGCGGGATGGGGCGCCGTGAGTGGCCTTCTGCTGACCGGGATCTTCGTCGTCGGCGCGGCGCTTCGGGGGCAAGCCGTGTGGGGAGAGTTCCTGTTGTTCGGTCCCGCGCTCGCCGTGGCGGGGGCCGTCTGCGCTGCCGGTTCGCTGGCCCTGGCCAGACGGGCTGAAAGGCGAGAGTTCCTCCGCCACAGTGGGGATCCGGCCGAGGCAGAACTTATTGAGGACGAAAAGCGGGAACTGCTCGGACGCGGTGACTGACACGTCCGCGTGGCTCCGGCCCGCCGCTTCGGATGGCAGGCGCTTGATCTACATCACGGCCCACAGGCGCGTACAGGAAGTTGCGATGAACGGCATCGCGCCGCAGGGGCACACCGCACTCGTTTCACGATTCCGACCTGGCGCCGCGCGATCTTCGACGACCTCGGCACCGGATTCGTGATGGTTAGTGACGCCGAGCGTTTCGTCGTGCGGCAACCGACTGCCGAGGATGCGTTGACATTTGTGCAGCATTGGCCATCGATGCTACCGCACTGAATTCCGCGCGGACGAGAAGAGCTAATCACTCAACCGTTCACCGCTTCACCGGGTTCACCGATGAAGGAGGGGGCTATTCGCCAGTGTAGTCGCCGCGTTCGTGCGATGCACGTGAAGCCCAGTGAGGACTTCGGGATTGGCGCGAGCGAAACGGTGATGATGGTGCCGGGCTTAGGCAATGCGTGGGATGTGGACCACCGGACGGGCGGATGGTTCTGAACCAGCCGGTGGTCGCGGCGGGGAGGCAGATCGTGGTCGCGCTTGTTCCCGCTAGCAGCCGCGTTCGCCGTATATGGCCTTCGTGAGCGCAGAACCACCTTTGCGTCTCACAATCAACTCACCGCTGATTGTTTCCCCTTCCCGACCGTTTGGAACGCTGCTGGTGATTCTGATGGAAGCGGTGTACTCCTCATTCGAGTATGTGGAAAAGAACGCGCTGTCTCTCGGTGCCACCTTCTTGAGGGCAACGGTTCGGCCATCGATCGAGACATATCCCCGCTCAGCCAAGTTGTCAGCGTACAGGTACCGCCCCGCCGCAAAGGCATCTCTCGACTCGGCGAACAGAGAGCTGCAGCCTTCAATCGAAGGCGCGGACAATACAGTCACGTCGAACGACGCCACACCACCCTGTGTGGCGACTGTTGTCGGCGCGGCGACCTCGCTGGTGCTGCGCCGACCGTCGTTGATACGAGCTGGTGCCATGGCACCGGCTCGATCCGGAACAGGATTGACAGCCATTGCGAGCGCCTGGCTCGACGACATTGCACCCCGTGGTGCAAAGTGCGTTTGCAGCCCCACTTCCAGCGCGCCGACGATCGCCAACGAGCCAATTATTGTCAGATTGCGACGGGACAACTCTCCGCCAGCATTCTCTTGAGGTCTCTGTTCATTCAAGACATCTCGCAACAGGAAGTAAGTAGCGACCAATCCCGCGAGAATATTGAGGTACAATAGGCTCGGCATTGCGCTCGCGAAGAACGAGAAGGTTCCCGCCAGCGATCGCGTGAGCCATCCCGCGTTGTAGTCGAGCAGCACAAAGAGTGCACCGGCGAGCGAGAGTGACAGAAACACCTTGCGCCTGTCAGCGCTGCCGTGAGCCGCAATCAACGCCAGCACGCCAATGTTGATGACAAGGAGTGGAATCGCGATCGCAAAGACAAACCACACGATCGCGCCAACGACGATCAACACTCCCAAAAGCTTTCCTAGAAGCTCGGCACCACTGCTGCTACCGGTGCTGCTCTCCTGACTTGTTGCGTTCGCTCGCCTTGACGTGGTCCACGCGTGCGGGCACTCATGGCTCGCGTGGTTCTTGCTGCCGCAGTGACTGCACTCAGATGCAAATACTCCGTGCGGGCACTCATCACTCGCGTGGTCCGTGCTGCCACAGCGGCTGCACTTGCCAGCAGAGAACGTTCCATGTGGGCATTCGTGGCTCGCGTGCTCCGTGCTGCCACAGTGACTGCACTCTCCATCGGAGAACGTTCCATGCGGACACTCATGGCTCGCGTGCTCTCTACTGCCACAGTGACTGCATTCGCCGGAGGCGAACACTCCGTGCGGGCACTGGTGGCTCGCGTGGTCAATGCTACCGCAGTAACTGCACTCTGCATCGAACGCACCCATCGTGATGTCCCCCAGTGAAGTTGAGCATCGACCGCATCACGCCACTTGTCAAGGCTGATCGTACTCCGTAAGAAGCATCCTGCCCGAGCTGCCGCCCTAGAGTCACCAGAAGACTTTCGATGTGTTCCAGCGGGACTACAACGACGAGCGGTTACGCGAGCGCCTTGACCAACAGACACCGAGCTGGCACTACGTCCGCTCGGCGCGGCCCTACGCCGAGCGCTTACCCCCGCTCAAGTATGCGGCGCACTTCCTGGTGAAGAAGATCAACCCGGCGGGGACGTTCCGCTTCCAGGACATCCTCTATATCGCAAATGTGCTCGTCGATTAGCAGATCGGTTTGGAGGACACTGAGGTCGGGGTCTGGGCGATCTACGTCACCACCTGATGCTGGCGACGTTCGACGCAACATCACAACTAAGGTGCGCAGCGCGCTTCCGCAGCGCCCTGTCTGGTGCAGTGCGTTAAGCCGCTGGCGCGCGGTTGATGGTCCTCCCTTCCTGCCCGCAAGACACAATTGGTAACAGTTCGCCGAGGATGTCGGACATGCCCACGACATTCACCAGGTCTCGCTTAATGGCATAGTACTCACGAACTCTCGTGTATTTCTCTCCATAGGTAGCCTGAAAGGACTCCCAGAGGGGGCGGTGTCGGCTCATGATGCTGCGAAGAGCACGCCTGCCATTCAAGAACTTGAGAGGCTGGGCGGTGTCGAGGACATACATGAACTTGCGCTTCGTTGTGGGATATTCAGCGAGCTGGTATAGGTCCTTGAACAAACCGTTCTGGCGGATCACATTGGACTTCGTTTGCCAATGAATGAATTTGAATTCGGCGACACGTGAGTTAGTCTCGAGATCGAACGGCTTTCCCGTGTTGCCAGCACCAAGCGACAGACACTCGACTTTCTCATCCGGGTCTAGGATATGAGGCAGTGCGAGGAGAATATCAATAACGTGGACAATGACGTGGATTTGGCCGGCCGCCTGTTTGAGCACATACGCGGACGCTAGAAGTTCGCGAGTCACCTGTGCCTGTGTGAGAAGGGTGCCGGCACTCGAAGCGGTGCTATCCGTAAACATGTCCTCAAGCGACGCGATGCGTTGTGTGAGAGCGCTGCCCGTGAATGTCTCAAGCGCCCGGACGGCCGACAAGAGATCTGGTTGTCCAGTCATCTGTGCACCGTGCTGTGAACCCCGGTTGGTGAGACACTTTGGGCTGACGAATTAGACCAATTCTAAGACCTCACTGCGATACTGCTGAGGCGACCGGTAGCCGAGCGCCGAGTGCGGCGCGACGGCGTTGTAGTCGGCGATCCACGCCGCCACCTGGTCCAACACCGTCTTCGCTTCGCTCCGATCGGCCCCGCTCACGTAGTCGCGTTTGAGCGTGTTCACAAAGGCCTCCGACATCCCGTTCGACTCCGGACTCGCTTTCGGCGTCGTGATCGGCTCCAAGTTCAGCCGCTCCGCCGTGCAGATCGTGTCGAGCGCGGTGTAGATCGACCCGTTGTCACTCAGGAATTGAATGGGCACATCGGGCCGCTGTCCGCGTCCGAACCGGGTGGCCACCGCGCCGACCATGAGCTGCTGAATCTCCCGGCCGGTCAGATCCCGTGCGACGGCGACCCAGGCGAGACATTCGCGATCGTGGCAATCGAGCACGAAGCCGAGCTGGACGATGTCGCCATTCCAGCAGGCGATCTCGAGCCCATCACTGCACCAGCGCTCGTTCGACACCGCGCGCTGAATCTGCCCCGTGTGCGCACGGCCGGTCCGCCGCCGCGCGTTCTTCGGCAGCGTCCAGCCGGCGATCTCCATGATGCGTCGAATGCGTTTGAGGTTGTAGCCGGTGTCGAACGCCCGATTCACCAAGGCACGCGCGCGCCGGGCGCCATACGTCGCGCGCGTGCGGATCACGTCGCGAATCTGCGCCGTGACCATGCGGTCGTCCGCCTTGGCATAGCGCGGTCCCCGCGGGCGCTCGTCCCGATACGCCGTCGCCCGTCCGATCCCGAGCACCCGACAGATCACCGCCACCTTGCGCCCCGTCATTTCCCGGACACGCCGTACCAACGTGGCTTTTTTTTGACTTCGTCCCGCGCGGCTTGGAGGATCTCGACCTCCATCATCTTCTTCCCCAGCATCCGCTCTAACTCCCGGATGCGTTGATGGGCCGCCCGCAGCTCGCTCACCGGGGCCACGTCCTCATTCGCCGCTACGGCGGCGTGACTCCCTCGATCAACGAGGTGTTGCCACCGCCGCGCCACAGACTGACTGACCGCCAACTCGCGCGCCAGCTCCGCGAACGTCACCTCCTTCCGAAGAACGCGAGCGACCTGTTCCCGCTTGAACTCCGCGTTGAACAGCCGCCGCCTGTCTGACCCCCGCCGCTGCGTTTCCATCGAACAATCCTCAGTTGAAAAGCCAACCTACGCTCTCCAAACTGTCTCGTCCAATTGGGGTTCACAGCAACCGCCTGTTGGTGGCTATCCTCAAACACAGCTGCGGGCGTGATGCGCGCAAAGCACGTCATGAGATCACTCGCCTGCTACAACGAGCCTTGGGGGCGCAGCGGAGATACAAGTGACGACTCGGCTAAAGGAAATGATTTTGATCGACGGCCATAGTGGCGGCGAAGCCCGGCGGGAAGAATGGCCGAATCAGCGCAACACCTCCCTGTGACCTGAATGTTGTATCGCCGGTTGTAGACTCGAACACCTCCGCACGATCAGCGGGGCGAGCGCATGCCGTTGACAATCGCCTTCATAAAACGCCCAAGCTCGCCCGCCTCGTGCAGCGCACGTGATACGTCAGGCAGGCTTTTGGTTGACCTTTGAGTATGACCACAATGCCATATCCAAGGTACGCATGCTCACACTCCACTCTTGAGCCAGTTCACGAGTGAAGGATGTGTAATTCTGCCAAGAGTCAAAGTCGAGGTTGCGCGGCACCTCCTCCCCAAGACTCCAGAACGCACGGAAATCGAGAATGGGCCACTTTTCGCGATCACAAAAGTGCAACACGACCGAGGCCGTCGCCCAGTCCACGCCATCAAGCAAGCGCAGTACTTCGATCTTGAATCGCGGCTCATCGGAGGCGAGCGCGCTCGAAGTGACAGCACGCACAAACTCCTCACTGTTCTTGCGGCACCGCGACTTGCTGCGCTTCGTCTTCCACTCAGCAATGTTGAGGAACTGCTCCCGCGTTAGGTAGCCAGTTGCTCGCGCGACCTCACCCAGTGCCACCACGGGTTCATCATCGTAAATGGCCGGGTATTGTTCCGCCCAGTGCGCGATGGCGCCTCCCGGAAACCTCAGCTTAAACTTCATAGGAAACGTGTTTGACGTATAACGCCCACATTGAGCTGCGAGCGGATCAAATCGATGCGAGCGCCGCGAGCTTCCAAAGACCGCTCGCCTACTCCAACGCACGTTTATGCCGTCGGCTAGGGCCGAGACGGATACGCCTGCCGCTTCTTATATCGAAGTGCCGCAATGTCGAGCAGACCGTCTGCTCCGACCGGTACGAGTTTCGGGTCGGGCAATAGTCCACCCATACTTGGATCCTTCTGCCGTTCTTCCTGGGCGACGCGAAGAATTCGCGCGATCATTTTATTGGTACTTCGCGGGTCCAGTATACCCTGAACCGTGGAGACATACTCACGCCGAACCTCAATCAAGGCGGACTTACGATCCGGAAATGATCGCAGATCTGCATCGCGACCGAGTATGCGCTCAGCAGCGACCAGTGCATCCAGCGCATGATGCCGCAACCCTCGGTATGCGGCCGCTTTGTTGCGACCGTGATCCTGTTCCCGTTCGTTCGGAAGGAGAAAACGTCCGCGATCGATCAACGCCGAAAGCCTGTGCCGGCACCGATGGAGGCCTGTGCGTTCGTCCGCAGTTGGCTCCGGATCCCCGCGCCGGCACGTGTAACTGGCTTGGGTCAATACATCGACTGATTCCGAAGCCCAGCCGCGAAGGTCTCGAAGCCAATCGGCCGCTATGCTCGCCGTCGAAAGTCGATTCTGCTGTGTTGCGGCGTAGTAGGCCGCCAGGCCTGCCAGGCACGTCGCGATTCCGCTCAAGCCGGCGACGATCAGGTTGGACACGAGTACCTCACGCTACAAGGATGCTGGTTAGCTAAGCTAAACGTCCAAGGTCACCAGGGCGACACTCCGACGGGCGCGGGGACCTCTGGCTGCCTGAGCCGGTTCGCGTAGGTCTCGACACCGAGCTCCCCATCAAGACCCATAGACGGTGGCCAGTCAAAAGGCACTAGCGGTGGCCACAACTGAATTGCTACGTGAGGCCATGGTGCCACATTTGCGCCTTTGAGCTGGATGACCGCGTTCGTTGGGACTGCAGCGGTGGCGCGAACCGTAAGCACCTGGAAAGCGATGGTGCTGATGGCGAGAGTCGTTACGTGACCGTGAACGTCGGAGGTTGACAGCGAGGCAGTCTCGAACATGTTGTTCGCCGCCGAGTATGCACCCGGCAGGTTGACGCAACGTGCTGCCCAGAAAGCCGTGTAGCCAGTGGGTATGACGCCCGCCCGCACCGTGGCGCGTTCCTCCGGCGTGTAAAACCAGCCCTTTCCGCCGACTGCCTCGAAAACCATTGAAGTCTTCAGTATCCAGCGTGCCACTAGCTCGCGCTCCTCGGATGCGAGATTCACCCGGTCACTTGCCAGAAGATCTTGGATAATGGGCTTCGCCTCGTTTTCAAGGCGGCTCATCCAACCGTTGTTGCATAGTTGGCAGACGAACTTGACCTTCGCGAAGTGGCCTCGTTGCCACCAGGTCATCGGGGCAGCCTGGCTCCGATGCGCCTCGACCGTTACGCCGACAGGACTCGGAAACATGCGTACGAGCCACAGCGGCCACGCATCTTCCTTCGTAGCCGCGCGCCCATCGCAGAACATGCACTTGCGAGTTCTATGTGGCATTGATGGTAGGTGGTCGGCTAACACGCAAGCTCACTTGCAAAAGCATCCACAGAATGCAGCTGCAGAGCGGCTGCTACAATAGCGCCTTTGCCAAGTGCAGCGATCGTTAGAGAGCCCGCGGGTCAGCGACGTGTGACGCGGGTCCTACGGGTACCGCCAAGTCACAACGGCGCCGCAGGTCAATCGCACCGCAACGGTGCGCTCGGTCGCATAGAATAGGTAACCGGTCAGTTGTATGGCGTGAACCGTATGGGTGCCCACCGCAAGGCCTCCGATCGAGCGCGTCACGTGCCCTGTCATATCAGCGACGACCGCTCCGTCGATGAAGAGCCGATATGAGTCTCCAGAGCCGTTGGTAAGTTGCAGAGACGCCGGGTCACAGCGGTCGATCTTGACCCCTGACGAGCGTGCTGCACCGTATGGTTTGGTGAATATCCAGCCGTCGCGCCCATCGATGGTGCGGATGACATACCATTCCCCGTAGTTCTTCGGCCCCCAGTCAAGAGGGTTGCTCAGTTTGACCCATTCATCTTTGAATGCGACGAACTGCAGCAACTCACCGGCACGTGTAAAACCGAGAATGCGGAGAGACGTGTCCGAGAAAGTATTGCTGCTCAGGATTGGAAGGTTCGACTCCTCGATTCGCACGAAGGACCTAACGGACGAAGGCCAATCCTTTTCGCTGAAGACGCTGCGCCGATCGACGTGAAGGTGTCCAAAATCGTGATAGAGAATCTCCATCGCATCGCGGCCGGTCATCTCCGCCACGGCGTTGCCACCAATGGCGGACCAGTAGTAGCGCCATCGCGCCTCGGCCTCGCCCGCGAGTGCCTTGACAGGGCTGTCGTGGCCACGGTCGGAGGAGTCTGCGAGTGCCACAGCCGCGAGCAAGCGCGCGTCGATGAAGCCTGTCAGCTCACCGCCACCTTGGACGATGCGCACCTGATACCAGCCGTCCGACTCGGCAAGCTTGATGACCAGATCGCCCTGGTGTAGTGTGGCGACGAGGTTGCCGGCACTCAGAGACGGGTTCCGCCGCAGAAGAACTACATCGCGCTCCACCGAAAAGATGTCACCGTGGAGTCTGATTCCGTCGCCGTTGAATAGGCGGATTCGACCCTCATGTGGCAGAACCTCGGCGAAGGGTTCCGCCGCCCCCCGAACAAAGAGCCGTGGATTCTCGGTCCCCTGTCGTACCAGCCGGATCTTTCCCAGCTGGGAGTTGAACGCAACCTCGTTAGCTGGAACGAGGCGTCCAGCCCTGATCTCGGCGGTTGCGCGAGCGAAGGCGTTGAGTTCCTCGGCCGCGACGCCCATTCGGCCAAGACGGACGCCAGCCCCACTGGCCTCAGCCTCGGCCACGCCAGCTCGAGCCACCCCGCGCACCGCAGCGAGTTCGACTTCGTCGATCACCAACAGCTCGGCAATGCATCCGGACAGGATGCCGACCAGGAGCGCCAGAGCCGCCAGCCGAATAAGATGGATCATACGGTGAGATCTGCAACGGTGCATCAGATCTTGGTGCCCTCGATGGGCCTACGCCAGGGGGCGCCCTTTTGCCGACGGCTTGGTTACAGGGGCGGGCCCTCTAGAAGTTATGACTGGGCTGGCCTCCGATCTGAGCGTGGGTTAGGTCATCCGCGTTGAGGACGGAGTTCCCAGAGCCACCTGCGACGAACGTGCTGTCGCACACGGAGACCAACCCATGTCATCACTTGCTGGTGCGGGACCCATGCTGTCCGCTCTATGATCTATCTCGGCATGGATGTGCACAAGGACTCGATCACCATCGCCGTCTTACCCGCAGGCGCAACGGCGCCGACGCGCCTCGAGCGGCTGCCGAACGATCTGCCGACGCTGAAGAAGTGGATGGCGCGCGTCGCACGCGAGGGCGAGGTGCACGCGTGTTACGACGCCAAAGTTCAGCTGCAGCCGAGTTCATAAAAGCGAGCGAAGCGAGCCATCCTTCGATCGGCTGGCTGCTGCAACGGACCTCTGAAAGTCAACGGCAGTTGGGCGCAGCGAAATCGGATGGCTGTTCACGCAGCCACACCTCACCAAGCGTAAACAGCCCAGCAACACAAACCGACAGCTCCTTCTCCACATCTATCATCGAGAGCGACCGAAGTCGTCTTCAAGCGCCTCTACGTGCGGAGAAGACACGAGCCTGTATTCGAAGGAGGTGGCCCATTCGCGTTACCGGGGGAATGACGCGAGCCTGCTACGCCATCGCACCCATGCGTTGCACGGGGCGCACCTCCGACCGTTGGGAGTGCACATGTTGCTGGAGCCACTCGTCGTAGGTCCAGCCGTGCTTCAACATCCAGTACAGATAGCAACACAGCTTGCGCGCCGCGGCGGCCTGCGCTTTCGGCTTGCCTTTCGCGCGCAGCAGATGGCGATAGTACGTGCCCACGGGGCCGGGCGCCAGTTTCAGCGTGACGACGATCTCGACCAGAATCCATTTGAGCCAGCGATTGCTCGCCTTGCCTAAGCCACCATGCGCGGTCTTGCCGCCGGAGCTCCGCGTGGTCGGGACGAGGCCTGCATACGCAGCAAGCGCATGACTCGAGTGGAAGCGATCGATCGACCCGATCTCCGCCTGGACGAACAGCGCACTGAAGACCCCGACGCCGGGCATCGTCGTGAGCTGCTTCACGATGGCGTTGCCCCTCGCGGCGCGGCGCACCTCGCCATCGAGGCCCTGAATCTCGACACTCAGCGCGTCGTGCAGCGTGAGCAATCGCACAGTCTGGGCCCGGAGCACGGGCGACAGCGGCGCGGCGGCCAACCACGCGCGACCGCCCTTGCCATACAAATCGGCCCCAGGCGGCACGAGGTTCTCCGACATGAGATGGCCGTGGATGCGATTCTTCAGGCGCGTGCGCTCGCGCACAAGGAACGCGCGCCCTCGCAGCAGCTGCCGCCGCCGGCGTGTCTCAAGATCCGGAATCCAGATCGCGGGGAAGAGGTCAACGCGAAGGAGCTCGGCCAACTTGCGCGCATCAATCGGGTCGGTCTTCGCGCGCGCCTGCCAGATGAGCTTCACGTGGAAGGCATGGGCTACGCGGACCGCGTGATGATGTTCCGCAAAGCGGGTCGCCAGCCACTCCCAGTACAACGTCGCTTCGAGCCCAACGATCACGGGCCCAGGCAGCCCGCCAAGCCATGTGACCACCGCATCGAGCGCGGTGGAGAGTTGGCGAATCTCAGCGATGATCTCGCCGGCGGCATTCAGCGCGCAGGCGGTGATGTAGCGCTTATGGAGATCGAATCCCACGAATGTCATGCACGCCTCCCGCAACGGTTGCGGTGAAGCTGCGACCGAGAGGTTGCCTCAGCGAGACGCTGAAGAGCTCACGCTGCACATGACTT
>WNFI01500144.1_pt1 | contig 11311 bp, 12 predicted proteins | sample 5400471 | NCBI WGS metagenome assembly WNFI01 (sample SAMN13153348, study PRJNA577476) | soil metagenome | isolation source: 100 cm saprolite on Douglas fir-dominated hillslope | place: USA:California | collected 2013-09-17
GCGCGAGTGGCAGAATCTGTGCGGCGGCGTGCTCGGCGATCCCGGCCTCGCCGACGAGGCGCGGTTCCAGGACAATGTGAGTCGAGTCAGGCATCGCCATAGCCGCTGATGTCGACGGCGATCAGCCGAGGATGGCGTTTGGTGAGCGTGGCAGAGCCGATCCCGGCGCGCTCGGTTGCACCCGGCGCCAGGTTCTGGATGAATACATCGGCCTTGGCGAGGATGCGCTGGAGCAAGGTCAGGTCGGCCGCCTCCTTGATGTCGAGGGTGAGCGATTCCTTGCCGCGGTTGAGCCAGACGAAATAGGTGCACTGGCCCTTGACCATGCGGTCGTAGCGCCGGGCGAAGTCGCCCTCTTGCCGCTCGATCTTGATCACCCGCGCGCCGGCATCGGCCAGTCGGCTGGAGCAGAACGGCGCCGCCACCGCCTGCTCCAACGAAACCCCCAGAAGACCGTCGAGATCGCCCGCCATCTCAATCCTCATTGCCGCAAGCCACCATCGGCATCATAAGGGGCATCTTCTCTGGCGCGAATGGCGCGAATGCGCTAAGCGCATCCCATGCAGGTGGCGCTCGACGAGACGCTCCGGGCCGAGTTCGGCGTCGAGGGCGCATGGTGGCTGGCGGTCAGGCACCGCGTGCGCTGGAGCGAGGTCGACGCCTTCTCCCATGCCAACCACACCACATACCTCGAATGGTACGAGGATCTGCGCATTCGCTACATGGCGGCGTGCGGCTTGCCCTTGCGGATGGATACGCCAGGCTGCGTCTTGGCCCGCATCGCGGTTGAATACCTGATGCCGCTCCGCTTCGAGGACGAGGTGCTGGTGACCGCCCGGGTCAGCGCCTTTCGGCGCACCAGCTTCCGCATGGACTACGCGACCTGGCGGCAGGGCTGCGTCAACCGCGCCGACGGCCTCCTGGTGATGCTGATCAATGCCACCGGCGCCAAGGTGGCGATCCCGGAGAGCGCCAAGCAGGTCATGATCGAGCGCGACGGCGCCCGGCAAGAGACGGCGCCGTGAGTGCGTCGGCTGCGCCGTTTCGCCTCGGCATGATCGGGCTTGGCGCCATCGGCGGCCAGGTGCTGGCGGCGATCGACCAGGGCGCGCTGCCGAACGTCTCGGTCCCCGCCATCCTGGTCCGCCGGCCCCGGCCGGACTCGAACCGCGGGCCGCTGGTGACCCACGTGCCCGAACGCTTCTTCGCCCATGGCTTCGATGCCGTGCTCGAAGGTGCGGGGCACGATAGCGTGCTGAGATATGGCGAGCGCATCCTCGATGCCGGCGCCGATCTCTTGCTGACCTCGGTTGGCGCGCTTGCCGACGATGGCTTCCGCGAGCGCCTCATCGAAGCCGCCAGGCGCAATCGCCGGCGCCTGATCCTGCCGTCTGCCGGCATCGGCGCCCTCGACATCCTCGCTGGTGCTGCGGTGGGCGGGCTCGAGGATGTGGAGATCGTCGTGCGCAAGCAGCCGGAAGCATGGAAAGGCACGCCAGGGGAGAGCCTGGTCGATCTCGACAGTCTGACCCAGCCGGCGGTGCTCTACGAAGGGCGGGTGCGCGAGGGGGCCAAGGCCTATCCCAAGAACGTCAATATCTCGGCTGCGGTCGCCTTGGCTGGAATCGGCCTCGACCGCACCCGGCTCACCATCATCGCCGACCCCGGCATCACCACCCACGTGGTCGAGGTGCACGCGAAGGGTGCTTTCGGCCGCTTCGACTTCGTCGAGGACGTGGTGCCGACGGCAGACAACCCCAAGACCGGCGTGCTCGTCGGCATGGCCGTGATCAAGGCGATCCGGCAATTGACCCAGCCCTTGGTCATCGGGCTGTAGCACCCCCGAAGAAGAGGGAACCGCGGAGTTCGCGGAGAACGACGCTGAGAGCGCTGAGAGACGATGTAGCCGCCGCGCATAGCACGGCGGGGGAGATGTTGGATCCCGCCTTGGCGGCGAGGAAAAGGGCGGTTGCCGCCACGTCTTCGGCGGTGACGAAGCGCCGGAGCGAGACGTTGGCCAGCATGCTCTTTTCCTGCGCCTTGAAGGAGACGCCGACCGCCTTCGCCTTGGCCGCGATCACCCGCTCGATGCGCGGGCCGGCGACCGGGCCGGGCTGGATGGCGTTGACGCGGATCTTGGCGGGGCCGAGCTCGATGGCGAGGCTCTTGGTGAAGCCGACCACCGCCCATTTCGAGGACGAATAGGGCGTGCGCAGCGGGAAGCCGAGCCGGCCGGCGACCGAGGAGAGGTTGATGATCGCCCCGCCGCCGGCCTTCTTGATGAGCGGCACGGCGCGGCGCGTGCAATAGAACATGCCGTTCAAGTTGACCGCGAGGGTGCGTTCCCATTCGGCCGGCAGGATATCCTCGACCCGCGCCGTGGGGCCGGCAATGCCGGCATTGTTGACGAGGATGTCGAGGCGGCCGCGCCGTCCGACGCGATTGAACAGCTTGTCGACATGCCCCGGCTTCGACACGTCCGCCAGCATGGCATCGATGTCCGGCCGCGCCCGCTTCATGTCCGCCAGCGCCTTCTTGTCGACGTCGCAGATCAGCACCTTGGCGCCATGATCGGCGAAGGCGATCGCAATGGCGCGGCCGATGCCGGCCGCTCCCGCCGTCACCACCGCCTGGAGCCCGGCCAGCGACAGCTCGCTCGCTTGAGGGCTCGGCTTCGCTCGGGCCATGGGTAACCTCCCGGGTTCATTCGCTCACGCCGGAGCATACAGGTCGGTGCCGCCCGGAGGCCAGAGGCGGAGCAGCGGCCTCATACCTTCGGTGGATGGAAAAGGCCGTTGCAGTCGGGCGTTAATCGAGCGCTGAACCCGCGCCACTGCCGCCCCTCGCCCCCTGCTCACGGAGAGAGACCCATCATGGCAACGCTCGAGACGACGCCCTCCAGCTCCTCCCGCTACCTGGACCGGCTGTCCGCCAACGCGCTGTTGAAGGCGGTCATCGCCGCCATGGCTGTGGTGGTCGTCGCCATCCTGGCGACGAACGCGTGGGACTCCTGGAGAGGGCTGGGCAATGCCGGCAAGATTCTGGCCGTGGCTGAGCTCTCCGGACACACCTTCAAGGCGATGAACAGCCTGCGCACCGATCGCGCGGCCACCGTGCGCAACCTCAACGGGGCTGACCCGATCGCATCCGACGTGCAGAGCTATCTGCGCGGCTTCCGCGAGGTCGAGGCTCCGGCCTTGCGCGCGGCAGTCACGCTCGCCCGGACGGTCGAATTCAAGGACCAGGATGCGCTGCGAGCGGAGCTGGAGCGCGCGGTCAACACGCTGACGCAGCTCATGGGCGAGTCCTGGGAGGCGATGCAGAAGCCGAAGGCGGCTCGTCGCCCGGAGATGGCGAAGGAATACGAGGCGGTGACGACCAAGTTGCTGGAGACCCTGGACAAGGTTTCCGCCAATGTGTTCACCGCGATCAAGAACAACGACGCCTTCGTCGATCAGATGATGGAGGTGAAGCAGTTGGCCTGGCTCGTCCGTCAAGCCGGCGGCGAGGCCTCGATCGTGGTCTCCGGCGGGCTTGCCGGCGGGCATGTGGCGGCGGACGCGCGCGAGGTCTATGCGGGCTGGATCCGTGCCAGCGAGCAGCTCTGGAACGCTCTCGAGGATGTGGCAGCCGGCGCCTCCTTGCCGGCGCGCCTGGCGACGACCATCGTCGCCGCCAAGAAGAGCTACTTTGATGCCGATTTCACCGCCAAGCGGCAGCGGCTGGTGGAGGCGCTGATCAAGGGCGAGAAGCCGGAGCTCACCGCAAGCCAATATTCGCCGCTCTCCGCCGAGAAGCGCGAGGGCCTGCTCGCGGTCGCAGACCAGGCCTTGGATGTCGCCAAGGAGCACGGGCAGGAGCTGTATGCGGCGGCCCAACGGCAGCTCATCGGCCAAGTTGTGCTGTTTCTGCTGGCGCTGGCTTTGGCGTTTGGCAGCATGAGCGCGGTCAACCGGCGGGTGATCAATCCCCTGAAGACGATCGCCGAGGCGATGCTGAAGCTGGCCGGCGGCGACCTCTCGGCCGATGCGCCCTTCACCGGGCGACGGGACGAGGTGGGTCAGCTTGCCAGCGCGCTCGGCACCTTCAAGGAGAACGCCATCGAGAAGGCGCGGATCGAGGACGAGCAGCGCCGGCGCCATCAAGAGGCAGCCGAGCGTCAGCGGGCGGTCGAGGCAGCCATCGCCGGCTTCGAAGGCCAGGTGAAGAACGCGCTCGACTCGCTGGGCCAGGCCTCGAGCGAGATGCTCACCACCTCCGACGGGCTGTCGAAGACCTCCGCAGAGACCACCGAGCAGGTGAAGGAAGCGGCGACCGCCTCCGATGACGCCTCCAGCAATGTCGAGACCGTCGCTGCCGCCTCGGAGGAGCTGAGCGCCTCCATCGGCGAGATCAGCCGCCAGGTGACCCATGCGGCGACCATCGCCGGGCGCGCGGTCGAGGAGACGAAAGCGACCGACAGCACCGTCCAGGGCCTGGCCGAGACCGCCGGGCGCATCGGCGAGGTGGTGCGGCTGATCAGCGACATCGCCAGCCAAACCAACCTCTTGGCGCTCAACGCCACGATCGAGGCGGCGCGCGCCGGCGAGGCCGGCAAGGGTTTTGCCGTGGTCGCCTCGGAGGTGAAGTCGCTCGCCAACCAGACGGCGAAGGCGACCGAGGAGATCTCGGTGCAGGTCGCCGCGGTGCAGACGGTGACCAAGGAGGCAGTGGAGGCGATCAAGCGCATCGGCGGCACCATCGACGAGGTGAGCAAGGTCGCGACCTCGATCGCCTCGGCGGTCGAGGAGCAGGGGGCGGCGACCCAGGAGATCACCCGCAACACGCAGGAGGCCGCGCGCCGCACCAAGGACGTATCCGAGGGTGTTGCCGGGGTGTCATCGGGCGCGGAGGCGACCGGCAAGGCTGCCGGCGGTGTCAAGTCGGCAGCCGAGATCCTGGGCAACCAGGCCGAGCGCCTGCGCGGCCAGGTCACCGACTTCCTCGGCAAGATCCGCGCGGCCTAGCTACCGGCTCGGATCCGCTCCGGGAGCGGCGCCACGCAGATGGGCCGCTCGGGCTGCGCGGGCCTTGGCGCTGTGCTATAGCTCGACCCCATGCGTCCCCGTAGCTCAGCTGGATAGAGCACCAGATTCCTAATCTGGGGGCCGTGGGTTCGAATCCCGCCGGGGACGCCAATCCTGAGCAAAGGCGAGAACCGCAGACGCGGAGGAGAGGGCCCCCCGCGATGCGAGCCGCTCCGGAACGGCTTTAGAGCCCGCAAGGCTGATTTCCTTCCGGTCCACCACAAACCTGGTCCAGCGACAGCCTCATCTAGGGCGGCGCAAGACTAGGCCTTTCGTCCGACATAGCAGCGGAATAGATCGAGATCGATCTCGCAGCGCACGTCCTGAAAGCCGGCGGCGCTCATCGCCTTCAGGATGGTCTCCGGGGGCACGCATTTCTCGATCGTCTCCCAGTGATAGCGCATCAGGGTCTGGGTCGCGGCGACGCCTGTCGTCCAGCGGGCGAACAGCGGCACGATCCGGCCAAGATAGGCCAACGCAACGGCGTGGTTCAGCTTCTTGCTCGGTCTACTGATCTCAAGCAGAAGCACGGTGCCTCCGCGGCGCAATACGCGCCTGAATTCCCGGAAGGTGGCGATAAGATCGGAGACATGCCTGAGTGCGTAGCCCATGGTGACGAAATCAGCGATCTCGTCAGCGAGCGGCAAGCCCTCGGCCGTGCCTTGGACGAGAGGGATGGCGAGCTTTGCCCGAGCAATAGCGAGCATGCCCTCGCTCAAATCGATGCCGATCACGTCATGACGCCTGCCGGTGATCGCGAGCGCTTCGCGGGCCAATAAACCGGTGCCGATAGCGACGTCGACCACCTTGAGCCCAGGCCGCAGCCCCGCGCGCAACAGGCAGCGGCGGCGATACCACGCTCCAGTGCCAAGTGAAAACAAGCGATTGAACGCGTCGTAATGTTGCGCGGTGCTGTTGAAGAGGTTGCGCACGAAAGGCAAGCGATCGGCCGGGCGGCCATAATAATCGGCGATCACCGGATGCGGCGCGGTGCGGTCACCATCATGCTGATCACGGATCACGGCTGCTCCCTGCTGCAGTCCTACCTACGCCCTCCGGTGGATATCGGCAAGCAGGGCTGGTATTCTCTCTTGCGGCACTGCGGTATGGGAAGGACGGTTGCTCTTTTGTCGCTGGATATCAGGCAGTCCACCTCGTCCGTACAGGAGTCGCCCGTCCGCTGCGAAGTGCTGGTTGTCGGCGGGGGACCTGGCGGTTCGACGATCGCGGCGCTGCTCGCCGAGCGCGGCCGCCACGTGGTGCTCGTGGAAAAGGAGCGGCACCCGCGCTTCCATATCGGCGAGTCCCTGCTCCCGCTCAACCTGCCGCTATTCGAGCGGCTGGGCATCAAAGACGCAATCGAGCAGATCTCGATACGCAAATACGGCGCCGAGTTTGTCTCGCCCTACCATGGCAGGGCGATCACCTACAATTTCGCCAACGCCTGGGACAAGACGATCCCTTACTCCTATCAGGTGCGGCGGTCCGAATTCGACCATGTCCTCCTCAAGAACGCCGCCGCCAAGGGCGCCGAGGTCGTCGAAGGTGTGCGCGTCACGGAGGTTGCGTTTCCGGCCGGGGGCGGCGCTGAGATCCGGGCAAATGACGGCGACGGTCGCGAGTGCCGCTGGCACGCGGCGTTCGTCGTCGACGCCTCGGGCAGGGATACGCTGCTTGCCGGGCAGCTCGGCATCAAGCGGCGCAATCGCCGGCACAACAGCGCCGCGATGTTTGGGCATTTCACTGGCGCCCGCCGGCTGGCCGGCAAGGCAGAAGGCAATATCAGCATCTTTTGGTTCGACCATGGCTGGTTCTGGTTCATTCCGCTCGCCGACGGCGCCACCAGCATCGGCGTCGTCGGCGCGCCGGAATTCTTCAAGTCGCGCAAGACCGACTTGGCCAGCTTCTTCATGGACACCATCGCCATGTGCCCTGAGATCGCTGACCGCCTCAAGAACGCCCGCTTAGTCAGCGATGTCACTGCCACAGGCAACTATTCCTACAGCGCCGAGCGCATGGCCGGCCGGAATTTCATCCTTGTGGGCGACGCCTTTGCCTTCATCGATCCTGTCTTCTCGACCGGCGTCTATCTGGCGATGACCACGGCCTTTCTCGGCGCCGATGCGGTCGAGGCCTGCCTGCGCGAGCCGCAGCGGGCGGAACGCATACTCGAGCGCTATGAGGCCGCGGCACGGCGCGGGCTGGCCACCTTCACGTGGTACATCTACCGCATCCGGAGCCCGGTCTTCCGGAACATCTTCATGTCGCCGCGGAACCGTTTCAGGATCGAAGAAGCCGTGCTGTCGCTGTTGGCGGGCGATGTTTTTGGACGATCGCCGATCGGTTGGCGCCTGGTCGCGTTCAAGCTCATCTATTATGCGATGAGCGCCACCTATCTGGTGCACCGCATAAAGGATCGGCTGATGCGGCGGCGCGGTAGCGAGATTGCGGCTGCAGCAGGATACGCCGGCGAATTTCACGATTCCTCAGCTCCGCATGACCGCGAGCAAAAATGACAGGCGTTCGGGTTCCAGCCGGGCGCTCGCGCCGCGCTGCGTCCCCTCCGCGCTTGAGGCTGGGGGCGTGGCGGCGCGGGGTCTACGAGCATGTGGTATTCGTCGGCCTGATTCTCATCTTCGGCGCCGTTAGCCTGCTCTGGAGCACGCTCGCGGCGGTCCTGCATCGATTGCTTCCGCGCGCCATCGGGGAGCCGCTCGGCCAGTTCGCAATCATGGCCGTTTCCCGCTGCTTCATCGGTGGGATGCGGCGGAGCGGCATCATCGAGTGCGATCTGGGTCAGCTCGACGCGCTGGTGGACGCCTCGCCGCTCGTAATCGCGCCCAACCATCCCACGCTGCTGGATGCGCTGCTGGTGATGTCGCGACTGCCGCGAGTGGTGTGTGCGGCCAAGGCGCCAATCTGGAACAATCCGTTTCTCGGCGGCGCGGCACGGCTCGCCGGCTTCATCCGCAACGACCCACCGGCAAGGCTGCTGCGGGAGGCGATCAACCGGTCCAGGTCGGGACGGCATTTCCTGATCTTCCCCGAAGGCACGCGGTCGGCCGCCTGGCCGGTCGGAGAGTTCAAGGGAGGCTTCGCACTGATCGCCAAGCGCGCCGGCGTGCCAGTGCAGCCGGTCTTCATCGAGACCAACTCGCGTTTCCTCGGCAAGACCTGGCCGCTCTTCAAGAAGCCCGAATTTCCTCTCGTCTATCGCGCCCGTCTCGGCCGCCGCATCGTCGTCAAGGGCGACGTGCACGAAGCCGTCCGACGGCTTTACAGCTATTACCGACGAGAGCTCGGCGCGGGTGAGCCTTGACTGAGGCCGGCGCGGCAGCGAGGTCTCGGACGCATCTCGTGCTGATTCCGAGCTATAACGCCGGCGCCAAAGCCTTGGAGACGGTGGCGGCGGCGCGTCGGGCCTGGCAACCCGTCTGGATCGTTGTCGACGGCAGCACTGACGGGACGGACAAGGCGCTGGCGGCCTTTGCCGCCGAGGATCCGGGTCTGCGCGTCATCCTTCGGGCCGACAATGGCGGCAAGGGCGCCGCCGTGCTCGATGGGTTGCGCCTGGCCGAAGCGCAGGGTTTCACCCATGTGTTGACCATGGATGCCGACGGTCAGCATCCAGCCTCGCTGATCCCGCAGTTCATCGCGCTGTCGCAAGCGCACCTGTCGGCGATGGTCCTAGGGGTGCCGACATTCGACCGAAGCGCACCCTGGCTCCGAGTTGCCGGTCGCCGGGTCTCGAACTGGTGGGCGAATCTGGAAACACTGTGGGCTGGTATCGGCGATTCGCTGTTTGGCTTCCGCGTCTATCCCATTGCCGAGCTGCGGCCGATCATGGAAGCCACGCGCTGGATGCGCCGGTTCGATTTCGACGTCGAAGCCGCCGTCAGGCTCGCCTGGAGCGGCGTGCCCATAATCAACCGGCCAGCGCCGGTGAAGTATTTCCGGCGGGAGGAGGGCGGCGTATCGCATTTTCGCTATCTGCGCGACAACGCGCTCCTTACCTGGATGCACATGCGGCTCATGGCGGGCTTCGTGTGTCGCTTGCCAGCGCTGGCGGCTCGGCGGCTCAGGTAATTCCGCCATTGATCGAGATAAGCTGGCCGGAGATATAGGCCGCGCTATCCGACGCCAGGAAATGCACGAGATCGGCGACTTCCTCCGGCCGACCGGCTCGCTTCATCGGCACCAGGCGGTCGATCATCTCCTGGGTGAACGCACGCTCGCTCATGGGCGATGCGATGATCCCCGGTGCCACGGTATTCACCGTAATACCGCGGCTGGCGAGCTCAAGGGCGAGCGACCGTGCGGCGCCGTGCATCCCCGCCTTGGCCGCCGCATAATTGGTCTGTCCGCGATTGCCGATGACAGCCGCGACCGAGGAGACGTTGATAATCCGTCCCCACCGGGTCCGGATCATTGGCAGGAGCAGGGGTTGCGTGACATTGAAGAAGCCGTTGAGCGAGACGTCGATAACCCGCGACCATTGCTCCTGACGCATGCCGGGCATGACGGCGTCGTCGTGAATTCCGGCGTTGTTGACCAGGATTTGCGGCACGCCCGCCTCGAGGACCCCTTCGAGTGCCCTGCCGCTTTCGGCCGCATCGGTGACGTCGAAGGCAATGGTTTGAGCCGAGCCGCCAGAAGCCACGATCTCCGCCACCACCCGCTCCGCGCGGTCGGTGCCGCGGAGCGCGTGCACATAGACATGGTGCCCTTCCGCCGCCAGCTTCCGGCAAATTGCAGCGCCGATCGCGCCGCTGCCGCCCGTCACCAGTGCGCGCCTCATTGCGATTGGATGTCGAGGATGACGGCAGCCCGCCCGCAGAGCAGTTCGATTCCTCCGCTGTCGACGGTGAATTCGTAGATCACCCCCTGCGCATCGCCAACGAGGCGGCGGGCAGCGATGATCAGCTCTCCATCGAGCAGGTCGAGGCGGTCTTGCCGGCAATGCACATCGCGGATACTGGCGAGATAGCCGGCCGTCGCTCGCCCCCCTATGCCGCTGGCCAGCTGACCATGCACGGCCATGGCCTGAGCGGCGAATTCAACGCCACAGACTCCGCCGAGACCGTCGGCCCCGCGCAAGGGATTGTCTTGGCTTCGGTGGCGGGCCGAGACGCAACGAATCGACTCCGCGTCCCAATGCAGCACGCCATCGAGCAGGCACATGGTGCCAGCGTGCGGGATGAGTGCGGCGATCTGGTCGCGACTCAGCAGCATCAGGTGCCTGCCAACTGAGCGAGGTGCCCGGTGCCCGATGTCTTCTGCGGTGCCACCGGTTCAAGCGCTAGGGCGATTTCGAGTCCCCCGATATAGTCCAGGACCACAGCCTCCGCCGCGTTCCGTGCCAGCGCCGAAAGCAATGGCAAGCAGCGGGCTGCCGGGGTGCCACGGCGCAGTTCCTCAAGCCCGGCAGATGCCATGGCGGAGGCGGTCCCCGCGCTCCGTCGCAGTTCCAACTCGATCCGCGCGAAGGACGCGGCGGTGCGATGGGGCGCCAGAACGAGCGCTGTGCCGAAATGCGCGCCGATGGGCCGCGCGCTGTTCAACGGCTCCGGGTAAGGCACATCGTAGGCAATCAGCGCCACGGCATGCTTTTCGACCGTCGCCTGGACCGCAGCTTCGAGCAGCCCTGCGGGAAAGCTTGCGTCATGACAGCACAGGCTGCTCGATGGCGCGCGGCAGCGGTTTGCGATGCTCCAATAGCCGGAAGGAGCGTTGTGGACGGAATTGTGAAAGCCCGTCGGCGACATCTCGGGGTCCGGCGAGGCAAGGACGTCCAGTATCTTGTGGATGGTTTCGCCGTCGCCGCCGGACGAGGCGAATACGGCTGGGGTATCAGCCGGCTCGCGTCCGGCCGCGGCGAAGGCTTCCAGGCCGAGTGCCAGCGCGAGCCTCACCGTCGAGACGGTTCGGCGACGCTCATTCGGCGGCAGCAACGGACTGGGCGGCATCTCCGTCGGCCCTGGCCGATAAGGTTCCGCGCCGACCAGCACCGGCCGGCTCGCTTCCCAGCCCGTGAGACCCGGCCCGCGCAGCCCAATTCCTTCGACATGGACCGCGATCATGCCGCGCCCCCGAGGAGCAAGCTGCAATTGGCACCGCCGAAGCCGAAGGAGTTGCTGATCACCCGGTCCACGCGCGATGCGGTCGCTTCTACAAGATAGCGACACTTGAACCCCGGATCGACGACACGCGTATGCGGGCTGCCGGGCAGAAGCCCATGCAGGATG
>WNFI01103092.1_pt1 | contig 11310 bp, 9 predicted proteins | sample 5400471 | NCBI WGS metagenome assembly WNFI01 (sample SAMN13153348, study PRJNA577476) | soil metagenome | isolation source: 100 cm saprolite on Douglas fir-dominated hillslope | place: USA:California | collected 2013-09-17
GAAATCGACCCCAAAATCTGGGAATGGTTTAACAGCCGTCTTTACTTCGTAACCGCGGAGTTCGACGATAAGAACCTCTATTCGCAACTCAAGACAAAGTTGGATGGGCTCGACAAGGAACATAACACTCGCGGCAACTACTTCTTTTATTTGGCGACGGCCCCCAACTTTTTTGGATTGATCGTCGAACAACTTGCCGCCGTCGGGCTGATGAGCGAGAAAGACCACTACTGGCGGCGCGTCATCATTGAAAACCCCTTCGGCCATGACATTGATTCTGCCCGCACCCTGAACAAGCAACTGCTGGCCGTCGCCGACGAGAAACAGATCTATCGCATCGACCACTACCTCGGAAAAGAAACCGTCCAGAACATTCTGGCTTTCCGTTTTGCCAACGGCATTTTCGAACCCATCTGGAACCGCCGCTACATTGATCACATTCAAATCTCAGTCGCAGAAACCGTCGGCGTGGAGCAGCGCGGCAGCTATTACGATACGGCGGGCGCGCTGCGCGACATGGTGCCGAATCACATCATGCAGTTGATCAGTCTCACCTCCATGGAGCCTCCGGTTTCGTTCGAAGCCAATGCCGTCCGGGATGAACAGGCGAAAGTCTTGCACGCCATCCAGCCGCTAAGTGCCGAAGAAGTGCTGACCCGCACGGTTCGCGGCCAGTATGGCCCGGGAGTGGAGAAGGGTCAGCGCGTGCCGGGATATCGCCAGGAGGCCGACGTGCCGCCGGATTCGCGCACTGAAACTTTTGTCGCCATGAAGCTCGCCATCGACAACTGGCGCTGGGCCGACGTCCCGTTTTATCTGCGCACCGGAAAACGGCTGGGCGCGCAGAACACCCACATCACCATTCAGTTTCGCCGCGCGCCGCTGGTGCTGTTCCGCGACACCCCCGTGGACACGCTCATGCCGAACCAACTGGTGCTGCACATTCAGCCAGAGGAAGGCATCTCGCTGCAGTTCGCGGCCAAGGTTCCCGGCCCGGTGATGCGGCTGGGCTCGGTCGATATGAATTTCGAATATGCCGATTATTTCGGGACCCAGCCGAGCACCGGCTACGAGCGCCTGCTGCACGATTGCATGATTGGCGACGCGACTCTGTTCCAACGCGCCGACATGGTCGAAGCCGGCTGGTGCGTTGTAAGCCCTGCTCTCGACGTATGGAAGGCGCTGCCCCCTCGCAATTTCCCCAACTACGCTTCTGGAAGCTGGGGCCCCAAGGAAGCGGATGAGATGATGGAACGCGACGGACGCAACTGGAGGAACTTCGAGAAATGATTCTCGCTGGCGACATTGGCGGCACGCACGCACGGCTGGCGATTTTTGAACCCAAACAAGGGCGCTTCGAACTGGTCACTTCCTCGACCTTCCCCAGTCAGCAGTTTTCCGGGCTCGATGAAATTGTTTCCCAATTCGTAACCGCCGCCAAGATTCAGCCCTCCCAGGCTTGCTTCGGAATCGCCGGCCCGGTCACTAACGGCAGGGTCGAAGCCTCAAACCTTCCGTGGATCGTCGAATCTACGCGGTTAGCGCAGGAGCTAAAAATCGGCAAGGCCGAGTTGATCAATGACCTTGAGGCCACCGGCTGGGGAATTGGCGCGCTCGCCCCCGGTGATCTGGTCGCATTGAATAACGTCACCGCTTTTCAGCCCGGCAACCAGGCGGTGATCGCCGCCGGCACTGGACTCGGCGAGGGCGCGCTTTACTGGGACGGAAAACGCCATCACGTGTTCGCCTCCGAAGGGGGCCACTGCGATTTTGCGCCTGAGGACGATCTCCAGGTGGAGCTGCTGAACTTTCTGCGCGTGCGCTACGGCCACGTCAGCTGCGAGCGCGTGCTCTCCGGCCCGGGCTTGGTAAACATTTTTGAATTCCTGCGCGACACCGGCCGCGGAAAGCCGCCCGAGTGGCTCGCCGCGGAGATGACCGAGAATGACGCAGCTGCGGCCATTTCCCGCTCGGCCCTGGCCGGCAAGTGCGAGGTGTGCGAACAGGCGCTGGAGATTTTTGTCTCCATCTTCGGCGCCGAAGCCGGAAACCTCGCCCTGAAGCTGAAGGCAACCGGAGGCGTATTCCTGGCAGGCGGCATCGCCCCAAAGATTCTTCCCCGGCTGACGACGCCCGAGTTCATGCGGGCTTTCCTCAGTAAGGGCCGCTTGCGTCGCCTGATGGAAATTATCCCGGTCAAAGTCATCATGAATGATCAACTGGCACTGCTCGGGGCCGCGCGCTGCGCGTTATTCGAAGCTGCCGCCTGAGATAGCAATGCCTTTCGAACCACAAGTGCGTGTCTTCCCTTCCACGAATGAACTTTTCCGGGGCGCAGCCGAAGCTTTCTGCCGCATCGGGTCTCAAGCAATTCGTGACCACGGCCGCTTTACGGTCGCGCTCTCGGGCGGATCTACTCCCCGCCGAATGCACGAGGAAATCGTAGCCAATTTTTCCTCGCAACTTCCCTGGGAAAAGGTTTTCTTTTTTTGGGGAGACGAGCGGCACGTTCCCCCGGACTTCCCCGAAAGCAATTACCGGATGGCGAAGGAAACCCTGCTCTCCAAACTCCCGATTCCGCATGACCATTTCTTCCGCATGCCCGGCGAGATGCCAGACGCGAACCAGGCCGCCGGTGTCTACGAGCAATATCTGCGCGAGTTCTTCCGTCCGGCCCCGGGAAAGTTTCCGCGATTTGATTTCATTCTTCTTGGAGTCGGCCCCGAGGGTCACACCGCGTCCCTGTTCCCCGGCACCGCCGCCATGGAAGAGCGTCAGAAATTCGTCGTCGGCAATTGGGTGGCGGTACACAGTACCTGGCGCATCACCTGCACTTACCCGGTCCTTAACAATGCGGCGAACGTGTTGTTCCTGTCGGATGGGAGCGGTAAAGCGGAGATTGTGCAGAAAGCGATCAAGGATCCGGCCGCGAATCTTCCTTGTCAGGGAGTGCGGCCCGTGAATGGAAATCTAATGTGGTACCTGGATCAGGCGGCCGGCGCAAGGCTTTAGGCTCTCAGCAATCAGCAATCAGCAAAGTCAAAACCCTTGCGTCTCTTTCCATCAAGTCTGATTTGTCATTGTTAGGAAGATGCTTGGTGGAGGGAAGGCGGCGCCCGAAGAGTTCTTGGCTGAGTGCTGAATGCTGAGTGCTGACTGCTGACCGCTTAAAACACCGGCGCCAGATTGTGCATTTTCTGGTACAGCTTGCGATCCACGGTCCGTAGAATTTCTTCGAGACTGGTGCCGGTCGCATACGCAGCGACGCCCCAGGTAAAAGAAAGCTGAAACGTCTTACCATTTGCTTCGTTCCATTCATCGACCGAGCGCTGAAGCCGCTGAATGGGACAGTCGGCTTTATGTTCCGCCGTGTCGGGCATGGCAATCAGAAATTCGTCGCCGCCCTGCCGGAAGACCAGGTCCCCGCCCCGGAAGACGCTCTTCAACATTTTCGCAAATTCGGTCAGGACTCGATTGCCTTCCATGTTTCCCAGCTTGGCGTTCAACTCCCGGAAGTTATTGATATCGATGCTCAGGAATGTCAGCGGTTCGCCAGTGCGGTTTGCCCGCGCCAATTGATGAGAAATCAGTTCGTTCAAGGCCCGCCGGTTCAGCAGCTGGGTGAGCGGATCAATCAGCGAGAGACTCTCCAGCCGCTCGTTCAGGACCAACTCTCCAATCAGTGCCTTGCGGGTCGTGTTCAGGGTTGAGCGCTGGGCGAGCAAATAAATGTTGAACAGGACAATCAGGCAGATCAGTCCAAAGAACAGTTGTGGCAGGTAGGCCTGTCCCATCCGCAGCACACCCGCTCTCGACTCACTTGCGACATCACTGCCCCTTTTTTGGGAGTGTAAACCAAATATCCAAAATGCAATCTACATACTAAGGAGTTCCCTGTAGGCTTCGATGTCAAAACCCACTCCGTCCCGTTACCTTGGTAAGTCACGGTTCCCAAACGGCACTACCGCCTTCGACCTTCCAAATTGTGTTTAAATCCTCTTCGTGCAGTTGGGAGAGAGCCTAAAGACCGCGATACTGGCGCTTGCCGCCGAGCGAGTGCCTTCCCCCCGATTGAACGCCGAACTGCTTCTGATGTTTACACTTGGCTGCGACCGGGCCTACCTGTACGGCCATCCAGAGAAGGAACTTACCGCCGACCAGGCGCTTGGCTACCAACGGGCATTGGCCCAGCGCTTGAGCGGCATACCGGCGCAATACATCACCGGACACCAGGAGTTCTGGGGGATGGACTTGCTGGTATCCCCAGCCGTGCTCATACCCCGTCCGGAGACCGAGCATGTCGTCGAGCGGGTGCTGGAACTGATGGCCGATTGGCGGGGTCGCCACCCCCGCGGACCAGCCGAAATCGAGGAATATACGCCCCGCGTCGTGGACGTCGGCACCGGCTCGGGCTGCATCGCCCTGGCGCTCGCGAAAGAACTGCCTGAGGTTGAAATCCATGCCACCGACATCTCCGCTGAAGCGCTGGACATCGCCAGAACCAACGCCCGGCGCCTGGGCCTGCAGGGTCGAGTCGCTTTTCATCAGACTGATCTGCTCACGGGACTGGAGGATCGGCCGTTTGATACCGTCGTCTCAAACCCTCCTTATGTCGGCTTGGCGGAAGAAGACCAGGTACAACTCGAGGTCCGCAAGTTCGAGCCTCGCAGCGCCGTGTTCGCGGGGGAGTCAGGTTTGGAAGTGATTCACCGGCTTGTGCCCCAGGCCCGCCGGGCGCTAAAGCCCGGCGGCTGGCTGGTGATGGAGATCAGCGGCACCATTGTCGAAGGCGCGCAAAAAGCCGTTGCCGGGTGGAACCAGGTTCAGGTTCTGCCCGACCTCCAGTCCATTCCGCGCGTGGTCTCGGCGCAAAGACCTTCCTAGGTCTTGGCTAAAAGACCGTCCTGAAGGCCATTCGCGCCTGTCACGGAAGTAACCTTCCCAGCCGCAATTCCAGGGCTACACTTTGAGCAGCTTCCTTCCCCAGAAGTGAGGCATGGTTCGGGGATGAAATTTTCAAAGCTTCATATCGCGATCGCCGCTGGCGCAGGCGTTCTGCTGCTGCTCGGCTTCTTCGGCTACCTGATGTGGCTGAACGGGCAGCCGGCCCTACTGGCACGGTCTCCCGAAGTGGATCCGCTTACCAAGATTCCGGTTAAGCTCGACTTGAATCCTCTGCGGGACCGGGCGTCGGAACGCGCCGCCAACGAGTTCCTGCGTTCCATGCGCGAGGGCCGTTGTCACGATGAGCTCGTGGACTGGACCAAGGATTATCGCTCCCGGCGCGCCGCATTCATCTGCGACTCAGAGGCCAAGCATCCTCTGGTTTCGTGGAAGATCGCTGATTGGGAAGACCGGCCGCCGCTGCGCATTCTCTCTTACACAGGCAAACGCAACAACGAGGGTGCCGGATATCAGGATCTCATCTCAGTCACGCTGGACAGCCGCACCGGCGAATGGGTGGTCTCCAGCTACGACGCGCTTTATTGATTGTGACCTCTCGCGCTATTCCGCGGCATAGTTCGGAGCTTCGCGCGTAATCATCACGTCGTGCACATGGCTTTCGCGCAATCCAGCGCCGCTGATGCGAACAAACCGCGTCTTCTGCAGCAACTCCGGCAGGTTCGCACAACCGCAGTAGCCCATGCCTGATTTCAACCCGCCCGGCACCAGTTTCGCCAGCCGGTTCGGGTCCGCACCCATGTGGGGAACCGCAGCCGAAGCTTCTTCCGATGCACTCTGGAAATACCGCTCGCTTGATCCTGCAGCCATGGCGCCAATCGATCCCATACCTCGATACGACTTGAAGGTGCGTCCTTGATACAGAATCATTTCGCCCGGACTCTCATCCGTGCCCGCGAACATCGAGCCAATCATCACCGCGCTTGCTCCCGCCGCCAGCGCTTTGGTGATGTCGCCCGAGTACTTGATGCCACCGTCGGCAATGATCGGCACGCCCGCGTCTTTCGTGGCCCGGTAGGCCTCAGCAATCGCCGTCATCTGGGGCACGCCGGCGCCGGTTACCACGCGAGTCGTGCAAATGGAACCGGGCCCGATGCCAACCTTGATGGCGTCGGCGCCTGCCTTCGCCAGTTCGCAGGCTCCGTCGAAAGTGCCCACGTTGCCGGCGACCAGATCGACCTCGGGGAACTTTGCCTTGATCTGCTTTACCGCCTCCAGCACCCGCGACGAATGGCCATGGGCGCTGTCGATCGCAAGCACGTCCACGTGCTCCTTTACCAGTTCAGCCGCACGCTCCAAAAAGTCCCCGGTCGCACCGATGGCAGCGCCGACCCGCAGTCGTCCGTGCGAATCTTTCGCCGAGTTCGGATACTTCAGTCGTTTCTGGATGTCTTTGACCGTGATCAGGCCCTTGAGGATGTAGTTGTCGTCCACCACCAGCAACTTCTCCACCCGATGTTTGTGCAGAATGACTTCGGCTTCCTGCAGAGTAGTCCCGACCGCCACCGTGATCAGGTTCTCTTTGGTCATCACCTGGCTGATGAGAACATCGAAGCGCGTCTCAAACCGCAGGTCGCGATTGGTGAGAATGCCCACCAGTTTTTTGTTCTTGGTGATGGGGACGCCGGAAATTTTGTATTTCCGCATGATCTCCAGTGCATCGGAGACCTTGGCGTCGGGGCTCATGGTGACGGGATCGACAATCATGCCGCTTTCGGAGCGCTTTACTTTGTCAACCTCTTCGGCCTGCTGCTCGATGGTCAGATTGCGGTGAATAATGCCCAGGCCTCCCTGCTGCGCCAGCGCGATCGCCATGTGGGACTCCGTAACCGTGTCCATGGCCGCGCTCACAATGGGGATATTCAGGCTGATATTTCGCGTCAGTTGCGTCTGCGTGCTGGCGTTGGCCGGAACAACATCGGACCGGGCCGGCAGCAGCAACACGTCGTCGAAGGTAAGGGCTTCAGGTACGGGGAAATGAATCATAAATGTGGGCTGAAACTCCTATTGTAGAGAGCGGCCAGCGGAGAGGCAAACGCGGCTCCGGAAGCAGAGCGGGCAGGCCAAACCCCATTTTGTGCCCAGACGGTACTGTTACCAAAGTTTGTAATCCGGACTCATGGCTGAACCCATCACCGGTTCCCAAGTGCTAGTTTCTAGAAGGGTATCCCAGAAGCAAGAAGTCCCATTACCAGAGTTAGACCTCTGGCCCGAGCGGCCTGCCGCGAACCTGCGCAGGCGCGTCGCCATTAAGCCTGAACTATGACGATTCGCAAGAAGATCATCCTGTTTTCCGCGGTGGCGCTCGGCGCCTTCCTCGCCGCGGTCTATCTGGTTTCGCGCTTTGCGCTGATGAGTACCTTTGCCGACCTGGAAAGCCAATCCGCGCAGCGGACCGTCCGTCAAGTTCAAAATGCCCTGCAATTTGATCAGAGCAATCTGGAAGTAGTGGCGCACGACTACGCGCAGTCGGATGCCGCCTACGAATTCCTGCAGAACAAAAACGAAGACTATGCCCGGACGACTCTCACACCCGACACTCTCAAGACTGAGCATATCGATCTGATCGCGGTCCTGGACAATGCTGCCAACCTCGTCTTCTACAGAAGCGCGGGCACATGGTCGCCGGATGCCAACGAGGTTCAAACCATGGCGCAGGCGGCCCGGCGCGGTGAAGCGGGCAAGGATGGCGGCAGGAATGACCCCGCCCACGGAATTCTGGAAATCAACGGTCATCTGATGATGATCTCGGCCAGGCCGGTGCTTGCGACCAGTGGAATCGGGCCGTCGCGCGGCACCCTGGTCATGGCGCGAGAGTTGGATCAGGGCGTAATTGCTTACCTTTCGAAGTCGCTCGGCTTCCCGGTGTGGATTGAGCCGGCACCCAGCGCCGGCACCGCAGACTCACAGGGAGTGATGTGGAGTGACGGGCTTAACTTTGTCCGAACAGAAAGCGACTCGACCTTGCTGAATTATGTCGCGGTGCGAGACTTCTCCGGCCGGATATGCGCCCTGTTGGCTTCGCGAACCCAACGCTCCCTTTACCTGGAGGGGAAAAAAGAAACCCGTTATCTATGGGGCTTGCTGCTGCTTGCTGGAGCTGTGTTCTGCGGGAGCCTCTTCCTGTTCGTGGACGAAATTCTGGTCCGCAGGATCGCTTCTCTGGGGGATGAAATCGGCAAGATCACGGTCAGCGGCGACCTCTCCACCCGCCTGAACGCGAAAGGCAAAGACGAACTCAGCACCCTGGCACGGACCCTGAACACAATGTTGTCCGCGATTCAAAAAGCCAAAACCGAATTGCTGGAGGCCCAGGAGTCTCTCCGCTTCCATGCCGAACATGACGCGCTCACCGGCGTGCTGAACCGGCGGGCAATTCGCGACGTACTGCGCAAGGAACTGGCGCGTTGCCGCCGCGAGAGCAATACCCTCGGCGTTATTCTGGCCGACGTCGATCATTTCAAGAAAATCAACGACCACCACGGACATGGAGCCGGCGACGCGGTTCTGGTAAGCATTGTGCAAAGGATTTCCTCGGTGCTGCGGTCCTATGACACTCTCGGCCGATACGGTGGCGAGGAGTTTCTCATCATTGCCCCGAGCTGCGACCTCGACATGGCACAGAAACTTGCTGAACGAATACGCAGCGTGATCAACGAGGAACAGATGGATTTGGGAGACGACACCGCCAAAGTGAGCGTCAGCATGGGCGTTACCCTGGGAACGGCGGAAAGCGATCCGGAATTTCTGGTGGCGCAGGCCGATACCGCGATGTACAACGCAAAACGCAATGGGCGCAACCGCATCGAGGTTGGATTGGATCTGCTGGAAAGCGAAACCCTCGAAAGCAACGGCCGCTGAACCCCTGCCCTAGCCTCGGCCATCCATCGCCAGGTGCTACAGTAATTCTGGATGTCAGCCCCCAACTCATTGCTGGTTTGCGCCTGCAAATTACTGCCCGTTGATCGTACGCCCGTCTGGCTGATGCGGCAGGCAGGGCGCTACATGGCCGAGTACCGCGCGGTCCGCAAGACCCACTCGCTGATCGAAATCTGCAAGCAGCCGAGCCTGGCTGCGGAAGTAACCATCACCGCTGCCGAAATCCTGAACGTGGACGCGGCCATCATTTTTGCCGACCTGCTTTTGCCTCTTGAGGTCATGGGTTTACCTTTCCGGTTTTCCGCCGGCGAAGGACCGGTGATCGAAAGACCGCTGCGTACGGCGGAAGATGTCGGCCGGTTGCGCATCGATTCCGCTGCCGATCTTGGCTACGTCTCCGAAGCGGTCAGCCTGGTGGCTGGGCACTTCGCCGGGAAAATGCCGGTGATTGGATTTTGCGGCGCCCCCTTCACGCTTGCCAGCTACATGATCGAAGGCGGTGGCTCGCGCCATTACATCCACACCAAGCGAATGATGTACAACGAGCCGGAACTGTTCGATCGACTGCTCACAAAAATTGTGGCGGTCACTTCAGCCTACGCGGCCGAGCAGGTTCGCGCTGGGGCCGACGTGATCCAGGTTTTCGACAGCTGGGTAGGCTGCCTGTCTCCCGCTGATTACCGCCGCCACGTTTTGCCGAAGACGCGGGAACTTGTGCAACGGCTCAAACAGACCGGCGCGCCGGTAATTTATTTCGGAACCGATACGTCGACACTCCTGGCTGCGATGCAGCTGACTGGCGCGGACGTGATCGGCCTAGACTGGCGCATCCCGCTCGACCAAGGCTGGTCGGAGCTCGGCCAGAATGTGGGCGTGCAGGGGAATCTTGATCCGGTAGTTTTGTTCTCCAACTGGAAGCAGGTCGAGAGCGGTGCGAGAGACGTTCTAGACCGAGCTAACGGCAGGCCGGGGCACATTTTCAATCTAGGCCACGGAATTCTGCCGGAGACTCCGGTGGAGAACGTGAAGGCCCTGGTTTCGTTCGTCCAGGAATATTCGCAGAAAGCGGTTGCTCAAAGGCTATGAACGCCGCGAAAAAACAACGTCGGGCCGTCTTGCTCCTCGCCCACGGCAGTCCTGATTCCGTGGAACAGATTCCGGATTTTCTGCTGAAGGTGACCGGCGGCCGGCCCTTACCGCCGGAAGTGGTTGAAGAGGTCAAGCATCGCTACGGCAGAGTGGGCTGCTTCCCGCTGACCTACCACACGCTCAAACAGGCGGAACTGCTTGCGGAAAAACTTGGCATCCCCGCCTACGTCGGTATGCGCAACTGGCATCCGCTGATTCCCGACACGCTCAAGCGCATGAACTCCGACGGCATCACCCACGCGACCGTCATCTGCCTGGCCCCGCAGAATTCCAGGACCAGCGTGGGACTGTACCGCAACTCGCTGCGCGGCCCCGACTGCACCATGACTTTCGACTTTGTCGAATCGTGGCACGACCATCCGCACCTGATTCAAGCGTTTGCGGAGAAGCTGAAGGCCGGCCTCAGTCACGCAGCGCAAGAGTATGGAAAGATTCCGCCTGTCATCTTCACTGCGCACAGCGTTCCCGAGCGCACGATTCTCGACGGCGATCCTTACGAGAAGCAGACGAAGCAAACCGCGGCGCTGGTTGCCGAGGCCGCCGGCATGGAATGCTCTGAATGGAAGTTCGCGTTTCAGAGTCAGGGACTTTCAGGCGGAACCTGGCTTGGACCCACGGTGGAGCAAACCATTCTTGAAGTGAAGAATTCCGGGCACAACGCGGTTTTCTTGCAGCCCGTCGGATTTCTTTGCGATCACATTGAAATCCTCTACGATCTCGACCTCGGGTTCAAAGAGTTCGCGACGGCGCAGGGCATGCTGCTTGCACGCGCTGAATCGCTAAACGATTCCCCGTTGCTGATTTCCGCCCTGGCGGAAATTGTCCAATCGCGAAACGCCGTCCCGGTTGCCGGCTAACATGGCGCCGGCTGACGCAAACAAGAGGAAGAGGATTGCAGTCATCGGGGGCGGCGCCGCAGGACTTTCCGCGGCCTTTGCGCTGCAAAAGAGATCTGCCGGCGGCGAGCTCGAATTCGTACTGTATGAATCCAGCCAACACTTCGGCGGCGTGATCCGCACCGAGCAAATTGACGGCTGTGTCGTCGAAGCAGGTCCCGATTCTTTTCTCACCGAGAAACCCTGGGCTGCCGACCTGTGCCGCGAGTTAGGGCTGGGCGACCAACTCATCTCGTCGAAGGACTCCGCACGCAAAACCTACATGCTGGTCAAGGCCCGACTGGTGCCGATCCCCGAGGGGCTGATGTTCATGGTGCCGACGAAACTGGCACCCACGTTGCTATCGCCACTGTTTTCGGCCTCAACCAAGCTCAGGATCATCCGCGAGTGGCTGCTCCCTCCTGCAGCCAAGACCTCCGAGATG
>WNFI01581635.1_pt1 | contig 11310 bp, 9 predicted proteins | sample 5400471 | NCBI WGS metagenome assembly WNFI01 (sample SAMN13153348, study PRJNA577476) | soil metagenome | isolation source: 100 cm saprolite on Douglas fir-dominated hillslope | place: USA:California | collected 2013-09-17
CCCTGCCGCCGTGGCGCATCGTCAAGGAGAAGCGAGCGACCTTCGCCGCCACGCCGGCGCAGCTCCGCCGCCGCCCGCCGGCGGCGACGGCCTGGCGCAACCTGTTTCTCGCCGGCGATTGGACGGCAACGGGGCTGCCGGCAACCATCGAGGGGGCCATCCGATCGGGCGGGACGGCAGCCGCCCTCGCGGCACAATTTTGCTGAAGAATCGTTGACTAGTAAGGGCTTACATGCGACACCATTGCGCGCAACGGTAGCAGATGAAGGCTCGTGTAGTGGCATTGACGCTTGGTTCGCCGGAGTGGGCGCGCGTGGCCGTGAGCTATTTCTCTCTGGTTCGACATAAAGTGAAGCACGGCGGGCGATGAGTCAGATCGAGTCTTTCCGGCGCAAAGCGGCGCAACAGGCGCCGGGGCGTCCCGCCGCGCTCGAACCCGCGATCGGGCGGGCGACGCGCGCCTTGCTAGACCTGCGGCGCGCTGACGGGCATTGGGCGTTCGAGCTCGAGGCGGATGCCACGATTCCGGCCGAGTACATCCTCCTGCAGCATTATCTCGGCGAGATCGACGCGGCCGAGGAGCAGCGCATCGCCGCCTATTTGCGTGCGATCCAGGGAAAGCACGGCGGCTGGCCGCTCTTCCATGACGGCGATGTCGACCTCAGCGCCACGGTGAAGGCGTATTTTGCCTTGAAGGCGACCGGCGACAAGGTCGACGCGCCGCACATGGTGCGCGCCCGTCAGGCCATTCTGGCGCGCGGTGGTGCGGCGCGCAGCAACGTCTTCACCCGCATCCTCCTCGCCTTGTTCGGCGCCGTGCCCTGGCATGCCGTGCCGGTGATGCCGGTCGAGATCATGAATTTGCCGGACTGGTTCCCGTTCCATCTCAACAAGGTTTCGTACTGGTCGCGCACCGTTCTCGTGCCGCTCCTGGTCGTCATGGCGCTGCGTCCGCGCGCGCGCAATCCGCGCGGCATCGAGATCCGCGAGCTCTTCACCACACCGCCGGGTTTGGTGAGCGATTGGCTGTCGCACGCCGACCGCTCCTTTTTCGGCGTCGCCTTCGCCATGCTCGACAGCGTGCTGCGCCGCGTCGAGCCGCATTTCCCCAAGGGTGGACGGCAACGCGCGATCGAGGCGGCGGTCGCCTTCGTCGACGAGCGGCTGAACGGCGAGGATGGGCTCGGCGCCATCTATCCGGCGATGGCGAACAGCGTGATGATGTACGACTGTCTGGGCTATCCCGTCAGCCATCCCAACGTCGTCACCGCCAAGGGCGCGATCCGCAAGATGCTCGTCCTCGAAGCGGAGCGCGCCTATTGCCAACCTTGCCTGTCGCCGGTCTGGGACACCGCGCTCGCTGCGCATGCCCTGCTCGAGGCAGGCGGCGAGGAAGCGGATGCGGCGGTGCGTCAGGGTCTCGACTGGCTCGTCGAGCGCCAGGTCCTCGACGTCGCCGGCGACTGGTCGGTGGCGCGCCCCCATATCCGCCCCGGCGGCTGGCCCTTTCAATACGCCAACCCGCATTACCCGGATCTCGACGACACCGCGGTGGTCGTCATGGCGCTCGATCGCTGCGACCGCGAGGGCTACCGCGCGGCGATCGAGCGCGCCACCGAATGGGTCATCGGCATGCAGAGCCGCAATGGCGGCTGGGGCGCCTTCGATGCCGACAACACCTATCATTACCTCAACCACATTCCGTTCGCCGATCACGGCGCCCTGCTCGATCCGCCGACCTCAGACGTCACCGCCCGTTGTCTCGGCATGCTGGTGCAGCTCGGCTACGGCGATGCGCATCCCGGGGTGAGCGGCGCTCTCGCCTTCCTGCGCCGCGAGCAGGAGGCGGAGGGCAGCTGGTTCGGCCGCTGGGGCACCAATTACATCTACGGGACCTGGTCGGCATTATGTGGGCTCAATGCCGCGGGGGTCGATCCCGCGATGCCGGAGATTCGCCGCGCCGTCGATTGGCTGCTCGCGTGTCAGCGTAACGATGGCGGCTGGGGGGAGGACGGCGCCTCCTACTGGCCCGATCAGCCGCATGGGGAAGGGAAGGTCGGCACGCCCTCGCAAACGTCTTGGGCGCTCTTGGCCTTGATGGCGGCGGGCGAGGTGAACCATCCCGCAGTGGCGCGCGGCGTCGATTACCTCGTCGAGACGCAGTCCGCGGACGGGCTGTGGGACGAGGCGAGCTACACGGCGGTCGGCTTCCCCCGCGTGTTCTACCTGCGCTACCACGGTTATCGCGCATTCTTCCCCCTCTGGGCGCTGGCGCGCTACCGCAACCTCGCGACGAGCAACACGACGCGGCCTGCCTTCGGGATTTGATGGCGGTCATCGCCGTCACCGGGCTGCGCGCGGAGGCGCGCATCGCACGCCGCGCGGGGTTCTCGATCGTCTGTGCTGGCGGCATTCCCGCCCATACCGCCGCCGCGCTCGGTCAGGCGGTCGGCGGCGGCGCCGCGACGGGACTCGTCAGCTTCGGGATTTCCGGCGGCCTCTCTCCCGCGCTCGCGCCGGGGACGTTGGTGTGCGCGCGCGCCGTCATCGCCGCGGACGGCACCCGGTATCCCACCGACGACAATTGGCGTGCACGGATGCCTGACTGGTCAGGTGCGATCGACGGCGATGTCTTCGGCAGCGACGCGATCGTCGGCACAGCCGCCGAGAAAGCCGCGCTCCATGCGCGCACCGGCGCCCTCGCCGTCGATCTCGAAAGCGGCGTCGTCGCCCAGGCAGCAATCCGGGCGGGGCTTCCCTTTGTCGTAATCCGGGCGATCGCCGATCCGGCCCAGCACGATCTACCGGCTGCGGCCTATGTCAGGCTCACCCCCGATGGGGCGCCCAATTTCGGCAAGATCCTCGCTTCGGTGCTGGGCGAGCCCGGTCAGATCCCCCGCTTGATCCGGCTCGCCCACGACACCAAAAGTGCGCTTCGTGCTCTGAACCGCGCCGTCGCGACAGCGCGAGCGGTTCTTCTCGCCCCGCGCTAGCGCAGGGGATCAGTGCGTTAGCTCGTGGCCGAGAATGGCGCCGCCGACCGCACCGCCGACGGTGGCGGCGGTCTTGCCGGAGCCCTTGCCGAACTGGTTTCCGGCGTAGGCGCCGGCGCCGGCGCCGATCGTTTCAGCGCAGGCGCCCAGGCCGAGCGGGGTCAGCACGACGAGCGCGACAAGCGCCCGTTTGAGCGTAGTGCAAAGCGACCGGTCTCTATCACACATGACATCCACCTGCGAATAATTGCGCCTGTAGGAACAACGATCCGCGGCGACTTTTAGTCCGCGTCACGAGGCCCCCGCCTCAGGGGACGACTATTGCCAGCGATCTCGCACTCAGAATTTGTAGGATGTCCATACGCCGAGAAAGTCGATGTCCTTTGCATTGGCGGCTTTCAGGAAACCATCCGTCAGAAAGTGCACATAGGCGGCGTTGACGTTGATATGCGGGGTCGCCTGCCATTCGGCGTGTAGATAGAACTGTTCGCCCAGAAAGCGCTTGCCGTTGGCGGAGCCGGGCACGAGCGGAATGCCGGGCGGCTGGTAGAAGGCGTCGTGAGTGCTATAGCGCCAGAGAAGGTCAACCCCAGACAGCACCGCGAAGTCGCGCCACGGCTGTACGGTAATCGAGGGGAAAACATCGATGAGGTTGATCGGCGCGTTGATCGCGGCCTCGGTGAAATAGGCGAATTTCGGGAACAGCGGATTGAAGCTCCTGAGCGTTCCGCCCGCGCCGCCGCCGCTCGCGATATCGGCCTGCAACCCGAACCGCGGCTGCCCCGCTAGGCTTCCGATGGTATAGCCGGTGTTGGAGGCGAGCGTCCACGCGCGGATGTCCCGGGATCCAAAGTCTCCGAACTGAAAGACCCCTTCCGTGTCGTAGTCCCACGCCGCCGATCGACCCCAAATGCGCGTCCCCGCGGAGTGCCGCGTGTCGTTGGCCGTACCGGAATCGAATGACGCATTCTGGCGATTGAGGCCGAGATAGTAGGCGTCGAGATGGAGCCCGGGAACGGTTCCCACCGGCATGACGCCATAGACTCCCCAGAAGGCCTGTCCCGGGCCGGCATGGTCGTCGAAGTAGCCGCGCTCGGGAACGACCGGGCTCGTGACGAACGCGTCGACCCTGAGATCCGGCGCCTCATAGAAGACGCGTCCGCCATCGAAGCTCAGCCGGATGTTCGGGCCCTCGCGCACGTCGACCAGCCGGCTCGATCCGAATGAGATCTCTTGCCGGCCACCGCGAAATGTCACCGTTCCATTCTGACCGACCGAGGCCCTTAGGTCTGCAAATCCCTGCTGCAGATCCAAACGATCGACATCGGTCGGCGGCGACATGCTCCGAGACGTCGCCAGGTGGTTGCCGAACTGTATGAAGGTCCGATAGGCGTCGCCGATATGCAGATCGCCCTCAAGCAGCAAGCGATGCAAATCATAGGTCGTGGCGCCTTGCGGCGTACGACCGAAGAACGGATTGCTGAAGTGTTCGACGCGCTCTCGATCCTCTCCGCCGAAGTTGATGTAGCTTCGAGGCGCGATATCGAGCGGAATGAATTTGAGCGGCGCCCAGAAGTCATTCGGCCATGACGGATTCTGCCGATCGTCCGGAACGTCGTCATAGCGCAGGAAATGGTACGGCGTCTGCGGATCCCGCACGACCTGAGCCGCAGCCCGTTCGGCGGCGAAAAGCGGTAGTGCGATCGTCGCCGCCGCGATTGCGCGCGCGATCCTGTTGGAGACCGCGACCGTCTCCAGCGATCGGCCAAGCCTTGCTTTTTTATGGCGCCAAAACAAGCCGGCCCCTCGCTTCTCCACGGGCTACCTGCTCGTAAGCGGCGCGCCCCTCCGAGAGAGGGATCACGCGATCGATCATGGGCGGCTGGAAGGCGCCATACTCGAAGAAGGGGGTGAGAGCCTCGAGCAAAACCGCCGATCCGGCAGCATCGCGGTGGCGCGTATCCACCCCGAGGAGCCTGCTCTCATTGTGGTAGAAGTCAACAAGGTCGAAGCTGACACGGCGGTCTCCCACGGATGTGATCTCGACCTGTCTGCCGCGATGTCCGAGCGCCTTCAGCGCCGGCTCGAACATGGGTCCGCCGACCGTGTCGAAAACGACCTGCGCGCCGCTTCCGTTCGTCACGCGGCGAACAATGGAATCGGGAGCCTCTCCCTCGAGCACGAAGAAGTCGTCGATGGCGCGTGACGCCGGTGCATCAGGCGGAAGCGGCCGTCGGTCGACTCCGATGACGTGCGCTCCGCGCCACTTCCCGATCTGCGCTGCAGCACCTCCGACCCCTCCGCCCGCGCCGGTCACCAGCAAGGTCTCTCCAAAAGCGAGTTGCGCATACTCGACCACGCCGAGCCAGGCGGCGAGATACGTGACGCCGATCGCCGCCGCTTGCTCCAGCGACAGGGTCAGGGGCTTACGCCGAAGGCTCGCGATGGGAACGGCGATGAGCTCGGCATGACTGCCGTCGACCGAGTAGCCGATCTCGCCGCCGGTTCCCCAGACCTCCGCGCCGATCCAATCGGTCGGCCCATCGACGACCGTGCCGGCATAGTCGCGCCCGGGCACGCGGGGCAGGGTCGTGCCCTCCATCTTCCCTTCGACGTTCTTGACGTCGCTGGGACTGATCGCGCCGGCGGCGACTTTGACGATGGCTGTGATCGAATCGGCCTTCGGGTCGGGCAGTTCGATCAAACGCAGATTCGAGACGGGGCCGAACTCGGAGAATTGCAGGGCGCGCATGATTTATACTCCACGTGATCGGGTCGGACGCGTCGATCATCCTCAAATTACCCAGCACGAGCAGCCGAGCGCGCCCCAGAAGCTCTTGAGGTCGGAGATCGAAAGCTTTTTCGACCACGCCGTGGCGTGGTCGTGGCCGTGGACGGTGGGCCTCGATCTCTGCGACCCCGGCGGACCAGTTCTATAGGAAGAGGGAGGCTCATCACGAGCCGAGCGATCAGAAGGCCGAGATCGGTCATTGGCATGCTCAGAATTTGTATGAGGTCCAGATACCGACATAGTCGGTGTCCTTGCCGCCAGCTTTTGTAATGACCGGCCCGGCGAAGAAATGAACGTAGGCGGCGCTCACCTTGACGTGCTGGTCGATTTGCCAGCCGGCATCGAGATCGAACCCGCTGCCGATGTAGCGGGCGTTGCTCTGATCTCCGCGGACGAGCGGAATGAGCGGCACACGATAAAGGGCGTCGTGCGTGCTCTCGCGCCACAGGACGTCCACTCCGATGGTGACATCCACCCCGAACGCCGGATGGACGGTAACGGTCGGGTAGAGATCGAAGAAATTCGCCGGTGTGATGAGGTCGGCTTCCGAAAAGTACGCGTTCTTCGGAAAGAGCGGGTTGAACGTGCCGAGGGTGCCGTCCTTTCGGTTCTCGTCGCCGCTTGCAATGTTCGCCTTCAATCCCAGCCGGGGGCGCATCGGCGTTTGCTCGAACGTATAGCCGGTATCGGATGCCGCGGTCCAAGCAAGGATATCCTGGCTGCCGAAGCTGCCAACCTGCAGAACGAGCTCGGTGTTGTAGTCCCACTGCTTCGAATTGCCCCAAAGTCGCGTGCCGATCGAGTGGCGCTGCTCGCGGGCAATACCTTCGTCGAACAAGGCGTTCTTTCGGTCCAAGCCAAGGTAATAGAGGTCGGCGTAGAGACTCGGAACGAACGCGACAGGCGTCACGGCGTAGAGGCCCCAGAAAAGCTGGCTCTCGTCCGGTTGATCGTTGAAGGTGCCGGGCTTGTTCTGCACGGGCTTGGTGACGAAGGCATCCAATCTGAATTCGCCCTCGCGATAGAAGGCGCGGCCGCCATCGAAGCTGCGGCGAATGTTTGGAGATTCGCGCACCGAGACCAGCCGCTGCGATCCGAAGGCCATCTCTTGCCGTCCGACGCGAAGCGTCGCGCCGTCGGCAGGAAGTTGGGTCAAGTTCAAATCCATGAAGGCCTGTTGGATGTCGAGCCGATTGAGGTCAGTCGGCGAACGCAGATTGCCCCTGCCAGCCTGGAGATGATCGCCGAGCTGAACGAAGGCACGAAACTGCTCGCCGAGATGTAGATCAGCGCTTAGCAGCAGCCGGTGCAGGAGAGCGTCCTCGGAATTGCGGCGGCGCAGGCTGAAGAAGGGGCTGTCGAAATGATCGAAGCGTTCGCGAAGCTCGCCGCCGAAACTCAAATAGGTGTTCGGATCGCTGCCTAATGGGATGTACTTGAGCGGATCCCAAAAATCCGTCTGTCGCGCTGGATCGTGAAGATAGCTGTAGTCCTCGTCATAGCGGGACGGCTTGTAGACCGGTGCCTCGGACTGGGCCACCGCATCAGGCGAGGCAATTATCGCCATCAGCAAGGCGAGTGCGGTGATCGGTAGCCAGCCGTACTTGCTCGCCCTCACCGTGCGCCACTTCCCATGTTGGCGATGACCGTCGCCGATAACTCTGCCGGAAGGAGCGCACTCCCGCGGACGCTGGCAAACCCAACAGGAACGCGCCAAGCGCGCCCAGCGCGAGTCGAGGCAGCTACTCTCTTCCCTAATGTGCAGGAACTAGTTCTCGGCGATCTCATGTGCCTGCAGACCAGCGCGCAGACATTGCCGGTCTCCCGTCGGACGGCGGGGTAGTTGACATAGCCGGCACATCTTATCCCCTAGACCGCCCAGCACGCGCAGCCGAGCGCGCCCCAGAAGGATTTGAGATTGGCGATCGGCAGGCGGCTCGACCAGGCGGTCGCGTGCTGGTGGCCATGAATGGTGCAGGCGTGCGCGCAGCCGCAGGCCTCCGCGGCCTTGCGCAACGCCGCCGGCTGGTCGGCTGCGACCTTGTCGCCCCAGGCGGCGTAGCCGCCAAAGCTGCGGACCGGCGACCAGTCGGGCATCGCCGGCGGCGGCGAGCCCTCGTCGAAACGCGCGAAGTCGCCGGCCGCGTAGACGACCTTGCCGCCGACGACTGTAAGGTCGGAGGTCGTGTCGGCGATCTGGTCCTCGGCGCAGGCGAAATAGTCGCGGTCGGGAACGATGAGATCGGCGAGCTGGCCGATTTCGATGCGCCCCTTCTTGCCCTCCTCGTTGGAGAACCAGGTGACGTTCTCGGTCCACATCCGCAGCGCCGTCTCGCGGTCGAGGCAGTTGCGCTGCGGATAGAGCCGCATCCCGGCAATGGTCTTGCCGGTGACAAGCCAGGCCAGCGCGACCCAGGGGTTGTAGGAGGCGACGCGGGTCGCGTCCGTCCCGCCCGAGACCTTGACGCCGGCCGCAAGCATCCGCGAGACCGGCGGTGTCGCCTCGGCCGCGCCATGGCCATAGCGCTCGATGAAGTATTCGCCCTGATAGGCCATGCGGTGCTGCACCGCGATGCCGCCGCCGAGCGCCGCAATGCGGTCGATCGACTGGTCCGAGATCGTCTCGGCATGGTCGAAGAACCAGTTCAGCCCGGCGAGCGGAATATCCTGGTCGACGCGCTCGAACACGTCGAGCGCGCGCGAGATCGTCTCGTCGTAGGTGGCGTGCAGCCGCCAGGGCCAGCGGTTCTCGGCGAGGATGCGCACGACCGCTTCGAGTTCGCCCTCCATCTCCGGCGGCATGTCGGGTCGCGGCTGCCGGAAATCCTCGAAATCGGCGGCGGAGAAGACCAGCATCTCGCCGGCGCCGTTGTGCCGGAAGTAGTCGTCGCCCTGCTTGTACTTCGAGGTCCTGGTCCAGTTCAGGAAGTCCTCTTTCTCGCCCTTCGGCTTCTGGGTGAAGAGATTGTAGGCGAGCCGGACGGTGAGCTGGCCTTCGTCGGCAAGCTTCTGGACGACCGCGTAGTCTTCCGGATAGTTCTGGAAGCCGCCGCCCGCGTCGATCGCCCCGGTGACGCCGAGGCGGTTCAATTCGCGCATGAAGTGGCGGGTCGAGTTGACCTGATAGTCGAAGGGCAGCTTCGGTCCCTTGGCGAGCGTCGCGTAGAGGATGCCGGCATTGGGCTTGGCAAGGAGCAACCCGGTCGGGTTGCCGCTTGCGTCGCGCACGATCTGACCGCCCAGGCGCTTCTCCGCGAACTGGTGCTCGGTGAAGCCGCCGACGATCCGCACCCATTGCGGCGGCGGCGTGACGGCGACCTGTCGCTTCAGCATGCTCATGGCGTCGGCGAGCGAGCGCACGCCGTCCCAGCGCAGCTCCATGTTGAAGTTGAGCCCGCCGCGGATGATGTGAAGATGGTTGTCGATCAGGCCGGGGAGCACCCGTCGGCCCTTCAAGTCGATGATCTTAGTGTCCGGCGCAGCGAGCGGCATGACATCGGCGTCGCGGCCGACCGCCGTGAAGACGCCGTCCTTGATCGCGACCGCGCTGGCGGTCGGATTGGCGCGGTCGAGCGTGGTGAAGAGGCCGCGATGGAGAATGAGATCGGGCGCGTGGTTCGGGCGTTTGGTCATGAGCGGATCTCCGGCGATTGGACGGCCGCGGTATCGGCGAGTTGCTTGGGATGGCGCCCCGGCAGCTCGCCGAAGATGTGCGGCGTGCAATTCGCGCCATGCCAGGCGACGGAAAAAGGCGTGCCGGCGAGGAGCTGCTTGGCCACCGGGATGACTTGCTCGCCGACGAGGATGCCGAGCAGCCCGACCAGGGCGACCAGCGGCGGCGCCGGCGAGCGGATATTGAGGAGGCTGTAAATGATGCCGACGAGAAGCCCGGCGGCGAGCGACAATAGGTACATCTTCATCGGCGGAGTTCCTCGTTGAGGCGGGAGGGGGCCGACGCAGTCGGTCGGCCCCCGGCCCAGGCTCAGTTCCGCTTCGAGGCTGGCGCGGGGCCGGCCTCCGAAGCGTGCTCGCCGATCGCCCATTTCGAGAAACGGACCTGAATGCCGTAGGGCGTCAGGTCCTTCAGGATCTCCATGACGCCGTTATAGGTGGCGGCGCGGCCCCAGTCCTGCTGCAGCTCGAAGATGAATTGGAGCGTGGTCAGCGGTACGGCGCCGGCCTGCACCATGCGTTGGATGGCGCGCTCGTGCGCCTCGGGTGAGGTGTCGCCGCAGGCATCGGCGACGACGAAGACCTCGTAGCCGGCAGCCAGCATATCGAGTGTCGGGAAGTTGACGCAGGCGCCGGTCCAGAGACCGGCGACGGCGATGCGCTTGCGCCCGGTCGCCTCGACCGCCTTGCGGAAGTTTGCATCGAGCCAGGAATTTATCGACGTGCGATCGATCACCTTGTGGTCAGGGTAGATCGTCTCCGTCACTTCCGGCATGAATGGACCCGAAAAGCTGTCCCTCGCCACCGTGCTGATGATGGTCGGCACCTCGAACAGCTTTGACGTGCGTGCCAGGATCTGGACGTTGTCGACGATGGTCTTGCGGTCGTGGCTCTGCACGCCCTGGAACATCGCCGGCTGGAAGTCGATCAGCGCGAGGGCGCATGTCGACGGGCTGATCATCTGCTGGAAGGACATGTGACGTCTCCGATGTTTAAGGGTCCGAGTGGGTGTGTCTTGCGTCGCTACGATCGACTTGGGGCCTCTTGTCGAGATTATTACTTTCTTGCGGAAAACTGCACGACCGTCTTGGGGGCTCTTGTCGCAATTGTTGCTTTCTTGGCAAAAAACGGCGCGACGTGTCGCGGAGGTCGCCCGCTGCGGCGCCGTCGTGCGCCCCGATGCGTCGACGACAAAATGGCGCTCGACGCCGACGATCAACATAGAAAGGATGGAATGTCATAGTTTCCATTTTCGAGGCTTCGCCATGTCACTTCCGGATCTCGAAGCGTGGGCGATCTTCGCCAAGATCGCCGAAACCGGCTCCTTCGCGGGCGCCGCCGCCGAGCTCGGCCTTGCGAGCGCGACGGTGTCGAAGGCAGTGAAGCGGCTGGAGGCGCGCGTTGGCGAGCGGCTGATCCACCGGACCTCGCGTCGCTTCTCGCTCACCGAAACCGGCCGCGTGCTGGCGGTGCGCGCGGCGCAGATCCTCGCCGAGGGCGAAGCGGTCGAGATCGAGGCGAAGGCGAAATCGGCGACCCCGCGGGGCCGCGTGCGGCTCGCCGCGCCCATGTCGTTCGGGCTGCGTCACGTCGCGCCGGCCCTGCCGGATTTCCTGGCCACCTATCCCGAGGTCTCGGTCGATCTGCAGCTCGACGACCGGATCGTCGACCTCGTCGCCAATGGCATCGACATCGCGGTGCGCATCGCCGACCTGCGGGATTCGAGCCTGATCGCGCGCCGGCTTTGCCCGGTGCGTCGCTGGGTGGTGGGGACGCCGGCCTATTTCGCGAGGCATGGGACGCCGCGGCGGCCGCGCGATCTCAAGGACCACGCGTGCCTCGGCTACAGCTACC
>WNFI01280273.1_pt1 | contig 11309 bp, 10 predicted proteins | sample 5400471 | NCBI WGS metagenome assembly WNFI01 (sample SAMN13153348, study PRJNA577476) | soil metagenome | isolation source: 100 cm saprolite on Douglas fir-dominated hillslope | place: USA:California | collected 2013-09-17
TGGCCGCCGTTCAGGATTACGCGCTGATGTCCGGGCGCGCGTTTGTGAACATCTTCACAAGTCCGCACTACTTTCAAGACACGTTGGAGCAGATGGATTTTATCGGAGCGGGGTCGCTACCGATTATTCTGCTGTCGGGGTTCTTTATCGGTGCGGTGATGGTTTTGCAGACCGGATCGCAATTCATCCGATTTGGACAGACATCGCTGACCGGCGACGTGGTGGCCATTGCGCTGGTACGGGAGCTCGGGCCGGCGTTCACGGGCCTGTTGGTGACGGGCCGATGTGCAACGGGCATTGCTTCGGAGCTGGGATCGATGCTAGTGACGGAGCAGGTCGATGCGATGAGGGCGATGGGAACGGATCCCAGTCGCAAGCTGGTGGCGCCGCGATTGCTTGCCGCTTTGCTGATGCTCCCTCTGTTGACGGCGCTGATGGATTTTATTGGGCTATTGGGAGGGTGCACCGCATCGGTGTTTTCGCTCCGGCTGGGAGCAGTGGAATTCTGGCGGCGAGCCATTGACGCGCTGGATTTTGCGGACCTGATGCAAGGATTTTCGAAGCCGGTGATATTCGGTTTCATTTTGTCCACCATCGGGTGCTACAAGGGTCTGACGGTGCGCGGCGGCACGCAGGGAGTGGGGCGCGCCACGACGTCGGCGGCAGTAGTAGGCTCGGTGCTGATCATCGTGGCCGATGCGTTTTTGACCAAGCTTTCGCTATTCCTCTCCGACAAAGTTTTCTGATGCAAGGGCCCGCCTGTTCGAATCTTCCAGGACGATTCCTTTCAAAACCAGAGTGCATTTGCCGATATAATCACCAAGTAAGTCCATGAACACACCGGCAAAAGAGGGGGCAGGCGTCGGACCGGCCATCACGTTTGAAGACGTGCGCATGGGGTTCGAGGAAGGCGAAGTGCTGAGGGGAGTCACCTTCCAGGTGCAGGAGCGGGAAACGCTGGTTTTGATGGGGGAAACGGGAACGGGAAAAACCCTGACGTTGAAGATGGCCGCCGGGCTGCTGGCGCCGAACAGCGGAAGCGTTGTTGTGCTGGGGAAGGAAGTCTCGGAGATGCCCGAGCGCGAGTTGCTGACGTTCCGGCAGAAGGTCGGGTTCGTATTTCAAGAAGGCGCGCTGTTTGATTCGATGTCGGTGGCGGACAATGTGGCTTACCGGCTTCGCGAAGAGCGGGTGCCAGAAGAAGAGATCGAGCCCCGAGTTCGGGAAGTTTTAAGATTTGTTGAACTGGAGCACACATTGGATCAAATCCTTTCGGAACTCTCGGGGGGAATGAGGCGGCGAGTTTCGATTGCCAGGGCGCTGATCAACCGCCCGCCCATCGTGTTGTACGATTCACCGACGGCGGGGCTCGACCCGGTGACCTCGCAGACGATCATCACGCTGATCTTGCGGTTGCGGGACGTCTATGGAGTGACCGCGCTGTTGGCCACGCAGCGCTTGCAGGATGGTTTTGCGCTGGCGAATTTTCATTTCGATCCGGCGACGAGACGGGTTGTTCCCAACGCGAAGAACGGAAACGGCGGGGCTGCCACAAACACGGCCAGGACGCGCTTTCTGGTCTATAAGGACGGCGGTATTTATTTCGAAGGCGAGCAAAGCGAACTGGCCAACACCGGGGACCCTTATCTGAAGCGATTTCTGGTGTGAATTTAGAGTAGTCTGATTCGGCGGAGGAGTCCTGAGCCCCAAGTACCGGCTGAAGACATATCTGCCGGAGGTAGCGCTTTTGACTGGTGGAGCCCCAGTGCGGCTGGACGGAGTGGAAGTGGGAAACGTGGAATCGATCCGGCTATTGCCACGAACGCAGGGCAAGGCACTCGACAAAAATAAGAACATCGAAGTTGTAATGCGAGTGGACAAGAAGTATCAGAACGACATTCTGACGGATTCAATCGCGAGGCTGGTCACGGAAGGGCTTCTGGGCAACCGATATGTAAGCATCACACGAGGTCTCACGGGGGCGCCCATCGGGGACTCCGGCGTAATTCCGGGTTCGGAAGAGAAGGCCATGAAGGAAGTGGTGGAACGGAGCGCCGAGGTGTTGGGAAACCTCAACGCCCTTTCGGACGACATCAGTGAACTGATCCAGGGCGTGAAGGAAGGGAAGGGTTCGCTGGGAAAACTGTTGACGGACGAACAGGCGTACAACCACCTCAACAGCATGCTGGCGAAGGGCGATGCGATGCTGGCGAACATTCAGGCAGGCCAAGGCACGCTGGGAAAGATTGTGACCTCGGACGAGATGTACACGAAAGTGGACAAAGGGCTGGACAACGTAAACGTGATTCTAGCGGACGTGCGTGCGCAAAAAGGGACGATTGGAAAGCTGATGTACGACCCGACGCTGTACGATCAGGCCAAGCAAGCGATCACCAATGCCAATGGGATGATCGGGGACGTGCGCGAAGGAAAGGGAACGTTAGGAAAGCTCGCGACGGACGATACGCTCTACACCAAATTACGTGAAACCAGCGCGAACCTCTCCACGGCAACGGCGAAGCTCAATGACAATTCGTCCACAGCGGGAAAACTTTTTTCGGACCCGAAACTCTACGACAACCTGACGAATCTAACGGGGGACATGCGCCTGCTGATCGGTGATTTCCGGAAGAATCCGAAGAAGTTTCTGCACATAAAAATCACTCTCTTCTAGATGCGGCCAGGAGCTTTGCGGCGAGCGGGTGCGTGTGTTGTAATGCAAATGTAACAATTAAAGATTACTCTCGCGGGCGGACGAGTTTCTCTCAAATCAGATGACCGAAATACAAGACGTCGTACAAAAGGCGCCGCGGAGCGAGCCGGCAAAATCCACCCTTCCGCAACCGGGCAAGCCGGTTCCCAGCCGCTCTTACCCGGGAGCTTTGATTGTAGTGGAAGGAACGGACGGTTCAGGCAAGAGCACTCAGCTTTATTTGTTGAAGCGGTGGCTGGAAATCGGCGGATACCGGCTTCATTTCACGGAATGGAATTCATCGCCGCTGGTGAAATCGGCGACGCGACGGGGAAAACAGCGGCGGTTGCTGACTCCGACAACGTTTTCGCTACTGCATGCGGCGGATTTTGCTGATCGTTGCGAGCGGCAGATCATGCCGCTGCTGCAGGGCGACTACCTGGTCCTTGCCGATCGCTACGTTTATACGGCGTTCGCGCGAGATGCCGCGCGGGGCTGTCCGGCGCGATGGCTGCGGAATTTATACCGGTTTGCCCCAGTTCCGGACATAACCTTTTATTTCCGTGCGCCGCTGGACGTGGCGGTGCACCGCATTCTGAGCGGGCGCCCCAAACTCAAATACTACGAAGCGGGCATGGATTTGGGCATGTCGTATGATCGGGCCGAGAGTTTCCGGCTGTTCCAAGCGCGGATTTTGGAAGAATACGACAAGATGGTGGACACCGACAACTTCGTGGTATTGGATGGCACGCTGCCTGTGAACAAGTTGCAAAAACAGATGCGCGAAATCGTAGCTTCCAAAATCGATCTCAAGCGCTTCGCTCCTCGCGCTCTAGAAGCGGAATAATCATGCCGGACCAGGAAAAAGAAAAAACGGTAGCGGCGGTTCCTCAAGCGGAAACGCCCGCGGCTGCGCCTCCGGCGGCCGCGCCGCAGCCGGCTGCGGCAAAAACGGCGGCGGTTACCGAAGAAGCTTCATCTCAATATTTTTTTGGCGAGCCACTGGTCGGATTTGATCCGAGCGAAATTACCGGCAGCCTAGTTGTGATTGAAGGGATGGACGGGTCGGGGCGGTCGACGCAGATTGCGTTGCTGCAGGAGTGGCTGGAGTCCGAAGGGTTTGCGGTGCAGACGAGCGGGCTGCGCCGTTCGAATCTGGTGGGACGCGACATCGATGAATTGCTAGCGAAGAACGCCGCGACGCGGTTGACGCTGGCGCTGATGTACGCGACGGATTTTTTCGACCAGATAGAGCACCGAATTTTGCCGGCGTTGCGGTCGGGGACGATCGTGTTGGCGGATCGATTTATTTTCACCTTGATTGCGCGTGGCGTGGTGCGCGGCATCAATCGTCACACGATCTCTACTGGTCTTTCATCCGCTATCAGACAATGATCAAGCGTGAATTTGAAGTCATGGCCAAAAAGCACAGTTTCCTCGAACTGGACGGGGAAGCCAGCGTCCCTGCTGTGAACAAGCAATTGCGACACCGCATCGGCGAGCAATTGGGAATTCGCGCGACGAAATACACGCCTTCCGCCGCGCTTGCGCACCTCTGGCGGTAAATCCTGAAATGTCCGAGCCGGTTCATATCGCGGCCATCGACGCCGGTTCCAACGCGGTGCGCTTGTCCGTGGCGCGCGCGTATTCTGCGCTGGATATCGAGCCGGTGCACACGGAACGCTACCCACTGCGCCTGGGAGAGAGCGTCTTCGTGCGGCACCGCTTCAGCGAAGAGATTTCGAGCAAAGCCGCGAAAGCCTTCCGGCATTTCCGCGAATTGATGGACGAATTCGGCGTCACCCGATATCGCGCGGTGGCGACAAGCGCGACGCGCGAGGCGCGAAACCGCGATGCCTTCGTTCGCGGCATTAAGCAGAAATCAGGAATCAGGCTGGAAGTAATTAGCGCCGCGGAGGAATCGCGGCTGGGCAGGGAAGCGGTACTAGCCGCGCTAGGGCCGGAGGCCCCGCCTCGTTGCATCGTCGATCTCGGCGGCGGCAGTCTCGAGCTCAGCATATTGCGGGACCACAACGTAGAGCAGGCCGCGCAATTGCCGGTGGGCACCGTGCGATTAATGACCACGCTCGAACTCCCCGGCGTGATTCGCGCGGCAGAGGCGGAGCAAGTTCGGCGGTACGTCCGCGCATTGTTGGAATCCAAGTTGGTGCCGCGGCCGAATCTTGGGGAGAGCATCGCGGTGGCGCTAGGCGGGAACGCGGAAACGCTGGCGAATATCGCGCCCGGCCCGCGGCAGCACGGCTTGCAGACCATGGAATTGTCCCTCCTTCGTTCGCGCCTTCCGGACATTTTGAGCCGAGATGTGCGCGAGCGCATGAAAGCCTATGCCGTGCGGCGCGACCGCGCGGACGTGATCGGAGTGGCCGCCATCACATTTCTAACGTTGGGGCGCTATTTGAACTTGCGGACCTTTGCGATTCCCGGCGTGGGTGTGCGCGAAGGGCTTCTTCAAGAGATTGCTCGGGAGGTGTTCTCGCGGAAAGAGCCGCACCGCTACAACGCCGCGGCGCGGCAATTGCTCGTGGGCACGCGGAGTTTTGCGCGGCGGCTCGGATACGAACAGCAGCACGCCGAGCACGTGCGCGAGCTGAGTATCCAATTGTTCGATCAATTGCAGGCCGTGCACCACATGCCTGCGCATTCGCGAGTGTTGCTGGAGGCTGGCGCGCTCCTGCACGATACCGGGCACATGATCAGCCATCGCGGACATCACAAACATGGTGAGTACCTGGCGATGAGCGGCGATATCCCGGGCCTGGAAGGCCGCGACCGCGCGGTGGTGGCGGCTTTGGTGCGCTATCACAATCGAAAGTCGGAGCCCGCCGGACATCACATGGCCTACTCCTCGCTGAACAGCTCCGACCAGCGGATCACCCGGAGACTGGCGGCGCTCTTGCGTATCGCGGAGGCTCTCGATCATTCGCACCGGCAGAAAGTGCTGAAGGTTCGCGCTTCGTTTCAGCAGGGCGCCGTGGGTTTGCAGGTGCACGCTCGCGGAGATGTGGCGGAAGATTTGAGAGACGCGGACCGCAGCGCGGAGTTGTTTGAGAAGGAATTTCACGTGAGGCTTTATTTCCGTCCGGCGACGTCGCCCTGAGAGCTTTGAGTTTTTGGTTGTAAGCCGAAAAAGACATGTCAGGGCTGCTGCGGTTGATTTTCCGCCGCGCCAATTCTGGCAGCAAGTTGAGAGGGAACTATGCAGCTCTACATAGTTAGGCACGGAATCGCCATCGATCGTGAAGATCCGAAGTGCCCGCCGGACCCGGAACGGTATTTGACAGAGGAAGGCATCGAAAATACCAAGCAAGTGGCAAAAGGTGTCGCGGCGCTTGGTGTGACCGCGGACCTATTCCTGACGAGCCCCTACGTGCGCGCGTCGCAGACAGCGGAAATTTTTGCCGGCGCGCTGGACTTCGCCAAGCAAAAAATCCGGCGAACGGATTTGCTGTTGCCGGGCGCCGAGCCTTCGCTGTTGTTTCGGGAGCTTGCAAAGGAGAAGCAGGCGTCTTCGGTTTTTCTCTTTGGACATGCTCCGCAACTCGACGACGTTCTCGCTACGGCGCTCGGGGCGAAGAAGCACCTGACCGGATTGAAAAAAGCGGGTGTGGCGTTTGTGGAATTGAAACGACTCTCGCCGCCGATTGGCGAGCTTGTTTGGCTGGCGACTCCCAAGTTGCTGCGGCGCGCCGGGAAATAGATAGGCGAACTTCGTTAGTCGGAAGCCAGGACGGCAAACTCAGGAGCGGGCCGGGGCGTTAGGGCAACGACTTTCTCCGGCTTGATAACGCCCTTCAAAATCAACGGCATCTGAAGGCAATCTTCAAGCAAATGTTTTCCTGCCGCCAGCCGCGAAACTGATTCCACATCATCGGATAGGCCCGGTACCCGCAGAACGATGGCCTCGCTGGACTTTTCGGCGCGCAGCCCTGCGCCGCTCGCGACACCGCACTTGCGCAGCGCGCGCGCCAGCCGCAAAACGCCCGCAAGCGCGCGGACGCGCTTCTTCTGGTCGGCGGAAAGTTTCGAAAAAGGACCACCCTGTTCGCGAGGTTCGCTGCCGCGATGGTAGCGAACCGCCAGCGCGAGCAACTCCCACTCTTGGTTGCTCCATCCGGGAGGTGGGGGCAGGCCAAGCAGGAATTTGCGTGCGGCTTTTTGGGGAGATTTTCCCCCTTCGGCATCGCCAACGCCGTGCAAGCGAACCGCGGCGAGCAGCACCCGGCGAAGCGACGCGTCGCCGAAGGCAGCGGAAGAATCAGCTCGCTTGAAAGCATCGAAAAGAGCCACGGCCACACGGGAAACTTGAGAGGTGCGGCGTAAGTGTGGATCAACAGCGCGGGCGGTAGCGCGCAAGCGGGCGAGAGCGGCCGTTTCGACGCGGCCATTCGTAGGCAGCCCGGAACGCCATATGTTCCAAACGCTGGTCTTGCCGAGAGTGAGCTGGCGATAGGTTTCGATGCGTTCGTGGCGCTCGCGCTCAATAATATCCTGCCAAAGTCCTAGAGAGTCTTCTGTTTCGAGGAAGTCCGACTTCGGTGCGCAAAGCCTTGGCGTGAAGTTCCCGCGCGCTTTCGAATCGTTCTAGCGCGAGGCATTCGGCGGCGAGACTTCCGACGGGCACGAGACGGGAGCGATGGCCAAGAGTACGCTCGAGGTGCTTCCAGGATTTTTGATCGAATTTGGCGGCCACGCGCAATGCGTTCTCACGCAGATGGGGTTCGCTTGTTTCGAACGAAGTTTGCAGGTGCGTGCGGACAGGATCCGTTTCGGGGGCGAGTTTCTTGACCCACTCCTCCATCACTTGAGAATCGCGAAGTACACCAAGCTCGCGGAAGAGTTTGCGCGCGATTTTTCGCATCGCCGGCCAGGCAGGATCGGGGTCTACCTCTTCCATGACCGCAGCGACGGAGCGGCAGCGGCGAATGGCCACACGGAGGTCGTGAACCGCGTCCACGTTGGGAGACGAGCGGACGTTTTCCAGTTCCTTGATGACGCGGTCCATCCAGAAGGAAAGACCACGGTGCTCCGGGCGCGCTCCGGAGGGGAGGGCCGTGACGGTTGCCATGTCGAGAATCCTGAACGTGCCTGCGAATGTCCCGTGGGGGGACCCCTGTCGAAGGCAGGGTCATCGTAACGCGCTGGAATGGTCGAGTCCAGCCGTGGGCTGTGGAAAACTCTGGGTTATCGAAGTGATGGTGCTGGACTGAAAGGGTGCTTACCTGGCCCGGAAACTGGCCGCAGGTGTCCTCTAATGCATTCCTACTATTGCTGGCCACCGTACCTGACAGCTAGAGTCCACCTACCCAGGGCTGAACACATATCTCACGTCCATCTCACATCGGCGGAATAGTTTGTTTCTTGTGCCCGGAACCATACGTTCGTTTGAGCGGGCATTCTCTTTTCGGAGAGACAACCACATGAAGCGATGCTGCGTACTTCTATTTTTACTTGGGCTCGCGGTTCCCGCGTTCGGCCAGAGCAACTATGCCCTTCTCACGGGAACGGTGACGGATGCACAACACCTTCCGGTAGTCGGAGCTGCCATCGAACTGACCGCTGCCAGCACAGGAGCGGTCCGCCGCGTGGTCACGAACCAGCGAGGGCTATTCGAAGCCCCGGCTCTCCTTCCCGATGATTACCAGCTAAAGGTTGTGGCCTCCGGCTTTGCGGCGACCACCCAGACCGTGCGCCTGGAGGTCGGACAGAAGCTAGCCCTGGAGATCAGCCTGAAGCTTAGTTCCGTCGCGCAAGACGTAAAGGTCACCGCTGGGAGCGAAGTTTTGCGAACGAGCGATGCAAGCGTAGGAGAAGTTGTCGAGCCCACATCCATTGCCGAATTGCCGCTGAACGGGCGTATGTTGATCGACCTCGTGCTCACCGTGCCCGGCGCACATGTGGGGTTTGGCGCGCAGACGGGATCCACGAATCCGCTGTACTGGCGGCCGGGGCAAAGATCGGCTGTGGTGATTGGTGGAGCCCGCCCGAACGCTAACTCCTTCCTGCTCGACGGCGCGACAAACACGGATCCCACGTTCAACACGCAAAATTTGAGTCCTTCTCCCGATGCGGTCAAGGAATTTCAAGTGGAAACAAGCAGCTATACGGCGGACATGGGAGGCGCCGGCGGCGGACAAATCAATATCGTCACGCACTCCGGCTCCAGCCAATACCACGGAACGGTTTACGAGTTTATCCGTAACGGTGCGATGGATGCGAGCACGTTCGACTCCATGGGGAATAATCACCTGGTACAGAATAATTTCGGTGCCTCGTTCGGCGGCCCCCTCTTTGGAAAGAAGACGTTTTTCTTCGTCAACTACGAAGGCCTGCGTCTGGCGCAGGCCAATGCCCAGATTTTGACCGTCCCGACGCCGGACGAAGTCAAGGGCGATTTCAGCAAAAGCAGCGTGAAAATTTACGATCCGACCACCGCCGCCGCAAATCCCAGCTACAACCCGAGTCTGCCGACCGGGCCGTCCAATTTCCCTTATACGCGGGCGCAATTTCCCAACAATCAGATTCCCACAAACAGGATCAATCCGCTCCTCGAGGATTTCCTGATGTCCTATGTTCCCATGGCGAACATGATGATGGTGGCGGGCGCCGCAGACTCCAACAATTACCTGGATGTCCGGAACGAAGCCCACTTCCAGAACGAGGGAACTTTCCGGGTGGACCACAATTTCTCGAACGGCGACACCTTGCTGGTGCGCTACTCTGCCGGCGGCGAACATGGATTCTCCCCGAGCAGCGGCATGACCTCGACGACGGAAAACCTTCCCGGCTTTGGCGTGAACTTCAATAACCTGTCCCAGCAGGCTGTTGGGTCGTGGAACCATATTTTTGCCAGCAACAGGGTCAATACCGCGTCCCTGGCAGTATCACGGCTTTCGATGGACCGGACCTCACAGAACGATGGAGTCAACGATATCGTTGGAGCGCTAGGTATTCAGGGAATCGGCTTCGGCGGAAAGAACGCCTGGGGTGCTCCCTGGTTCGCCGCGCAGGGATACACGGGGATCGGCGACACTTTCGCGGCAACGCCGATGCATGCCTGGGACACTACGTTTGAAGTGCGGGATACCTACGCTTGGCAGCGTGGTCGCCACGGCATGAAGTTCGGCGGGGAATTTCACCGTTACTTCTGGCCAATGTGGGGATTCTTCCAAAATCGCGGCTACTACCAGTACACCACCGGGTACACCACGGAATTTGGATTTAATGATGGCAGCGGCTCCGGATTAGCCAGCATGCTGCTCAGCCTCCCCGCCGTGAAACAGCGCCAGGCTGGCATCCCGCAAATGGATTTGCGCGCCTGGGGTATGGGGACTTTCGCTGAAGATAGCTGGCAAGTGACACCCACGACGACAATCAACATTGGTTTGCGCTATGAGTACACCAGCCCGCTCTACGACAAGGACAACACGAACACAAACCTGATTTTCAACAAAGGCGTTCCTTCTGTATTCATCGGCGGTGAGTTGGGTTACCCGCGAGGGCTGATGTACGCCAACAAGCACAACTTTGCGCCCCGTCTGGGAATTGCCAAAAACCTTCCGGGCGTGGGCCTGGTATTTCATGCGGCCTACGGAATCTTTTTCACCCCAGTCGATCTCAACACGTGGTGCAACCAGCGGCACAACGTCCCGTTCGTTTTCCCTGAAACGCAGCAAGCCGACAACTTCACTCCGCCAGCGGCGCTTTTCAACACGGGCATGAATTTCGGCACACCGGTTCTGGGTACGGGCACGCTCACGCCAACGACCGTGAGTTTCACAGCCTTCGATTCTCATTCTCCGGCGCAATATGTCCAGCAATGGAACGCATCGGTGCAAAAGAGCTTCGGGCAAAACACATCTCTCGAAGTTGGCTACATCGGTTCCCGCGGATTCCATCTGCAAAGAGCGCACCTGATCAACAACACTCTCCCTGGGCCCGGCCCGCTTGGCCCGCGGCGCCCGTTCAAGACGCTTACGTTTGTGCCGGGCACGACCTTGACCCCCAGCAGCGCCACTGCGGTCATCCAGAGCGAAACCTTTCCGGTCAGCACCATCAACTTGCTGGAAAACACCGCTCAAAGCTGGTACGACGCGGCTTACATCAATGTCCGCCGGCGCTACTCGCATGGGCTCAGCCTTCTCGCCAACTATACTTTCGCCAAGAACCTCACCAATGCGCCGGACTTTCGTTCTCCGATGGACGAATCCACAATTCCCCAAAACAATCTGAATCTGAACCTGGAGAAAGGTCCCGGCTGTGACGTCCGCCACCGCTTCGCCCTCAGCAGCGTTTACGAGATTCCCGCCTTTAAGCGGCAGGAATGGGTTCGCGCAATAACCCAGGACTGGCATCTCTCGACCATCTATCAGGTCGAATCGGGTATGCCCTTCACCATCTCCGTATTCGGAGACACCGCCAACTCCGGGACGGTGCTGGGAGAGAATCCAGTCCGCGCCAACGTTACCGGCCAGCCTGTGTTTGGCGCTGGCACCCGCACCGCCGACGAGTGGTTCAACCCCGCGGCGTTTGCTACACCACCGGCTTTTACCTACGGAAATGCCGGGAGAAATTCCGTGTACGGGCCGCCCCTGCAGAC
>WNFI01164393.1_pt1 | contig 11308 bp, 9 predicted proteins | sample 5400471 | NCBI WGS metagenome assembly WNFI01 (sample SAMN13153348, study PRJNA577476) | soil metagenome | isolation source: 100 cm saprolite on Douglas fir-dominated hillslope | place: USA:California | collected 2013-09-17
GATTGACAGCGTTTCAGTGTCCCTCGTATCTTGAGACTGTTTATCTCACAGAGAGACGAATCGAGTGACACGACTGACCTTCAGCCTGCTCCTCGCCGCTCTCACCACTTCGGCGCCCACGTGCCGGGCCGAAACCGGCTATGACCTTTGGCTGCGCTACGCGCGGCTGCCCGAGTCCTCCCAGCCCCTCTCCTATCGGCAATTCGTGACCGCGATCGTCGTGCCCAAGCGGTCCCTCACCCGGGACATAGTCGCGGCAGAGTTGCGGCGGGGCTTGCTCAGCTTGTTGGGTGCGGACGCGCCCAGCTCCGACGAAGTGCGAGGCGCCGGCGCGGTCGTGGTTGGCACGCCGACAAGCTCGCCGGCGATCGCGGCGCTCGGCTGGCAGCAGATGCTCGCGGCGCTTGGCACCGAAGGCTACTTGATTCGCTCGACGGCCATCGGCGGCCATCCCGTGACCGCGATCGCCTCGGCCGGCGAGGCGGGCACGCTGTACGGCACCTTTCATTTCCTGCGTTTGATCCAGACCGGGCGGCCGCTCGCCCGCCTGGACATTGCCGAGCGCCCGCGGCTCGACAGGCGGTTGCTGAACCACTGGGACAACCTCGACGGCACGATCGAACGCGGGTACGCGGGGGCCTCGCTCTGGCCTTGGGCGGAGCTGCCCGATCGCATCGACCCTCGCGTTCTCGACTACGCCCGCGCGAATGCTTCTATCGGCATCAACGGCGCCGTCCTCAACAGCGTGAACGCCAAGCCCGAGTCGCTCAGCACCCCCTATCTCGAGAAGGCCGCGGCGCTCGCTCGCGCGCTCCGGCCTTACGGCATTCGCGTCTACCTGTCGGCGAACTTCGCCGCCCCCAAGCTCCTGGGCGACCTGCCGACGGCGGATCCGATCGACCCCAAGGTCGCGGCGTGGTGGCGGGAGAAGGCCGTCGAGATCTATCACCTCATTCCCGACTTCGGCGGCTTCGTGGTCAAGGCCAACAGCGAGGGCCAGCCCGGGCCGCAGGATTACGGCCGGACTCATGCCCAGGGCGCGAACGTCCTGGCGGACGCCGTCGCTCCGCAGGGCGGCGTCGTTATGTGGCGGGCCTTCGTCTACGATGCTCGTGTCGACCCGGATCGCGTCAAGCGTGCCTATCTCGAGTTCGTGCCGCTCGACGGCCGTTTCCGCGGCAACGTCTTTGTCCAAGTGAAGAACGGGCCGCTGGATTTCCAGCCGCGGGAGCCTTTTCATCCGCTCTTCGGCGCGATGCCCAAGACATCGCTGCTGGCCGAGCTCCAGATCACTCAGGAGTACCTCGGTCAGGCGAACCATCTCGTCTACCTGGCACCGATGTGGAAGGAATTCCTGGACTCGGACACGCATGCCAAGGGTCCGGGCTCGCTCGTGGCCAAGGTGATCGACGGGAGCCTCGAGGGTCACCGCCAGACCGGCATCGCGGGCGTTGCCAACACCGGCAGCGACCTCAACTGGTGTGGGCACCACTTCGCGCAGGCCAACTGGTACGCGTACGGTCGGCTGGCGTGGGACCCGAGCCTGAGCGCGGAGGCGATCGCGGACGAGTGGGTGCGGATGACATGGGGTCACGATCCCGACCTCGTCACGACCATCCGTGGGATGATGCTCAGCTCGCGCGAGACGTTCGTGCGCTACAGCATGCCACTCGGCTTGCACCACCTGATCGGCGGCGACCACTACGCACCGATGCCCGAGAACGCGGATCCCCGGCGCGCGGATTGGTCCGCGACCTACTATCACCGCGCGGAAGCCTCTGGCATCGGCTACGACCGGACGCACGACGGCAGTGGTGCGGTCGAGCAGTACCGCTCGCCGCTGCGAGAGAAGTGGAGTGATCCCAAGACCTGTCCCGACGAGCTTCTACTCTGGTTCCACCACTTACCCTGGGACCAGAGCCTCAGGTCGGGCCGAACGCTCTGGCAGGAATTGGTCCGCGAGTACGAGCGGGGCGCCGACGAGGCCCGACACCTCGAGGCGCGCTGGAGGACGCTCCAGGGTAAAGTCGATGACGAACGATACCAGGCCGTGCTGACGAAACTGCGGGGCCAAGCCGAGGACGCCGCCGCCTGGAGCGACAAGTGCCTCCGCTACNNCCCCCGCCGGGAGCACTTTCAGACTCGATCGGATCACAGGGGACGCGATCGGCCTAGGGCTCTTCACCGACCCGAGCGGGGGGCGCTGAAGGAAGGCCAAGGGCTGGGAATCACGAAAGGATGGGCGCCGCGAAGGCGGGCGTGTGGATGAGGGCCGCGGCGCCCCGCAGCCGCGGGTACTCCCCGACGGGGACGGTGAGGATCTCCGTCTCGCCGGTGTCACGGACGATCTCATCTTCGCGGAGGCCTTCGTGTGCCGTGGGGGAGACGAGGTCCCACACCGTCGTGATCTCCCCGCCGACGTAGATGCGCTGTGGGTCTACCGCCTTGATGATGGTCGCGAGGCCGCGGCCCACGAAGAATCCGGTCTCGCGGATCGTCTCCAGAGCGCGGTCCTCGCTCGCCCGCGCGCGGGTCAGGATGTGCTCGATGGTGACCGAGCCCGTCTCCTCCGACGCCGGCCATGAGGGGTCGGTGCCGCGGTAGCGGGCGATGATAGCCCGCTTCGAGACGTAGGCCTCCCAGCAGCCCCGCTGGCCGCATGAGCAGTGGGGCCCGTACATGTTGAGGGGGACGTGCCCGAACTCCCCCGCCGTGTTGTGCACGCCGCGTAGTAGCTTGCCGTCGACGGCGATGCCCACGCCCACCCCGTCGGAGACGTTGACGAACGCTACCGGGCCGTCGACGGGCGCGTCGCCTCGCACGGCCCACACCTGCCCGAGCACGCAGGCCTTGGTCGAGTTCTCGATCACGACTGGAAGTCGCATCGCCGCCCGCAGCGGATCGAGGAGATCCACGTCGCGCCAGCCCAGGGTGGGCGAGAACTTGAGCCGTCCCGCGGGGTCGACGAGCCCCGACACCGACACCCCGACCCCCACGCACTGGCCGACCTCCGGATGGCTGTCGAGGAGGTGGGCGGCGGCGACGGCCACCTCCTTGACGAGGAGCGGAGGACGGCGGGGGGTGGAGAACTCGAACACCTCCACGAGGGGGTGACCGAGGAGATCGGTGACCATGAGCGCGGTCTGGCTGGCGGTCACGTCGACCGCCACCACGCAGCGGCGCCGCGTCTCGATGTGCAGGTGCATGGGCCGACGGCCGCGGAGGCTTGCGCCTTTGGCCCCCTCGAAGACGAGCCGTGCTTCGAGCAGCTCGTCCACCAGGCGGCTGATTACGCCTCGCCGCACCCCCATGAGACGGGCCAGCTCGGCTCGGGAGATGGGCTCCTTCGACCGGATCAGGTTGAGCGCGATCTGCCGGTTGATCTCGCGGGAGGTCCCGCGACGGGCGATATGGAACCCGGTGATGCTGATCCGGCGCGTGGATGACGGCATTAATCGACCAAGATTATGGCCCGAGATGGGTCGAAACGGCCATCCATTGACCAGATTCGCGTGAATAGGCTGGAGGTTGGCCCCCGTCTTTGCTTCTGACTATTGACAATTGGTTTGGGCGGGGGCTATAAGAGGCACCCAATAGTCCCTAAATGGGTCGAATAGGGACCATCGGAGCCCCGAGCGCCCAGACCCGTGGAATCACACGCAGGAGGTTAAGGCCATGCTCTTCCTCTCCGGAAGCCAGGTCCACGCAGTGAAGCGATTGTTGACGGCGACCGCGCTCCTCCTGTCGGTGGCCCTGGGGGCGCAGGCTCAGGTCCTCTACGGAACGCTGACGGGTACCGTGACGGACTCGACCGGGGCCGTCACCGCGGGCTCGAAGGTCAAGGTCGTGAACGTCGGGACGAACGTTGCGAAGACCTCGACCACCAACGATCGGGGCAGCTACTTGTTCAGCGACCTGACACCGGGAGCATATACCGTCACCTTCGAGGCTCCGTCGTTCAGGACCATCGTGCGCAGGGACGTGCGGATCGAGGTGGGAACGGTTCGGCGGATCGACGTCCAGCTGGAGATCTCCGCGGTGACGGAGGTCGTTGAGGTCGCGGCCGCCGCGGTGCCGCTGCAGACCGACCGGGCCGATGTCCACGTCACCCAGACGACCAAGCAGGTCAACGACCTTCCCCTTGCAGGCAGCCTCGGACGCAACTACCAAAGCCTGATGCAGATCGTTCCCGGGGCCGTGATCGTGCGGACCGAGAACTCTCTAGGGGAGGCCAACTCCACGGCCGGCAGCCCCCAGCGGTCCATTTCCTTCAGCACCAACGGCGTGTCGGGCTGGGCGAACCAGACCAAGATCGACGGCTCCCCTGTCCAGTACGTCTGGCTGCCCACTAACACCGTTTACGTCCCCTCTCCGGAGGCGATCGAGGAGGTCAGCATCGTGACCAACTCCTACAGCGCCGAGCAGGGCACGACCGGGGGCGCGGCGATAAACGTCATCGTCAAGTCGGGGACGAACCGCTTCCACGCCACGGCCTGGGGCTACGATACAGACGCCTCTTGGAGGGCGCGCAACCTGTTCCAGACGACGCCCACAAACCCCAAGAACATCGTCATGCAGTACGGCGGCAACGTCGGGGGTCCGATCATCAAGGACAAGCTCTTCTTCTTCGGCAACGTGGAGAAGACCACCCAGCGGGTCGGCCAGGGCTCCGCCCGGCTGACCATCGCTCCCGAGGGTCTCCGGCCCAATGCCGCCGGGGACATTGTGTTCCCGACGCCGGATCAGGGGGGAGCGATCATCTACGACCCGTCGTCCAACCCCGACCCCAGGCTGCGCACGCCCTTCCCCAACAACACCATCCCCGCCAACCGGATCGACCCGGCGGCGCAGTACATGCTCAAGAACCTTCCCGCCACCACGGCCCCGGGATACGTCAACAACGTCGTCACCACCGGCGCGACCGAGTACAACCGCACCAACTACGACTTCAAGCTCAACTACGTAGCCAGCCCCCAGCTGTCGATGTTCACCCGCTACGGCAACTCCCCGCACTTGATCAACGACCAGTACGCCTTGGGCGGGGCCGGGGGAGGCTCGGCGGGCGGCGGTTCGGTCGGGCTGGCCAAGGGTCGTACCGAGGTCCTGGGCGTGGGTGCGACCTACACCTTCAGTTCGACCATGCTGCTCGACGCCAACTTCGGCTTTACCCACCAAGTCCTGGGTGCCGAGGCCCCCGACCTCGGGGTGAACGTCGGCTCCGACCCCGACAAGATGAACATCCCCGGAACCAACGGCCCGGACCGGCTGCAAGGCGGACTCCCCAGCTTCCAGATCGCGGGCTGGAGCAACCTCGGCAACGACGGCACGGGCAACCCCTTCTCTTTCAACGACTACCAGTACACGGCGTCCGTGAACCTGCAGAAGTCGCTTGGACGGCACCTTTTCCGGGTGGGCGCCGAGTACCTGAACCAGCAGATCAACCACTTCCAGCCGCAGGGTGGGGCCTTCCAGACCGTACGCGGGACGTTTACCTTCAGCGGCCAGACCACGATGCTGCAGGGCGACCCGAATCCTCCCACGTCCTCCCGCTTCAACTCCTGGGCCGCCTTCCTGCTCGGCGCGGCCTCCACCGCGGGCAAGGTGGACCAGCTCCTCAATCCGAACTCGATCTACATGAAGACCTACGCGAGCTACATCCAGGACACCTGGCAGGTGAACCACAATCTCACCCTCTCCCTCGGACTCCGCTGGGAGCTGTATCCCTTCCCCACCAGCTCCTGCCCCGCGCGGGGGGGATCTATCGTCTCAACGAGAAGACGGTGTTCCGCGCCGGCTTCGGCCGGTCGGCTGATCCGACCTCCTTCCTTAACTTCCGCAACGCGTACCCGATCGTCTACATCTGGGCCATGCCCCCTATCCGGCTCAACGGGGTCGACAACGCCTACCTGCCGGTGACGAACTTCCGCCAGGGTCTCGTGCCCCCGCCGGGCGCGCCTGATCTCAACCAAGGCAAGCTGCTGTTGCCCGCGGGCGTGGGCACGACCACCTATCCGAAGAATCTGGACCGCGGGCACATCGACTCCTTCAACGTGGCCGTCCAGCGCGAGCTGACCTCCTGGATGACGTTCCAGGCGGCCTACGTGGGAACGCGGGCCATCGGGCAGTTCGCCTTCGTGAACATCAATGCCGGCTCCCCCGGCACCGGCACCGCCGGCCGCACGCTCTACGTGGCCGGTCTGACCAACGCGACCACCGACATCACCTCCTACCAGCCCTACGGCGACACCGTGTACAACGGCCTGCAGACCGAGTTGCGCGTGCGCTCGGGCAGCGCGCAGGCGGGCCTCGCCTACACCCTGTCGAAGACGACCGACTACATCGACAACGGGGGCGGCAACGCCGCGGGCGCCGGCAACCCGAGGATCCAGTACCTGCCCGAGAAGGAGCGCAACAAGGGCCCCGCCGGCTACGACCGGACCCACAACCTCCAGGCCTACTGGGACGCCGCCGGCAGCGGCCAGGTGCCTGACCAGGTCACGAACACGGTGACCACCTATCCCGACAACAAGGTCAACAGGCCCCCGGCCGGCGCGGACCCGAACCAGTATCAGTACTTCGACCGGAGCGCCTTCCAGCCGGTGAACATTCCGGCCGGCCAGCCGCAGCGTTTCGGGACGTCGCCCCGGAACAGCATCCGCGGGCCGGGCTTCTGGAACCTGGACCTGGGCCTGTTCCGCACGATCTCGTTGCCTCGATCCGTGAACCTGCAGTTCCGCTTCGAGGCGCTCAACGCGCTAAACCATCCCAACCTCGCGAACCCGGGAAACAACATCTCGGACGCCGGCACCTTCGGGTTCATCACCTCGACGACGGGGGTCGGCGAGCGTAACATCCGACTGGCGGTGCGGGTGTCCTTCTAGCAGGCTGCTGAATTTCGCCAGGCGAGCATGACCGGCCCGTCTTCCTCCTTCAGCTCGCCTACGAACGTCTGCGGGGGCTGAAACTTCTTCGGCCCGGTGCGACCCAGATGGAGCGACTCGTGATTTCGGCGCGTCGTCGCGCGCGGCAGGAGACGGCTCACCTCGTTTCACCCCTGCTGACCGCGGGCACCAAGCAACTGCTAGATTCGCTCCTTGTCGTCGATCAAGCCTCTGGCCGGACGCCGCTTACTCGCTTGCGCACCGGGGCAGTAAGCGCCTCTCCGAAGGCCATCCTGGACACGCTGGCGAAGGTCCAGCAATTGGAAGAATGGCACGTGAAGCAATGGGACGTCCGCAGCTTGAGCCCAAATCGCCGACATCTCCTCGCGCGGATTGCGCAACGTGCGACGGCACAGGCCCTGGAACGTATGGGCGCCGGCCGTCGCTACCCGATCCTGTTGGCTTTTCTCCACGACGTCTTCGAGGATCGAGCGGACGAGAGTGTCGACCTCTTCGACAAGTGCCTGAGCGAGGCCTACGCCAGCGCGGGCAACGAGCTCAAGGAGCTTAGGTTGGCGGCAGCTCGCTCAGCGAACGAGAAGGTGATCCTTCTCCGCGACATCAGCAGCATTCTGCTTGACATGCGGGTCGATGACAGCGACGTGCGGTGGTTCATATTCAAGAGGGTTTCACGGGAGAGGCTCGAGAAGGCCTCCACGGAGTGCGAGGCCCTGATGCGCCCCTTGCGCGACGATTACTTCGACCTCTTCGCAACCCGCTACAGCCACTTTCGTCAGTTTGCTCCGGCGTTCCTCGACGTGCTCCACTTTGCCGCCGGCCGCGAGGACGATCCTCTTCTCGCCGCGATCGAGTTCTTACGCAAGCTGGAGAAGGAGAAAGCACGTTCACGCACACTCTCCGCGGAGGACGTACCGACCGCGTTTGTCCCCGCGAATTGGAAGCCTTACGTGTTCGCCGCGGATGGCAACGTCAACCGTCGGCACTACGAACTGGCCCTCCTGTGGGAGCTCCGAGCGGCGCTGCGCGCGGGCGATATATGGCTGGCCCATTCCAGGCGCTATGCGAATCCTAAGAGCTATCTTATCCCTCAGGACCGCTGGCCGGAGTGGAGACCGGCTGTCTGCGATCTGCTCGGTGGAGCGCCCGCGGAGGGGGCCGAACGACTCCATGAGCGAAAGACCCAACTCGAGGAGATGTTTCGATGCGTCGATCAGAAGTTACCCAACTACGGCTCGATCCGCATGGAGGACAACAAGCTCGTTGTGGACCGCATTCGAGCCGAAGAAGACGCCCCCTCGCTCAAGGCTCTCAATGACGAGGTGGACGCGAGGCTACCGGTCACATCCCGCGTGCGTGGATCGCGACCTGCCGGGTGCTGGAACGTGGACGTGAAGCCCGTCCAGGAATCGACCTCCAGCAGCAGGTCCGCCAATTCGATGAGCGTGCACTGCTACGCCAGCCTGATCGCCCAAGCCCGAAATCTCGGGCTCGTACGCATGGCTCAGGCCTCGGATCTCACCTACATGAAGCTAGCGTGGGTGACCACGTGGTACTTGCGCGACGAGACGCTAAAGGCTGCAAACGTGAAGCTCGTCAACTACCACCACCATTTGCCGCTGAGCGGCGTATGGGGCGGTGGAACTCTCTCCTCTTCGGACGGACAGCGCTTCCCCTCATCGGTCAAGAACGTCATGGCCGCGGCGCAACCGCCCTACTACGGCTACGGGCGCGGACTCACCCTATACACCTGGACTTCGGATCAGCACTCGCAATACGGGAGCAAGCCCGCCTCTTCGCTGATTCGAGATGCCACGTACGTGCTCGACGAGATCCTTGACAACGAGACCGAGCTGCCGATCCTTGAGCACACCACGGACACGGCCGGCTACACGGACCTAGTTTTCGCGCTTTTCGATCTGCTTGGACTGCAGTTCTCGCCACGACTACGCGACATCGGCGATCAGCGACTCTTCCGTATCGACCCTGCGGCCAGCTACCACAACCTGGATCCGCTGCTCACAGGCAACTACATCAATACCGAGCTGATCCTGAAATACTGGGACGACCTCTTGCGGGTCGCAGGATCGCTCAAGGTGGGTTGGGTGACGGCGTCGCTCTTCATCGCCAAGCTTCAGTCCTACCGGCGAAACAACGCCCTCACACGAGCCCTGCAAGGAATACGGGCGGCTGGTCAGGACGATCTTCATCCTGCGATGGCTCGATGACCCACAGTATCGACGGCGAATCGGCGCGCAGCTCAACAAGGGCGAGGCAATTCACTCACTTCGGGGGTTCCTGTTTTCGGGCCACGAGGGCCAGATTCGGCAACGCCATCACGAGGACTTGGTGAATCAATCCGCCTGTCTGAACCTCGTCAGCAACGCCATCATCGTCTGGAACACCGTCTATATGCAGGCCATCTTCGATCTAATGCGCGCGGAAGGACGGCCTCCCTTGGCTGAAGACGTGGGCCATCTCTCTCCGGCTCGTTACGAGCATGTCAACATTATCGGGAAGTTCCGGTTCGACCTCGACGCCTCGGTCGAAGGACTGCGGGAACTCCGGCCGCGCCAGCGGGCAGAATCGGCGGCCCAGAAAGCTGACAAGAAGGCACCGCCTCCTTCAGTGTCACCCGCCCAGCCATCCGTCAAGTAAGTTATTCTGCTGCTTGTAGTTCCGAAGATCGTTGTTTTTGGGCCGTCTGCTATCGGAACCCCGTGTCGACCACCCGCATCGTTCGAGGCCCGGTGCCTCGGGCGACCATCTGCGGCCCGCCTGCCGGGAGTTATCGTACATCCCCCAACTCGTCGCCACGGGCCGATAGAACGTGAAGAGGTTGCCGGCGGCCCAACTCAGCCGAGGAGCTCGGCGAGCGGGCAGTGGAAACCGGGGAGCACCTCTTCCCCGTCGAGGGTGCCGTCCGGCCCGATCTTGTGGACGTCGCTGAGCGAACGGTAACTGACGGCACGGGAGGCGCGGGGGTCGATGACCCACACGAGCCGCACGCCGGCGGCGAGGTACTCTCCCACCTTGTCGAGCACCTCGCGAGGGCTGTCCTCCGGCGAGAGGACCTCGACCGCAAGGTCGGGTGCCACCTCCAAGAACCCCTCGGGGACCTTCGGAAGGCGGTGAGATGCGACGAAGCTCGCATCCGGAGAGCGGACGTTGCCGCCTGGCAGCCGGTACCCGGTGCTCGAGTCGAAAACCTCTCCGAGGCGCTTCTGCGCCACGTACGCGCCCAGACGCACCGTGAGACGAACGATGACCTGACCGTGCCGGGCCCCCGCCGGGCTCACGCGAATCTCCCCGTCCACGAGTTCGTACTTGCGCCCGTCCTTCGGAAGCCGGAGGAGGTCCTGGTCCGTGATCCCAGGCCGGGTCGTTGCCACCCGGTCAGTATACGCCTACACATTGGTCCGGACGATTGGCGGGTGGGCAATCTGGGGGCCTTTACTCGCCTCTAATCGGCAGGTGGTCGTTCACGGCGACCTGGAGCTCCTGCTTCCCCCCCAGGTAGCGCTCGGTCGTCTGGACGGAGGCGTGCCCCAGAAGAAACTGAATTTGCTCGAGGGCGCCTCCGGAGAGCCGACAGAGTTTCGCGCAGGTCCTCCGGAGGTCGTGGGGTGAGAGTTGGAGGGAGAGGAGGGAGGCGTACTCCCCCACTATGCCCAGGACGGCCGTGGTGGAGAGCTTCCCCCACCACACTTCCCCACCGGCTCACAGCCCGTTAAGATCCGGCCTTCGGTGATCCCGGCCGCCAGGAGCCACGCCCGGAGGGCCGCCTCGACCCAGTCCGGGACGGGTACCGTGCGGATCCGCCCGCCCTTGCCGGCGATGTCGACGAAGACCGAGCGGCCGTCCCTCTGCTGGAAGTCGGGGACGGTGAGGCCCACGAGCTCGCCCCGGCGGAGCGCCCAGCCGATGAGGACGGCGAGGATGGCCCGGTCGCGCTTCCCTGTGACCGTAGTGGCGTCCGGTCCTTGCAGGAGGGCTGTTGTCGCACAGCCATTGAATCCCGGACTGTCTCTTTCTTTGTTTTCAGCGCCTTTCCGGGATTCAACTGCCATCGCCACGGCAGCTAAAGCCCGGACTGTGGCACCTTAACCCCCGGACCAAGGGTCGCTCCAACTTCGTCCGGGATTCAAATGGCAAACTGACACCTCCAGCTGCCCTGCGGCCTCTTATTGCTGATCTCTATGCGTTCGCTCAGTCCGGGCTTTAGCTGCCAGGCCCTTCCTGAGTCCGGGCTTTAACTGCTAGAAAAGTGCCCCATCGGCCGGAGTCCGGGTTTTGGGTGCCGCGCGACACCTGGTGTTGCAGGGTGAAGACCGGCACGGGCCAAGCGTATCAGGTTCCTGACAGGTCGTGAACGCCCATATTGGTGTCCGGTGTGCCTGCCGGGTGCG
>WNFI01213587.1_pt1 | contig 11308 bp, 10 predicted proteins | sample 5400471 | NCBI WGS metagenome assembly WNFI01 (sample SAMN13153348, study PRJNA577476) | soil metagenome | isolation source: 100 cm saprolite on Douglas fir-dominated hillslope | place: USA:California | collected 2013-09-17
CTCGATCGCTTTGGGATCGATCGTGAAGGTACTGTCGTCGGTGTCGCAGAACACCACGGCGGCGCCGGCGTGGGTGATCATCGCCGACGTGCTGATCCACGAATGCGCCGTGGTGATCACCTCGTCGCCGGGCTTTACCTTCAGTGCGGCCATCGCCAGATAGAGCGCATCGGTGCCGTTGGCGCAGGACACGCAATGCTTGACCTCAGCGGCGCCGGCAAATTCCCGTTCGAAGGCGTCGACGTAAGCGCCGCGAATGAATGCATTGTCGCGGATGACAGCCGATATCGCGCCGTCGATCTCGCTCTTGATGGTCTGATACTGCAGCTGCAGATCGGCGAACGGTACCGGCATCGATCCTGCTCCCTATTGACCGGTCAGCAGCCGGCGCGCCGGATTGCCGGCATAGGTGCCTGACGTCGTGATGTCCTTGGTCACCACCGAACCGGCGCCGATGACGACGTCGTCGACGATATTGACCGGCATGATGGTGGCGTTGGAGCCGATCGAAACCCGATTGCCGATCACGGTCTCGCGCCACAACTGCTTTTGGCCGCGGGCCGGGCCGCCGGTCGAAAAGGTGTCGTTGACGAACATCACGCCGTGGCCGACAAAACAGTCTTCGCCGATCGTCACCAGTTCGCAGATGAAGGCGAGCTTGACCCGCGCGCCGAATTCGACGTCGCGTACGCCGACATGATGCCGATCCGGTTCACTCACGACGCCACCCCAAGCCGGCTCAGCCGGGGCGTGAACTGCAGCGGCACCTCTTCGCCGGTCTCGATCGACTCATAGAGTGCGGTGATCAATTCCAGGCTCTTGCGCCCCTCCAGCCCGTCCACCAGCGCCGCGTGCTGATTGGTGAGGCAGTCGATCACATGCTGATAATAGGCCTGGTGGCCAAAGCCGTAGACGTTCGGGGGATTGACGGAGAACTTCTCGACCACATCCTTGTCCGACGCCAGTTCCTCGACAAACTGCCAATGCCTGATCTGGTTGACGGCGAAACCCGCGATCTCGACCGCGCCCTTCTCCCCCAATATCGAGAGCGAGCCTTCGAGGTCGGTCGGGCGCACCGCCGTGGTGGCCTCGATGATCCCCAGCGCGCCGTTGCGAAACTTGAGCGTCGCGACCGCGGTATCTTCGGTTTCGATTTTTGCGAGCGCCGTGATGGCGCGGGCATGGACGCTGACGACATCGCCGAAAAACCACTCCAGCATGTCGACATGGTGGCTGGCCTGATTGGTCAGCACGCCGCCGTCATAAGCCCAGGTGCCGCGCCAGGCGTCCTGATCGTAGTAACTTTGAGTGCGGCACCAGCGCACGCGTACGGTGCCCAGAATGAGCCGCCCGAACCGGCCGGCGTCCAGCGCCTCGCGCGCCTTCACCACCGGCACGTTGAAGCGGTTCTGCTTGACGATGAACAGCTTGACGCCGGCCTCGTCGCAAGCCCGGATCATCTCATCGGCATCCTGCAGCCGGAGCGCCATCGGCTTTTCGACGACGACGTGTTTGCCGGCCCTGGCACATGCGATGACATGTTCGGGATGCATTCCGCTCGGCGTCAGGACCGCCACGGCGTCGATGTCATTCCGCGCCAGAAAATCACCGATATCGTAGGCCGCCGGAACCCCGAATCTTTCCGCCACCGCGTCAGCGCGCGCGCGAACGGGATCGCAGACCGCGACGAGACTGGCGCCATCGATATGACCACCGCCCAACAACTCGGAGTGACGCTTGGCGATGCGTCCACATCCGAGCAGGCCAAATCTGATCAAAATAACCCCCTCGGTGGCGGCGATCGGTTTCGCATACGGTTCCAGGCCGGAACTGGTCGAAGAGAGTTCTATATTGACTGAAGGCCCTGCAAATCAAGGCATTCTTGGCCTGGAGGCTCATCAAGCCCCGACCCGCGAGCTAGCTGTTCCCCGTATGCGGCCATGCCTGGCTAAGCCCTTGGTTGCCCCAAGCCGAATCGTTTGACAATATTGAAACTAGTCGTCTAACGCGAGGCTGGCGGAGAGATCGGCCATTTCCGCGAAAGCGAATTGTCCTCGATTTCAATGAAGCGCGATCGAGAACAACATTGTCGACGGAATCCCACCGGGCTGGCGATGTCGCGGACGACGTTAATCGACGACAACGCTGCAGGGTTTTTGGTGCGCCCACATGATTGAAGAAACCCGTGTGCTGGTGACCGGCGCTGACGGCTTCGTTGGACGTCATCTGGTACCTTTTCTCGCCGCGCAGGGCTACAAGGTGATCGCCGCATCACGGACGCCATCCTCGTTCGACGACCCGAACGTAGAACTTGCCCTGCTTCCGGATTTATCCAAACCGTTCGACTGGCAACCCTTGTTGCAACGATGCGATGTCGTGGTCCATCTTGCCGGAATCGCTCACAAATATGCCGGCGACGACCTGTACGATCGCGTTAATCATCGCGCGACTGCGGCGCTGGCCCGGACCGCCTTCCGCTGCGGCACGAAACATCTGGTTTTCATCTCGTCGATTGCCGCGCAATCCGGTTCGTTCTCCGACCATGAATTGACCGAAGAGGACTTTCCAATGCCGAACAATGCCTATGGGAGATCGAAATTCGCCGCTGAACAGGCAGTTCGCGCGGCAGGCGTTCCCTTTACAATCCTGCGCCCTGTCGTCATCTACGGCGACGGCGAAAAAGGAAACTTTGCGACCGTACACAAGATATCGCGTCTGCCGATTCCTCTCCCACTCGGAGGATTGACGGCGCGGCGATCCGTTCTGTCGATCCAGAACCTCAACTCTGCCGTCAAGACGGCGCTGACCAATTCCCGCGCACGCGGAGAGACCTTTATTGTATCCGATCCGATGCCGGTCAGCGTTTCCTATCTCATTGCGCGTTACCGCACCAGCCTCGGCAGATCGCCTTCGCTTGTAAAAATCCCGGAAAGATGGCTGGAATTGTCACTCCGAGCCCTCGGCCAAAGCGCGGTTTGGGAGCGGATCGGTTGTCCCCTTGTGGCCCGTCCATTGAAGCTCCTCGCGATGGGCTGGGAGCCATCCTGAGCAATCCGTGACCGTTATTGTCGTGGGCCGCGGCCTTCACCGCACTGGATTTTGCGGCCAGTGGTTGGCGTCTCCAGTATGAACACCGCGTCGAGTTTCCAGGGCGCAGCCCGGGAGCAGAGCTGTGCGTCGCTCAATATTTCGGAGTTGGCATCGTTGTAGGCCGCGAAGCCGTAATACGGTTCCCTGGGGCATTTGAGCGCAGGTGGGTTGAGGCCTTTCAGCATCGGTACGCCCAGGATTGCCGGAACAAAAAAAGGATCGGCGCGGCACTCCAGGCCGATGGTCCAGAAGGCCAGATCGTCCGGCGGAACGAATACAGCGGCGTGGGGATACTGCGTCACCCCCATGGCCAGCAATGTCTGTCGCGCCTGCGCTCCGGGGGTGCGCTTCACGTCGTCTGCCAACGCGCGGCGGGCCGGATGCCCAGGGCTCAGAAGTGCGATGAGGCGCTGGCGAGTTGTCGTTGCTGGGCCGGCGCCGTCTCCGGCCACCAGACGTACGCGGGTTTGAAGCTGTGCGAACAGCGCGCCGAATTTAAGCGCGCTGTTCCATTTTTCGTCCGTCGAAAGCGCAACCAGCAGGATTGCAGCAAGAACAAAACCGGGCATGAAACGATTTGGAAGGCTTCTCTCGAAAGGCGGACCTCCGTAAGCGCAGACAAACACAATTCCCGCCCAGCTTCCGACGTTCACGAAATAATAGTCGGCTCCGCCGGGGAGATTCACCAACAGCGCCGGGACGACGCCGGCAACCGCGATTGCAGCAAACGTTTCGGCACACCTCTTGTCTCGCGGCGTTCCGGACCGCCACACCTGACGCGCAGCACAAAGCAGCACCAGGCTTGCCGCGATATTCGGCAAAGCGCCTGCGGGGTACTCCCGAACGAAACCGAGAGGATCGAGCGCCTGCACCAGCAGGCCAGCGTCCGGAAAGACGATAGTGACGGCAATGATGCCGAGCAGAACGAGCGGAACGGCCAGCTTGACGAAGCCAGGGAACGTCATGCCCATCCGACGCCAAAGCAGGAGTCCGACAGCGGTCGCGAGAATCGCACCGACGGAAATTTTTGAAAGCAGGATCAGAATCACCGCGGCGCCGAGGGCAGCGAGTTGCTGGCCCAGGCGATGGCGCCGTTCGGTGTCCGCAACCTCCGCCAGCAGCGGCAAGGTCAGCAGAAAGATGATCATGGCCAGAAATGACAGGCTGAACAACAGCATCGGAATGGCGATGACTTGTCCGCCGACATAATAACCGTCCAGCGTCGACACTCCCAACCAGAGACTGACGCAGCCCAGCCATATGTGAGACAGGACATGATACTGGATCGGAACAAGCCCATCGAGCCCGGTGCTTAGCGCACCATATTTAACGAGCATGTTGGCGACGGAAGCGTGAAACAACGTATCCAACTGGTGGATGCCCACCAGCGCCAGTTCGGGCGTGAGGACCGACGCGAAGGCCCGGGAATTGATGACCAGGAAATAGCCGAAACCTGCGAGGCAGCCGCACGCAACGGCCAGTATCAGGCGGTTGCCTGGTGCACGCACGGCCGAAGCGACCTGCCAGACACCGGCGGCCTGCAGTCCGAGCAAAACGGGGTACGTGACGATGTCAGCCGCGGGCCCGATCAGCCAGGCGAGACATGGCAAAAAAATCACCGCCAGCGTCGAGCCGAGCAACGCGGCGCAGGACCCGCCGCGTTCAACACGCCAGACGGTCAGCAAGGTCGCGCAGGAAATGAATGCGCCCAGCAGCAGGAAGGCCTTGGCGAAAACAAACCAGTGCGGACTCCCCAACGGCGACGCAGCCATGGCTGAGGCGATTGTTCCGTAGCTTGCACGCGATCGAACCTGCTTTTGACCCCAGACTTGACGGCAAGACTGGATGGGTAGTCGCTGCCGGGCGCTCATCGGGCGATGAACGGGAATTGCGGCACAGACCGCTTCCAAAGTGGGGCAACCCACTGCATTCAAGCTAGCATAGGCGGCGAGAATTCACCATTCCATGTGAGCCTTGCACGATCAGCCCCCCTGCCGTATCTAACGAGCCGAAAATAGCGGCTTTCCGGGCGGACCGCGCCCACAAACGGGGCCGGATCGCCCCCCTTTGGATCCACACCATTGCCCGACAAGAGCCACCTCACCATCGCTGAAACCGACACGATCGAGGAAGCGTTCCAGCGCCTTAACGCCAACATGCTGGGGATCCTGTTCGCCCGTGACGCCGAGGGGCGCGTGATCGGCGCGGTCACGGACGGCGACATCCGCCGGCGGTTGCTGACGGGGATATCGATCCATGGTCAGGTGGCAAGCTGCATCAATCGCGAATTCGTGCGCGCGCGCGATCGCCGGTGCGGATCAGTTTTTCCGGCGGCGGCACCGACCTCACCCACTACTTCATGGACAATGACGGCGGCGCCGTCATCAACGCCACGATCGCCATGTATGCGCATGCGACGTTGCGGCGACGGCGCGATGGCCGAATCCGGATCTACTCGCATGACTTCCGCTGCACGGTGGAAGCCGAAAATCTGGCGGCACTCGGCGGCGACGGTGAACTGGCGCTGATCAAATCAGTGGTCCGCCTGATCAAGCCGGCCTACGGATTTGATCTCGAAGTGTCCGCCGATTTCCCGGTCGGCTCCGGTCTCGGCGGATCGGCAGTGGTGTCGTCCGCCATCATCGGCTGCTTCAACGAGTTCCGGTCCGATCAATGGGACCGCCATGAAATCGCGGAAATGGCCTTTCAAGCCGAGCGGCTGATGTTGAACATCCCGGGCGGCTGGCAGGACCAGTATGCGACGGTGTTCGGCGGCTTCAACCATATGGAATTTTCTTCGGACCAGAACACCATCGTTCCATTACGCCTCGATCCCAATATCATCGCCGAACTCGAGGAAAGCCTTGTCCTCTGCTACACCGGCGGCAACCACGATTCCGGCTCGATCCATCGCGATCAGAAGAGCCGGCGTGAAAGCAGCGACGCGGTCGCCGCTGCCGCCAAACAGATGGAAGTGACGCGCGAAATCAGGCGACATTTGTTGCGCGGCCAGCTTCTGGAATGCGGCCGCCTGATCGACGAGGCATGGCACGCCAAGCGCCACATGAGTTCCAAGATCAGCTCGGACGAACTGGATGGCATCTACGAACTGGCAAAGGCAAACGGCGCGGTTGGCGGCAAGCTGCTCGGCGCCGGCGGCGGCGGCTACTTCATCTTCTTCGTCCGCCCGTTCGAGCGATATCCGCTGATCGCCGCGCTGGAAAAAAAGGGCCTGCGCTGCTCGCGTATTGCATTCGAAGAAAACGGCCTGCGGACCTGGAAGTCGCGGTTTCCATCGCTATCGACCGAAAACGTCGTCGGCGGCGTTGGCCGCGGCGCGCCCAATTAAGCTGATCAGGAAGTCTGCAGGAAAACTGAATGAATTCGACCAAACCAACTGCCCAGATCCGGATCGGCAATCGTTCGATCGGCGACGCTGAGCCGTGCTACATCATTGCCGAGGTCGGCAACAACCATAATGGCGACTTCGACCGTGCGATCGCGCTGGTCGATGCCGCGGTCGCAGCCGGCGCCGATTGCGCGAAATTCCAGATGCGCAAGCTGGATGAAGTCTACCGCGCCTCCACCAATACCTCTGCACGCCCTGGGATGCCTCCAGCGTTGCCGTGCTGGAGATGTTCGGCGTGCAGGCCTACAAGGTCGCCTCCGCCGACCTGACCAATCTTCCGCTGCTGGCGAAACTCGCCGCTACCGGAAAGACGCTGATCGTCTCGACCGGCATGAGCACGTCGGAAGAGATCCGGACGGCGGCGAAATTCCTCGACGATCGCGCGGCCCATTATGTGCTGCTGCATTGCCAGAGCACCTATCCTGCAGCACTTCACAATATTCATCTGCGTTTCATGGAGACGCTGCGGGAAATCCATCCCGTCGTCGGTTATTCCGGTCACGAGCGCGGGATTGCGGTTTCGATCGGCGCGGTGGCGCTGGGTGCTGTCGTGATCGAACGTCACATCACGCTCGATCGCGAAATGGAGGGCCCGGATCATGCCGCAAGCCTCGAGCCCGGGGAATTCAAGGCGCTGGTTAGCGGGATCCGCGAAGTGGAAGCCGCGCGCGGCGAAAAATTGGCGGAGCGCGCGCTGAGCCAGGGCGAGTTGATCAATCGGGAAAATCTGGCCAAGAGCCTCGTTGCGGCGCGCAACATTGCCGCCGGCACGATCATTTCCGACGGCGACGTCGCGGTGAAAAGCCCGGGCCAGGGTCTGTCGCCGCTCAGGATGCCCGCGCTGATCGGCCGCCGCATCGGCCGCGCGATGTCGGCTGACGACTATTTCTTCCAGAGCGATCTCGATGAAGGTGCGGCAAAGGCGCGGCGCTATCGCTTCGACCGGCCCTGGGGCGTGCCGGTCCGCTACCACGACACCGAACGCTTTCTCGAAATCTGCCAGCCCGACATCATCGAATTCCATCTCAGCTACAGCGATATGGAACGCGATCCGGCGACCTATCTGTCCGGAACGTACGATCTCGGTTTCGTGGTGCATGCGCCGGAGCTGTTTGCCGGAAGCAAGCTGATGGATCTGGCCACCTCCGACGAAGCCCTGCGCCGCTACTCGCTGGAACAGACCCAGGCCGTAATCGACATCACGCGGGGCTTGAAGAAATTCTTCCCGAAGACCGCGCGGCCGCCGATCGTCGCCAATATCGGCGGCTTCACCATGGATGAGCCGCTGCCGCCGGAGCAGAAGGCGGAGTGCTACCGCATCTTTGCTGAAAGCCTGAAGGAGCTCGATCTCGACGGGGTCGAACTGATCCCGCAGACCATGGCGCCGTTCCCGTGGCATTTCGGCGGACAGCGCCACCAGAACATCTTCATTTACCCGGCGGAGTCGGCGGCGTTCTGCGCCAAACATGATTTACGGATGTGCGTGGACATCTCGCACACAAAACTTGCCGCCAATCATTTCGGCTTCGACTTTGCGCAAGGGCTGGCGCAACTCGGCCCGCACACCGCCCATCTGCATTTCGGCGACGCCAAGGGGCTCGACGGCGAAGGCCTGCAGGTCGGCGAAGGCGAGATCGACTTCGACGAAGTCGGCGCGATCCTGCGCAAATATGCGCCGACGGCCTCCTTCATCCCCGAGATCTGGCAGGGCCACAAGAACATGGGCGAAGGGTTCTGGACGGCCCTCGAACGCCTCGAGGGGCGGGTATGACCGCGCGCAAACCGGGGCGCACGCTGGCGGTGATCGCGGCACGCGGCGGCTCAAAGGGAATTCCGAACAAGAACCTGATCGACCTTTGCGGCAAGCCGCTGCTGGCCTGGACCGTCACGCAAGCGGCGGCGGCGCGCGGCGTCGACGTCGTTGCGGTCTCCTCCGACAGCGACCCGATCCTGGCCGCCGCGGAAGCCGCCGGCGCGGTTGGCGTGCGTCGTCCCGACGACATCTCGGGCGATCTGGCGTCGTCGGAATCGGCATGGCTTCACGCGCTGGATACGCTCGATGCCCGGCTTGGTCCGTTCGAGCGCGTGGTAGCCTTGCAGGCCACATCGCCGATCAGGGAGGCCAGCGATATCGAGGGGGCGCTGAAAACCTTCGAGCGGGAAGAACTCGACAGCCTGCTATCGGTCTGCGAAGTCGAGGATTATTTCAACTGGCGCATCGGCGCCAACGGCCCCGAGCCCATCAATTACGACTATCACAATCGGCGGATGCGGCAGCAGATCGAAAAGCGCTATCTCGAGAACGGCTCGTTCTACGTTTTAATTCCTTCCCTGTTGCGTGAAAAACAAAACCGCCTCGGTGGGCGGATCGGCATGCATCTGATGGAGCGCCATAAGATGTTCCAGATCGACCGGCCCGAAGACATCAAACTATGTGCGGCCATCATGCGCAGTTACGGCTATGCGTAATCCCGAACAATTCTCGCTGGAAGGAAAGACCGCCGTCGTCACCGGCGCATCGCGCGGTATCGGGGCGGCGATTGCGGCCGGCCTGCAAACCGCCGGCGCGAAGGTGTTCGGTATCAGCCGATCCGGCGCGGCGCCGCAGCACGTCACGGCCGTCGCTTGCGACCTCTCCGACGATGCGGCGGTCCAGCGTGCCTTCGATCATCTGGCTGACAATGGCGAGCGGCTTGATGTGCTCGTCAATGCCGCCGGCATCAGCCTTCCCGTTGCCGGCGACACGAGCGAATTGCGGAGATTTCGCGCCACACTGGCGACCGACCTGACCGGGGTCTACGCGACAATTCTCGCGGCTTACCCCCTGCTCAAAAAAGCCGGCGGCTCGATTGTCAACGTCACCAGCATCAATTCGGTGCGCGGCTTTCCCGGCAATCCCGGCTATGTCGCGGCCAAGGCCGGCCTCGCCGGCCTCACCCGTGCCCTCGCCGCCGACTATGCGCGCGACGGCATTCGCGTCAACGCGCTTGCGCCCGGCTATGTCGCGACCGGGATGACGGCTGCAAGCTTCGCCGATCCGGCGATGCACGAAGACCGCCGGCGGCACACCATGCTCGGACGCTGGGGCAATCCGGAAGACATGGTGGGCGCCGCGATCTTCCTGGCGTCGTCAGCTTCGGCGTATATGACCGGCCAGGAACTGTTCGTGGACGGCGGCTGGACCACGAAGGGGCTGGCCATCAGTTCGGGTGACAAACCGTGACGACACCGCTTGAACGCATCGGCTTCATGCAGGGACGGTTGTCGGCCATGGTCGACGGCAAGATCCAGGCATTTCCGTGGGACGAATGGCGCGAGGAATTTCCGCGAGCGAAGGCGCTCGGTCTGACGCGGATGGAATGGACCATCGACCAGGATCGGCTCCGCGACAATCCGCTCACGACCGATACCGGACAAACGGAAATCCACGATCTTTCCCGACAGAACGCGCTTCGGATTTCGAGCCTGACCGGCGATTGCTTCATGCAGGCGCCGTTCTGGAAGGCAAGCGGCGACGCGCGGAAAGCCCTGGTCGCTGACCTCGACCTCGTGCTCGCCTCTTGCAGCACGCTCGGGGCTGAGTTCGTCGTGATTCCGCTCGTCGACAACGGCAAGATCGAGAAGGCCGAACAGGAGGAGGCTCTGCTCCGCGTCCTGCTTGAGCGTTCGGCCTCGCTGGCGAGGCAACGGGTCAAGATCGTGTTCGAATCCGATCTGCCGCCGGCGGGACTCGCGCAATTCATCGGCAAACTTCCAGGCGAGCTATTCGGTATCAATTACGACATCGGCAACAGCGCCTCGCTCGGCTATGACTGCACGGAAGAGATTGCCGCCTATGCGCCGCGGATTCTCAATGTGCACGTAAAAGATCGCCTGCGCGGCGGCACCACCGTGCCGCTCGGCACGGGTGCGGCCGAACTCGGCAAGGCGATCCGTCTGATCGAGGGTTCAGGATATGCCGGCCAATACATTCTTCAGACGGCGCGGGCCGCCGGCGGCGATCATGCAGGCGCACTGGCGCAGTACCGCGATATGACCGTTCGATGGCTCGAGGATTCGCGGCGATGAAACTCGAACTCGGGGATCGGGTCGCACTCGTCGTCGGCGCCAGCCGCGGCATCGGCTTTGCAATTGCCAGCACGCTGGCTTCCGAAGGCGCAAAGGTAGCACTTGCGGCACGCGGTCTTGATGGTCTCAAGGCGGCCTGCCGGCAAATCGGCGGCAATACCTCGTTCCATGCCGCAGATGTCACCGACCCCGCCGCGGCGCTCGCGTTGGCGCACGATGTCGAACAGCAATGGGGCGGAATCGACATTCTCATCTGCAACGTCGGCAGCGGCGCCTCGGTGCCGCCGGGCAAGGAAACCGCAGCGGAGTGGTCGCGAGTCATGAATCTCAACCTGTTCGCGTCCACGAACATGATCGAGGCGGCAAGGCCGGTCATGAGCCGCGGCAACGGCGAACGCGCAATCATCTGCGTGTCTTCGATCTGCGGGCTTGCGGCGCTCGGCGCACCCGTGACCTATTCCGCCGCCAAGGCGGCGCTCAATGCGACCGTGCGGGGTCTGGCCCGGCCGCTGGCGCTCGAGGGCATCCGCATCAATGCGGTTGCGCCCGGCAATATCCTGTTCGAAGGCGGCACATGGTCGCGCAAGATCGCCGAAAACAAACCCGCCGTCGATGACATGCTGTCGCGCGAAGTGCCGTTGCGCAGGCTGGGCCGCCCGGAGGAAATCGCCGACCTCGTCGCCTTTCTCGCTTCGCCGCGCGCCGCGTTCGTCACGGGTACCGTGATCGTGGCCGACGGCG
>WNFI01530871.1_pt1 | contig 11307 bp, 10 predicted proteins | sample 5400471 | NCBI WGS metagenome assembly WNFI01 (sample SAMN13153348, study PRJNA577476) | soil metagenome | isolation source: 100 cm saprolite on Douglas fir-dominated hillslope | place: USA:California | collected 2013-09-17
GAGGCCGACGGATCGTGCAAAATCTTCGACGCTGACACTTACAAACTGATTGATAGCGTTAAATATTCAGAGGACGCGGATCAGCTTCGGTACGACCCAACTTCCAAACGCGTATACGTCGGCTACGGTGACGATGCCGAGGGTGCAATCGGCGTATTCGATGCGACTACCAACAAGCGCATCCAGGGCGATTTCGTGGTCGGTGCGCACCCGGAATCGTTTCAATTGGAGGAGAAAGGCCCGAAGATCTTTGTAAATCTAGCCTCCATCAATCAGGTCGCTGTGATCGATCGTAACACGCATAAAGTCGAGAAATGGAAGCTCGAGGAAGCCGGAACAAACTTCCCCATGGCGCTCGACGAAACGCATCGCCGGTTATTTGTTGGCGCCCGAAGACCCGCGCGGCTCCTGGTGCTGGACATGGATACAGGGAAGCAGATTGCAAGCCTTGCTGGCGCCGCCGACACGGACGACATGTGGTACGACGCCGACCGCAAGCGCATCTACGTTCCCAGTGGAGAGGGATTTATTTTCGTTTATCAGCAAATCGATCCTGACCGGTATGAACGCATCGCCAAAATTCCCACCGCCATCGGCGCGCGCACCAGCGCGTACTATGGGCAGGTCGGAAAACACAACAGCCTTTATTTAGCCGTTCCGGCTCGCGCCGATCGGGGCGCGGAATTGTGGGCTTACGAAACGCGGGATTGAGGAGCTGGGGCGATTGCTCACACGGCACATTTTGCGCTTTGTTCTCTTCCCGGTCCGTTGTGGTTTGCGTCCCCGAATTCGAATGACTCATGTGAGCGCACTGCGCTGGGCATGATAACTTCGACGATCACGAGTTCCCGGCGGATTCAGTTTGCGCTGAAGTTGCTCCGGTGACGGGTGCAGGCTCTACGCGCCGTCCCGCCTAGGCGGGCTGGCTTCCCGCTCTCCGCGCTGCATTGGCGGGCGAGTGGCGCGTCGGCGACTTGGAGCCCGCCAGAAAATTGAATGTCCCTTAGGCCTGGTGTCCCGGCATCACCTTTTCGCACGGGTAGGGGTGATGCCGGGTCCACCGTCTGGTAGAATGGCCACATTAGAGGCGCGGTCGCCAAGTGGTAAGGCAAAGGTCTGCAAAACCTTTATCGGCGGTTCGATCCCGCCCCGCGCCTCCAAAGCAGCAGTTTTCCCGGCAGACTCGATACCTGCATCTTCCGCAGCCTTGAACGACAACACCATCCCCCAGTCACATGTTAAATTATCCTATAGATATATTATTACTTATATAATAATGAGAGGCGAGGCGTTAAACTTGGGGTTAGGTAGGGACAGCCTTCTATGGCGCAGAGAGCTGGAAGTTGACGGTGACTTTCGCGTTGGCTTTCACTTCCACTTTTTTTTGGATTGTGACCGGCTCTCCGAAGAAGAGCCGCTTGGTCATTTTCTGGCTGGCCACGTCGAGTGTGGGCTCCTCGCGCGCCACTTTCCAGCTTTCGTGCCAGGCGGCGATTTGATACTCCCCGGGAGGCACATCCGTCAGACGGAATTCGCCATGTTCGTCCGTCACCGAATAATAGGGGTGGCGAACCACCAGAACGATGCCATTCATCCATAGGTGCCCGGCGTTGCATTTCAGATCAATCACGCCGGGTTTGTGCAGCGTCCGCGCGATGAACTGGTTCTGGAAGGGAAAGGGGAGATTGAAGTCCGCCGCCCCTTCCATGTGAACTGTGTGGAGAATCGGGTCGCTGCTTTTCAGCCTGTATTCAGTATCCGCGGGAACGAGCGCTACATGCGGGATGTAGCGGCAGGATTTCTGGTCAAGTACGCGGCGCGTCTCGGGCAAGTCCATGGCCTTGCCGCGCGCCACCTCCGTTAGATACACCACGGTGTTTTCCACGCCGCCATCAGGGCCGACGATAAGTCTTTCCAGATCGCGACTCTTCTTTCCTTCCGGATCGCAGATCTCGTTATCTTTCGTGATCGGCGCAGTCAGGAATTTCACCGGCTCGCCGGACCACTTCACGGTACCGGAGATAGCGCCGCCGTCACGCACTTCGATGACCTGATACGTCCCCTGAGGAATCGCCTGGGAAGTTGGCAACAAGGCGATGCCGCACAGAGTCAAAAAAATGATTGTAATTACACTTCTCATTGATTGTTTGTCTCCAGGCTGGCGCTTTAACACTTCCGTCTTCTTGGAATTAGTTTGATGATAGCCCTTGGGTGAGTCCGCGACCAGACGCATGAATCCCCACGTCGTCAATAAGACAACGCGCGAGGGTCAGAGGCGCGCGACAGTTGCAGAGGTTGGAAGAGGCCGCCAAACTTCCGATTCTATCCGGCGGGCGGCCGAGGCCTCACCGCGATCAGGAGGGCTGATGTTCCTACGATTGTTGTTCCCGCGATTCCTTTGCGCGCAAGTACGGTCTGCCTTGTTCGGCGTGTCACACGGCGTGGCCGGAGCTGAACAACTTCGGCCAAGTGTTCCGAGACAACGGATACCAGCTCATGAATGACCGCGACTCTCCCATCTATCAGAATCCGGCTTATTTTCCGATCACCTTTCGAATCACTCCGAACTGGCATCTTGAGAGCACGACCCACCAGCCTGTGGACTCAATCCCCGGTGGGGGGCCGGGAAGTACTCTTCTTGACAAGACGGTCACCGCCCATGGTTTCGACCTCTCCGGTATGGACATTTGGACGGCGGGCACGCTCTTCAAGAGCGTTTCGTTTTCGCTTCTTCCTTCGTCGGACAATACAGGGGCTTTCCACTTTGAGAACGCCTTCATCCGCTTCGACAACTTGCATGGGAGCGGGTGGCTGAACTTGAGGTTTGGAAAATTCGAACTCGACAATTTGATTTCTGAAAAGCGCTTCCTCTTTCTCTCGGCGAACGGGGGTCTATATCAGACCTATCACTTCGTGCCACCGGGGGATTCGAACGCCTTCGGAATGGGAGATAACCAAATCGGCCTGGAATTGATGGGCCACTCAGCGAAAAGTTACACGCGCTACAGTATTGCTCTGCTAAGCAGTAATGATGGGCAAACAGGCTTGCCCTCGAATCGAACTTACGACACCTATCTGACATTCAGCCAGGCGTTTCAAGTGCGCAGCCTGGGCCTGCAGAGGCTTGGGGCGTTCGCCTACATCGGTGAGAGGTCTACCGTTATGCAAACCTCTTCCGCTTCGGGCACGCCTGTGCCGATCCCTGGGGCGGCGACAGGAAACAAACCCTTCTATCGCGTCGGGTTTGCCGGCGATCTTTACGCCCTTCAGGGCAAATGGGAATTCCTGCCATATTACGTCCACGGATACGACAACGCATTTCTGGGAACCACGACAGCTGCGAATATGTCGCTACCACCAGGCGCACACGCACCTGTCTGGAATGGCGGGTTTCTCGAGTCCCATTATTACGTGAGCCCTCAGTTCGTCCTCACGGGGCGCTACGAGATTATCCGCATGTCCCAGCAGGCTCTCGACTCCAATCCAGGCAACCTGGGCGACATTGACGCCTATTCGTTCGGATACCGTTGGTATCCTTTCATGTACAGCCGTGCCGGACTGGCTTTTCACAACGAATACTCGATGGCGAGGGGCCGCGGAAGCGTGCCACTGAGCGGAGACGGAGTGGGTGCTCCTCCTTCTAGCCCGACCAGCGGCGTTTGGAGCCGCAGCCTGCTTATAGGGTTCGACTTCGACTTCTGAGAGCGGGTTCGGGCTCTACTTTTGTGCTGAATATTTCAGGTGAAGCGTGGAGCCCACTGCAGAAAAGAGGCCAATATGAAACTTGGAGTTAGCGTGATGGCGTTCCTCCCTGGCGTGGCATGCTTGATGCTGACGGCTGGTGCAATTCCATGCGCTGGGCAAATTGATATTCACATTCACAGTGCTACGGGACCGGCGCAGAGTCACATCGGCAATCTGACTGGACACTCGGAGACGGGTAGACAACTCTACCGCCGGTTTTGTATCGGGTGTCACGGCCCTAATGGCGACGGCAAGGGGGAGAACGCCCCGTACTTGGCTGGCGATATCCAGCCGCGAGACTTCACTCTGGGCCTTTTCAAATGCCGGTCCACCCCCTCGGGGAGCCTTCCCCAGGACAGCGATCTCTTCGATACGGTTGGCCGTGGTCTGGTGACTACCGGTATGCCGTCTTGGGGTCCGTTAACGGATCAGGACCGCGCGGATCTGGTGGCATTCATCAAGACCTTTTCTCCTCGCTTCGCGGAGGAGAAACCTGACAAACCCATCCCGATTCCCGCGGAATCAGCGGACACTCCGGAATCTCAAAAGCGCGGGGAGGAACTTTACCAGAAGACGCTGAAATGTTTTGAATGTCACGGCAAGGGCGGGCAGGGCGACGGCCCCTCGGCGCCGACGCTTCGGGACAACAAGGGCAATCTTATTTCCCCATATGATTTCACCACTGGTTCCCGGTTCAAGTGCGGTGCAACGAATGCGGACCTTTACCGGATTTTCATGACTGGCCTGGACGGCACGCCGATGCCGGCGTGGAGTGACTGGGTGAGCCCGGATCAGGGCTGGGACCTCGTCCATTACCTCCGCACGCTTCAAGTGAATTACATAGCGGGGAAGTCACATGGTGCTTCTCCATCGAGAGGAAAATCACACGAAGACGCGGCTAAGTAAAGCAGCAATCCTCTTCTTCTGCTAAGGAAGGCGACGGGCTGACCTTGGAGGGCGCACACAGTGGCCAGGTAGCAGTTGACTTCGAAGGCCCCTTTCTGTACCCTTAAAATATGATTTTCGACGTCCAGAAGACCAAGCAGGCTTGCCTCTGTTGTACCTGCTGTATGTGTGCGTCTTCTGGCGCCGGGGGCTAAATAGTCTAGAATCATAACGAGTAATTCTAGAATCCCACCGCCGGAAGAGACCTGGCGGTGGGATTTTTGTTTTTAGACAAGAAGTTAAGGAATTGAACCAAGGGGTCAGCAACCGGATAAATCGAGATGAAAAGATTCTCCAAGGCCCGACTGCTGACCAACAGAAGGATCTGGAAACTGGTTGTGGCTGTACTCCTAGCTGCGTTAAGTGTTCCCGCGCAAGGTGGAGATGACAGCCCTCGCAGATTGACGGGGTCGCAACCTTCGGCAACAGGAGGGATGACTGCGATTGCCTCGGGCTCGGCCCAGCCGGTCGCACCGAATGCCGGCACTCCGCCTGTACGCTCAGCCTCGGAGCCTTCGTTCGAACAGGTTATGGAGCTTTTGCAAGCCCAAGGACGGGAACTGGAGGCTTTGCGGGCGGCACTGCGGGAACAGCAGGAGTTGACCGCTCGGCTCGAAGCCAAACTCAACTCTGGTGGCGCGCAAGCCGATGTAGAAGAGGCAGGTGCGGAATCGCTTGCGACTGCCCAGACGATCCCCCCATCCAGCGCCGCTCAGGGAGACCTCGCCCAGAAGGTCGCCAAGCTCGGAGCGGATCTGGCAAATTCGCAGAAAGACCTCGAAGGCAGATTGAAGACTCTTGGCCCCTTTGTCCTAAGCGGGGAGGTCCGGTTGCGCGCGGAGCCCACCTTCGGCGGGCCGCGCGATCAATCGCAGGATCGATTCCGGGAGAGGATACGGCTGCGCTTCAATGCCGAGGCCCGGTTAAATGACCAGCTCAAAGGCGGCTTCTCGTTTGCTTCCGGCGACCTGAATAATTCGATATCCACAAACCAAACCGCGAATCAATATGCCACGCGAAAACCCCTCGCCATCGACCGCGCGTATGCCACGTATAACCCGAGCTGGTTCCGCCCTCTCACTGTCACGGGCGGAAAATTCGCCTATCCATGGTTCAACACGGAGCTCGTCTGGGATAAGGATTTGAACCCGGAGGGCGCCGGCGAAACCCTCGCGTTCAACGTGAAAACGCCCGTCCTAAAGAAGTTCAGCTTAGTCGGTTTCCAGATGCCGTTCGCGGAGAACAAACGGACAGCGGTGAATGATAAGAGTTTCTACAACACCATGGTTTATGGGGAGCAGTTGCAAACATTCTGGCAGTTCGGCGGCCGGATCAAGTTGAGCGCCTATACGAGCTTTTACGACTGGAAATATGCCGATTCCATCGCGCTTTCCGTGGCCACGGCAAACAGCACGAGTCCGGACAATGGCCTGCTGCCGTTGAATAACAACGGATTACAAAACTCTATCGCGATGGTGACCGTGACCAATGCTGTGACCGGCGCCAAAACGATCACCTCCGCGCAGTTTGCTTCAAAATTTGGAATCCTCGATTCGCTCGCACAACTCGACGTACGGACTCCCTCCGAACGCTGGCCGATTACCTTCGTGGGCGATTTCGCGCAGAATACGCGGGCTTGCGAGAACGTGCGGAACATTCCAGTTGCCGCGGTTTACTCAGCGCCTTGCGATTCGCGGCGAAATCTTTCCGGCCAACAATGTGGAGATTCATCGTTCCGAAGTTATGTACCAACTTTTTCGGAACGTGACGCTCCAACTGAACGCCCTGATCGGCCGGCCTTTGGTAACGGCCGGCAGCCCGCCGCCCGTGCAGCCTCTGTGGGAGCGGCTGCAATTTGACGTGACGTACAAATTCTAGGCGGGACATGAATACGCAAGGATCGAAGAGGAGAATGATGAGAACGAGCTTCGGCGCAATGGCGGCAATTCTATCGATCGCCGCGTGCGCACTCCACGCGCAGCAGAAGCCGACGGTCCTCCGCGTGGGCTATTTCCCGAATCTCACGCACGCGCAGGCGCTGGTAGGACGCGCCAATGGCCAGTTTGAGAAAGCTCTCGGGACAGGCGTGCAGGTTGAATGGAAAGCGTTCAATGCCGGGCCTTCGGCGATCGAAGCGCTATTCGCCAACGCCATCGACCTCACGTACGTCGGCCCGAATCCGACGGTGGCGGGGTACTTCAGGTCGCAAGGCGAAGCGGTGCGCGTGATCGCGGGAGCCGCCAGCGGAGGCGCTTCCCTGGTGGTTCGCAAGACTGCGGGGATCCAAAACGCTTCGGATTTTCATGGCAAGAAAATCGCGACGCCGCAACTCGGCAATACTCAGGATGTGGCATTGCGATCCTGGATGCGCGCCAACGGACTCAAGGCGCGGGAAAAAGGCGGTGACGTCCAGGTGATCCCCATCTCGAATCCCGACCAGCTCACTCTTTTCTTGAAGGGCCAAATCGACGCTGCGTGGGCGCCGGAGCCGTGGGCGGCGCGCCTAGTTCACGAAGGGGGCGGGCGCATCTATCTCGATGAGCGCGATTTGTGGCCGGAACATCAGTTCGTTATTACGAACATTATCGTCAACCCCAAGTTTCTCAAGGAGCATCCGGACGTGGTGAAGGGGTTTCTCCGGACTCACGTGGAGCTTACCGAGTGGATCAACAAAAATCTAGCGCAGGCCAAGCAGATCCTGAATCAGCAGCTTCAAAAAGAAACGGGCAAAGCTCTCGCGCCGGAAGTTTTGGATGACGCATTCTCCCGTATGCAGGTGACTTACGATCCCATTCGGTCGTCACTTTTGAAATCAACCCAGCAAGCATTTGACGAGGGATTTTTGGGCAGAACACGGCCGGACCTGTCGGGCCTATACGACCTGACTCTGCTCAATGAAGTCCTTCGCGAAAAGAAGGCGAGACCCGTACAATGAGCAATTACGTCCTGGACTTGATCAGCCGTTCCATCGCCGGGGGCCGGGCGTTGCCTGAACACGAAGAGCTGCCGGAGCGGGTCAGACCGAAAAAAGACGCCCCCCTGGATGTCACTCCTCTGCAGGCACCACCCACTCCACAAAAAGAAAGCATCGCCCTCAGTGGAGTTTTTCGAAGCTACGCAAATTCGCGTGGCTCGTTCACGCCCGCTTTGCAGAATATCGATCTCGAAATCGAGCAGGGTGAATTCGTCTGCATCGTCGGGGCCCGCTTTGCAGAATATCGATCTCGAAATCGAGCAGGGTGAATTCGTCTGCATCGTCGGGCCTTCCGGCTGCGGAAAATCGACGCTGCTTCATTTGTTAGCTGGACTCGACCGGCCCACCACGGGAGAAATCACCGTGGACGGCAATCCCGTTCAGGGTCCCGGCACGGACAGAATTCTGCTTTTCCAAGAGTTGGGCTTGTTCCCGTGGCTGACGGTCCGGCAAAACGTGGAGTTCGGCCTGAAGATGGCGGGAATGCCGCGGGATGAGCGTCGAGACAGCGCCCGGCGTTATCTGCGCATGGTTCACCTCTCCCACTTTGAGGATCATTACATTCACCCACTCTCCGGCGGCATGAAACAGAGGGTCGCTCTGGCGAGATCGCTGGCGCTGCAGCCGAAAATCCTTTTGATGGACGAACCCTTCGCGGCGCTTGACGCACAAACGCGCGACATGCTGCACGACGAACTGGAGCGCATCTGGAAAGAGACTGCACCGACAATCGTTTTCGTCACCCACAACGTCCGCGAGGCGGTGCGCCTGGGTGACCGTGTGCTGCTGATGAGTTTTCGCCCGGGACGAATCAAGAGTCAGTTTCAGGTCAAGCTGCCCCGGCCGAGGCACGTGGAGGATTCCGACGTCGCCTATTTGTCGAAGCAAATTCTTGGACAGCTTCGGGAAGAGATCGATCGATCCTTCAATGCGGAGTATTCCCGTGAAGAAAAGCGTTAACCAATTGATTTTTGCCACTGGCGTGCTCGTGGTTTGGGAAGGGCTGGCCCTGCTCAAACTCTGGCCTCCCTACGTGTTTCCCACGCCGCGGGGAGTTGCTGAAACTTTCTGGGCCGGCTCCGTGGATCACAGCATCTGGATCGGAATCGCCGTTAGCTTGCGGCGAGTTGCCATTGGATACACAATTTCCGTGGTACTGGGCATACTTCTAGGCATGCTGATTACCTGGAGCCGGTTCCTCCAGGATACGCTGGGCGGCGTGATCCTGAGTCTCCAGAGCCTGCCAAGTATCTGCTGGGTGCCGCTGGCGCTGCTTTGGTTTGGTTTGTCGGAGACGGCGATCATATTCGTGACCGTCATGGGTTCCATGCTTGCAGTAACTCAGGCCACCAAGGCCGGGTTCGACAACGTTCCGCGCATTTTGTCCATGGCGGGCAGGAACTTGGGCGCAAAAGGGCCGCAATTATTCTGGCATGTCCTGCTCCCGGCGAGTCTGCCGTATTTGGTGGACGGGCTGAAGCAAGGTTGGGCATTCGCGTGGCGTTCCCTAATTCAGGGTGAAATGCTTTACGTCACCCTTGGCCTTGGGCAACTCCTGGTGGCGGGCCGGGATTTGAATGACATCAATCAAGTTGTAGTCGTCATGGTCCTTATCGCCGGAATCGGATACGCGGTAGACAGCATCTTGTTCCGGAAGCTTGAAACTTCGCTTCGTGACAAGTGGGGAACGGCAATCGCCGCTGCCAACTGAGTTCAGGACGCGCTGCTGCAGCGCCGAGTGGCAACTCAGAAAGGAAACCTGCCCTCTCCGTCCCGAAGAGCGCGGGACGAAGAGGCTTCTACAAGACCTCCCTGAATGGCGGCAGTTGGTCTTGTAGAGGCCGCCCCCTTTTGGGGCGGGCAGCTGTTCGTTCTCTCTAAATCCAAACTGAGCTCTTGTCACTGCGGTCTGCATTCATCAGCCAGGCGCCCAGAAGAGTCAACAACAGGCACAAAATTATTTCCCACAACGAAAAAGCCCTTCCGCTGACCCAGACGAGGATCAATTCGTAAAAGATAGGCGGCAACAGAAACCCAAGTAGCAGCAAGAACCTTCCCGCCGGTTTCCGGAAAGGCTCCCTTCTCGCGATCATTCCCAGCAACAATCCCACCGGAACAAACGTCAACACATCATAAGATACGAGATAACCGATTAAATTACTGGCCGACACTCGAGAGAACTTGTGCGCCAGGGCCGCGCCGGGGCTGAGATGGTAGACTCGAGCCTCTTTTTTCCCGTCCATATATAGTGAGACGTTTGAACCGTCATAGGAAATAAGGATGTCGCGAGTCTGCCCGGGGGCGAAGACGCTTCGCACACGCCACGCCAGCATGGACCGATGCATCGAAAGGGGATTCCGGAACCAAAACACCAGATCGGCATCTTCCCGCCGAAGGTAGAGGTCTGGAGTTCCGTACACCTGCGAAATGGAAACGATGTGTTGATCCAGATCTGCGACATCCGCTGGCGTGCAGATGGCTCTCACGGCAAATTGATTCGTTCTCTTCAATTCCTGCGTCAATTTTGTCACCGGAACCATCGTGGTGAGCCAGGAACTGCCGTTCAGGTCGAGCGTTTTTGAATCTCGCGGCGGCGAAGACGATATCCAAGTTAGTGCGGGAAGAGATTTCATTTGGTCGTCGTAGGGAGGCGCTCCAGTGAGCTCGTAGGAAGCCAGCAGGCCGGTCTCCGTGCCTGGCGCGGGTTCGCCGGACGTGAGCTTCTGCGCCGACTCGTCTGAGAGAGCCCGGTTCCACACTTGGAGCTTTGCGATCTGCCCTTTCCACGCGTGCCGCGCCGTCCCATCGCTCCCGACAAACATGGGAACAGCGGTGTCCCAGTTGCTCAAGCGGGTCTCTCTCTGCAAGGGAATCGATAGGATGATGAAAATACCAAGGTAGGCCAGGAGGAAGATACTGGCCCGTCGCAAGGACAACCAGGTCTCTGCCCTGCTTTCCCACTCGGACAGGGGCGTCAACAACATTTCTCCCCATTGACCGAACAGGAGGCAACCCGCCACCGCACCCAAGGTATTGGGAGTGATGTCGTCCCAACCTGAATTGCGCGTCGGGATATAGAACTGGAGGAACTCCACTGCGTAGGAAGTAACGGCGCCGGCGGCCAAGGCCAGTACGAGCGTTAGGCCTTTGCTGACGCCACGCTTGCGTAGATGCGCGGAAAATCCAAAACCGAACGGAACAAACAGGAGAACATTCAAAAAAACTTGGACAGAGTCGCTGTGCTTGACAAGCGGCCCCAGAAAAAAGGGAGACGAATTGCGGGATTGCGGGGAGGCGAAATCGAACCGGAAAGGAAATAACGTCAGGTAAGCAATACCGATGAGAGAAAGTATCAGGATTCGATTCGGCCACTGGGACCAAGCTTGCGGGGGCTGGGAGGATTGCATTTTTATGGGTCCAGAACCATAACTCATTCGCCAATCATTTTGAGTTTAACATGACTGAACTTCCAGCCTGTCCACGTGGTTGTCTCCGCTAAAGTCTTGTCCTGTCAGCTCTTAGTCATAGTAAGGCAGGAATAAAGTCATTTTTGCGGGCGTTCTTGAGAACCGAACTACAGTGAACAGGTCTGGTCCACTTATGTCCCCGTGGACGGATGAACTGCCTGTCCTTCTATTGCTCCC
>WNFI01396669.1_pt1 | contig 11306 bp, 11 predicted proteins | sample 5400471 | NCBI WGS metagenome assembly WNFI01 (sample SAMN13153348, study PRJNA577476) | soil metagenome | isolation source: 100 cm saprolite on Douglas fir-dominated hillslope | place: USA:California | collected 2013-09-17
TTCTCCAGCAGCCGATCCTTTAGCATCTCGCGAAGACGGACGCTCCAGTTTTCCACCGCGCGGCGTTTTCCCTTGCTGAACTCCTGGTACTTCCGAACCCCCGCGAGCGCCTCAGCGATTCCCCGTCCATCCTTCGCGGCCGTCAAGATAATCTCCGGCTTCCAGGCGTCGGGCCGCTTCGCAAGACTCTGGGCCGCCTTGATCTCGCGCTCCAGGCGATCCGCGCCGGGCTGGTCGGCCTTGTTGATCACGAAGACGTCGGCGATTTCCATGATACCCGCTTTCAGGGCCTGTACATCGTCGCCCATTCCGGGCACCAGCAGGACCACCGTGACATCGGCCAGCTTCGCAATCTCGACTTCATCCTGTCCCACGCCCACGGTTTCGACCAGGATCACGTCGCAGCCCGCGGCGTCCAGGAGCAGCGTCATTTCAGTGGTCGCCTTAGCGATGCCTCCAAGTGCGCCGCGTGTGGCCATGGAACGTATGAACACACCCGGGTCGGCGTGATGAGTGAGCATGCGGATGCGATCGCCGAGGATCGCGCCGCCGCTGAACGGGCTGGTGGGATCGACGGCGATGATGCCGGCGTGCTTCTGTTCCTTGCGAAGGATATGCACGAGCTGATCCACCAGCGTGCTCTTTCCGGCGCCCGGCGCCCCGGTAATACCCGCAATCAGCGCGCGTCCGGTGTGCGGGAACAACTGCTTCAGCAGAGGCTCGGCGGCGCGGTTGCGGTTCTCGACGATGGTGGCGGCGCGGGCGAGGGCGCGCGGATCGCCGCTGAGAACGCGAGCGGCGAGTTCAGTGGAAGGTATATTCACCGCTCAGCTTTTCAGGAGTTGCCGCGCGATGACCAGGCGCTGGATCTCGCTGGTGCCCTCGCCGATGGTGCACAGCTTTACATCACGGTAGAACTTTTCTACCGGATAGTCCTTGATAAATCCGTAGCCGCCATGAATCTGGACCGCCTCGTTGCAAACGTCCACCGCGATCTCGGAGGCGAACAGCTTGGCCATCGCAGACTCTTTCGTCACGCGTTCGCCGGCGTCCTTCATGGCGCCCGCGCGATACGTCAGCAAGCGCGCCGCGTCGATCGAAGTCGCCATATCCGCGAGTTTGTTCTGGATCGACTGGAACTCCGAAATCGGCCTCCCGAACTGCTTGCGATGCTTCGAGTAACGCAGCGCCGCTTCATAAGCGCCCTGCGCCGTCCCCACCGCCAGCGCCGCGATCGAAATGCGGCCGCCATCGAGCGTGCGCAGGCTATCCACGAACCCTTCACCCTGGCGCCCGAGCAATTGCGACTCCGGCACCCGGCAATCGTGGAACAAGACCTCGCCCGTGGCGCTCGCCCGCATACCCATCTTGTTTTCTTTCTTGCCGACCTCGAACCCCGGCGTGCCGTGCTCGATGATAAATGCGGAAATACCGTGCTGTGACGCGCCGCGATCGGTCACCGCCATGGCCACGCAAACCTGCGCATACTGCGCGTTGGTGGTGAACGTTTTGCCGCCGTTCAACACCCAGCAATCGCCCTGCTTGACGGCCTGCGTGCGCGTGCCCGCCGCGTCAGAACCGGCCTCCGGTTCCGTCAGCGACCAGCAGCCGAGCCATTCGCCGCTCGCAAGCTTTGGAATGTATCGCTTCTTCTGCTCGCAGCTTCCCGCCAGGAAAATGTGATTCGTGCAGAGCGAATTGTGCGCCGCGACGATCAGTCCGACCGACGGATCCACGCGCGCCAGCTCTTCAATGATGATGGCGTAATCGATATAGCCGAGCCCCGCGCCGCCCAGTTCCTCGGGAAAGATAGCGCCCATCAGGCCCAGTTTGCCGGCCTCTTTGACGGCTTCGAGCGGGAAGGTCTGCGCCTCGTCCCACTCCAGAACGTGCGGCCCTATCTCCGCTTCGGCAAACTCACGGACCGACTTTCGAAGGTGGACTTGCTCCTTTGTATACGCAAAGTCCATCGTGTGTCAGGTTATCTCTTCCTTGACGGGTTGGCAGCCGGTCATTGTCGCAAGCCCTTGCCTCTTCAGTGTATCAACGGAGCGTCGGCGGGCAGAGTGTAAACCGTAGCCCGCCCGGACTACTGAACCATTTTTCTCCTAAGACCGGACCCTATTTCTCCGATGAGACTTCCAGGAGTAGAGCAGCGAATGAAGAAGCTTGCGCTGGGAGTCTTAGCGATTTGGTCCGGCCTGCGAGCCCAGCCTGCGGTGAACTTGGCGGGGCACGCACCCCTTCCGCCGGCCTACAACCGGACGCTGTGGAAGGTGAAGTACGTTCGCCCCCAGTCGATTCCATTCCCGGCCGACAATGCCTTCACTCCGCAGCGTGAGCTGCTGGGCCGGACTCTCTTCTTTGACCCACGCTTGTCAGGTTCCAGGTCCATGGCCTGCGCGACCTGCCACAATCCCGGCTTCTCCTGGAGCGATGCTTTGCCCAAGGCTATCGGACAGGGGATGAAAGAGCTGGGCCGGAAAACACCGACGATTCTCAATGTTGCCTGGGCCGAACTGCTCTTTTGGGACGGGCGTGCCGAGTCACTCGAAGAACAGGCCCTGGGTCCCATCTCGTCGCCACGAGAGATGAATCAGGCTTTAGACAAGATGGTCCAGACCGTGTCCGGTTTCTCGGACTATCGGGAGCTTTTCGCCCGCGCTTACCCCGGTGAAGAAGTCTCGGCGAAGACGGTGGCCCGCGCCATCGCGACCTTTGAGCGAACGGTGGTGTCCGGCGCCACCCCCTTCGACGAATGGATTACGGGACGTGAGACCGCGATTTCCGAAGAGGCCAAGCGGGGATTCGATCTCTTCAATACGAAAGCCGCTTGCCAGAAATGCCACACGGGTTGGAACTTCACCGATGGCGGCTTCCACGACATCGGTCTGCCGGGCGGCGACAAAGGCCGCGGTGCGCTGCTGCCGCTAGAGGCCATGCAGCACGCATTCAAGACTCCCACCCTGCGAAACGTGTGCCGGCTCGGCCCGTACATGCACGATGGGTCCGAACGATCCATCGAGGACGTTATCGAACTCTACGACCAGGGTGGCAGGGAGAAGCGGCCCAGCCTCGCTCCCGAAATCGGGTCTTTGCATCTCACGTCCCGGGAGAAGGCGGATCTGCTGGCGTTTTTAAGAACATTGACCGTCGAGGATAAGCGAATTGAGGTCCCTATTTTACCGCGTTAAGAGGAGTTAGCACATGAGAATATTTTCCAAACACAAACCATTGAGAGTAGCAGCCGCCGCCACGGTTCTGGCGATGATACTGCCCGCCGTTCCGGCGGCAAGAGCAGAAGACAAGATTGGAGGGCATATCGGGTTCGTCCTTCCGCTGGTTACCCGCGCGGGAGGCAACACGACTGGCCTCGCAGATAACTTTTCAATCGGCTTTCCGATGGGGGTTACCTTCAAGGGAAACGGGAACATGGCGTTCGACCTCGAACTGGTTCCAGGCGTACAGGCCACACCACGACATACCGGTCTCACGGTCCATCCGGGGCTGGTGTGGAATCTGGGTCATGGCTGGGCGGCCGGCATGAGAGCGGCATTCGACGTCAATTCCGCATCGTATGGATTCACGCCGCTGCTGAACCATAGTTGGCCGATCGAGGGCCACTTTTTCAAGGCTTACTTCGTTGAGGCCGTTCTCCCGGTCCGTTTCAATCGTCCAACTGGCGGCGTCCCCACGACACCGGTAACTTTCGGCCTGCACTTCGGATTGGGATTCTGAGGAGATCGCAGCATGGGACTGACGCTTAAAGGCATCCTCTGCGCCGGTCTGGCAGCCGCTCTCCCCTCCCTCGCCGAAGACCGCGAGATCGGCCAGAAGGATCGTGCGTTTTCGCAAACGGAAATCACCATCAAGCCGGGCGACTCCATCGTCTTCAAAAATTTGGATGACGTCACGCATAACGTCTTCTCCATTACTCCGGGCATGGAGTTCGACATCCGCCGCCAAGCGCCGGGCGGCTCGTCCAAGGTGCCGTTTACCCGTGAAGGCGTGGCCGAGGTCCGTTGTTCCATTCACCCCAAGATGAAACTGCTGGTGACTGTGAAAAAATAGCTCGCCGAGACTGGCGCTCCGAGCGCAACTGAACCATGAAGCGATTCTCCCTAGTCATGTACAGCATGTTGGTGCCGCTGGCCGTAATGGGACTGGTGGTGGGGCTGATGACCAAGGCGAGCCTCCAGAGCAATGCCAGCGAACTGATTGCGGCTCACCAGATCAAAGAACTGGCCATCACCTCACTGGCGCTGCTTCTCACGCAGGACGACGCATCCAAATCAATGCTCTTTGATCCCACCAACACGGCTTCGGATGCGCGGAAGATCGAAGCTTACGATAAGAACGTGGTGGTTCTTGGCAGGATCGCCACACTCTCCAAATCCAGCGAAGTGGGCGGCATCGTCAGCGAGCTCAAGAAAATGGACGATGAAGAACTGCGGCCCCTTGACACTTCGGTGCTGGAGCTGCTGGGAGACGGTAAGGAAGAAGCCGCCAAGAGGGTATATTTCACGAAGTATGAGCCGGCACGCGCCCGCTACGAGGCGTTGCTGCTAAGGCTCGGACAGCTAGCGGAAACGGCTGCCGACAACGCGGCCCGAGACTTGGAGAAGAAGAATCGGGCCTCCCTTCGCAACATCTGCGTGGCGCTGGGCGTCGGGATACTGATCGTGCTGGGCGCAGTTCGAGTGCAAGAGGTCATGCGCAAGGCACGGGACGAACTGGAAAGGAAAGTGCAAGAGCGCACCGCACAACTCGCTGAGGCTCAAGAGCGCTCCCGGGGAATCTTCGTCTCTTCGAAGGACGCCATTGGATACTGGTCGCTGGAGGGGAAGCTGGTGGATGTCAATGAATCCTACTCCACCTTGACGGGTTATTCGAGGGAAGAGCTGTTCGCTCTGAGATACGAGGAGCATATGGTCCATGGGTACTTGGAACGCGACAGCGCCATGCTGCAACGAATGCTCGAAACCGGTGAGCCTGCCGATTTTGAAAGTGAGTTTCTTCGGAAGGACGGTACTCGCCTTCCGGTTCAACTCACCGCGTTTGAGGTGCTGGGAGCGGACGGTCAACCCCGAGGTCTTGCCACCATCGTCAAAGACATCACGGTGCGGAAGCGCATCGAGCAGCAATTGATCGACGCGAAGGAAGCAGCCGAAGCAGCCAGCCGCGCCAAAAGCGAGTTCCTCGCCAACATGAGCCATGAGATCCGGACTCCCATGAACGGAGTCATGGGCATGACCGAACTGGTTCTCGATACCGAACTGACTCACGAGCAACGCGAGTACCTGAACACGGTCAAGATGTCCGCTGATTCGCTCCTCATCGTCTTGAACGACATCCTGGACTTTTCTAAGATCGAGGCTGGCAGGCTGGAGCTGGATCCGATCTGCTTCAATTTACGCGATAATCTCGAGGAAATCATGCGCGCGATGGCCTTTCGCGCCCATGAGAAAGGTCTGGAGCTGCTTTGCGATGTGAAGCCGGAATTGCCTGATTTCGTAGTGGCGGATGCCACTCGCATCCGGCAGATTATTACCAACTTGGTAGGTAATGCGATCAAATTTACCGAACACGGCGAAGTCGCATTGCTGGCCGGGCTCGAAACTCGGGATCGTGACCTGCTGCGCCTGCACTTCAGCGTTCGAGACACCGGCATCGGCATCGCTCCGGACAAGCACAAGGCCATTTTCGAGCCCTTCGCGCAGGCCGATGGATCCACGACACGGAAGTACGGAGGGACCGGTTTGGGACTTTCCATTTGCACGCGCTTGGTGGAGGCCATGCAGGGAAAGATCTGGGTTGAAAGTGAGCCCGGCAAAGGCAGTTCCTTTCATTTCAGCGCCTGCTGTGACGCCGCAACCGGCGAGGAAGAGCACCAATCGGTGAAGGATGCCAACTTGGCCGGTTTACAAGTGCTGGTAGTCGACGACAACGCCACCAACCGGCGCATCCTGGTCGACATGCTATGGCGATGGCATATGAGGCCAACCCCAGCGGGCAGCGCTTCAGAAGCATTGTCTCTGCTGCAGCGCGCTTCCGAGCACGGTCTCCCCTTCGCCCTGGTCCTGACGGACGTTCACATGCCGGGAATGGACGGATTTGACTTGGTGGAGCACATCAAGGCCTCTAACCTTCTAGCAGACGCCGTGATTATGATGCTTACATCGGGGGAACAGCGAGGCGATGGGGCGCGCTGCCGGGAACTCGGCGTTGCGGCCTATCTGACCAAACCAGTCCGCCGGGCAGAGCTGCGTGCCGCCATGGCCCAAGCGCTCATAGGCCGCAAAGAAGAGCCAGACTCCCTGATTACACTGGACTCTCTTCGCCGGCCGGGGGCTGCTTCGACCCTGCGTATCCTGTTAGCGGAGGATAACCCTGTCAACCAGCGCGTTGCCTGCCGGATTCTCGAGAAGGACGGTCACAGGGTCGTCATCGCCGGCAATGGCAGGGAGGCCGTGAAGGCCCTGGCCCGGCAGGAATTCGACTTGGTTCTCATGGACGTGCAAATGCCGGAGATGGATGGCTTCGAAGCCACGGCCGCAATTCGGGCCGGGGAAAAACAGAGCGGCCTGCACATTCCCATCGTCGCTATGACAGCCCATGCCATGACCGGCGACCGGGAACGCTGCCTGGCGGCGGGCATGGACGCCTACTTATCCAAACCGATTCACGCGCGGGATCTGCTGAATCTGCTGGAGAATGGGCTAAAAGAGTTCACTCCCGTCGCAAACTAACCGACTATCGCCACTCGCAGCGACAGGGGTCTTTACCGGAACCGCATGGTGCATTCAGTCCTGTACAGAATCCATGACCTGTGCGCCGAGAATCTCGATACGCTCAGTTACGATCGCCCGGACGAGTTCGAGATCGACCCCGAAGTACTCGTGGACAACATCGTCCCGGAACGCGACGATTTGAGCCCACGGAATCTCGGGGTGCGCCTCGCGAACTTCGGCAGAAACCGCGCGACAGGCTTCGCTTCTTCAGTGTATCGACGGAGCATCAGCCGCGTATCGACGGAGCATCAGCCGCCGATGAACGCCGATCAACGCGGATTGACAGCACAGAAGCGTTGTTGTGTCCGCGGCGTGGGCGTGTTCGACGCTTTCAGGAATGTGGTCATCGTCCGCCAACCACGTGATGGGGGCTACGGTAACTGCCACAAGAATAGTGTTTTGCCGGAATTCAGCGGCGGTGCGGCTTGGCTTTGGCGGCGCTCTTGCGGACAGCCCTTTTGCGAACGGCGCTCTTGCGGACGGCGCTTTTGCGGACAGCCCGTTTGGCCGGCGCCACCGCGGGATCTTGGTGTGTGCTCTGAATCAAGCCGACAGCTTCTTCTCTGGTATGTCCGGCCGGCGCCAGGATGAGATCTGTCTTCGATAGAGCGGTCCAAAGCGTGCGATTTTGAAAGGCGATGGTTCCACCGCCGCGCTTACGTTGCGAAATCATCCGGTTGATATCGCCAACGCAGATCCAGTCGTCGGTTTTCGTAATGCCCCATTTGGCATGGTCCCGTGATTCCGGCCAAGCCCAATGCGCACCAAGGGGGCCCAAGTTAATGAACTTGATATCAAAGGTCTTGTGAATTCCATCGGTGTCGGCCACCGGCGGAATAGCCCCCCGGATCCAGGTCTCCACATCCATGTCCGCACCCAATTGCGGTCCCACCCATCCGTTCCAGAAGTCTTTTCCCCACTCTCGATTTTTAGCCAGGACCTTGAATGCCAAGCCTCCGCGTGACTTGTAATCAAGAGAGTCGGCATCCGGAGCCGGCTTCGGTGGGAGGGGTTTCGACAGCCCGAATAGCGGGCTGGACTGGTCGAGATTGGCGACGCGCGGAAGAAAGACCTGCGGCTCCTGATGGATCGCCATCTGACTCGCGAGCTTGCCTGCGGTGACCAAGTCCAGCGAGATACACATGAACGTCTGGCCATAAATTGGTGTAGGCATCTGCGTCTCCTTGGGCGCGGCGTACTTCGGCCAGGAGTGCAGCAGCCAAAATGCGGTATCGGATGCGGTGTCGAATGCAATGACGCCCTTGGTATGGCCCAAATTGCCGTTGTCCGAACGCTTGGCCTGTTCCGGCATTTCATCGTTGTAAAGAATCCAGCCGGTACTTGCTCCGGGTTTAGTGAAAACGCTGTCCAATGTGAGATTCAGAGCACCTTTGCCCTGATCGAGACGGTTGGGCGACTTCACGACTTTCTTGACGTTCGGATCAGTGCTCGCGTCGGCCGCTGAGTCGTAGTAAACGTACTCGTATCCCGTGGCATCATCCGAGTTGGCGTCCGCCCGCAATTGGGGAATTTTGTAGATAAACCACCAATCGACTGGCTTCCCCTGTTCATTCAGTGCTGAAATATTCATCGGGTTTCCTTCCAGAGTGTGGAAACACTAGGCGCTCTGGCAATCCAAGTGTTGCCCGAAACATTATAACCCCTTCGTTCAGAAACCGCAAAATATATTTTTCACCCCTTTAACCGGGGCCTGACCGCACTGCCGAATCTTTTTTGGGGTTGGATCGGGCATCCGCCAAATGCGGCAAATCCCGAAGGGGTTCGGAAAGAGGCAGTGCCTGGCTGGGGTCGCCGCAATTACGGAATTGAAACGCCGCTTTCCCTTGGCTCCCAGGTAGGACTGGAATTATGTCTGGCACCCTGCGCCCGCCGCCACAAGCCGTCAACGCAGCTCACAGGCAAGCTCACCGAGCGCGTTTTGCCTGTACCGTTAGATCGGGCGATCTCTTCAATCACCGCGTCCCGCTTCAACGTGCGCCCGAGCCGATAACTGTCCATCGCCATGCGGCACACAATCGACACGCGGAAGCCGACGTCGAACGGACAGTTCGTCTCCTTTCCGCGAACGGATGCAGTCGAAGAAATTCTCCATGTGCGCGATTCGGCGACGCTGTCGTGGCGCCCACCTTCTCGACGCCGTCCGGCCGATTCACTTTCTGCGGCGCGTACCGGATCTGCTGGCCCTTGGAGATGGTTCCGTCGGTCCCCAGCACATCATCAGTGACGCCGAGCGCGTTGTTGCCGAATCCCGAATCCCAGCTCACGAGGATCCCTTCGGGGTGCTCCAGCGACACGTTCATCGTATCGGGCACCTCGCGGCCGTCCTTCCACAGGTAAATGCCGCCTGTCATCGTGACCGCTTTCGGAATCTTCAAGTCGAGCGCCTTGTACCAGAATGAGAGCTGGTGGCACATGTTCTCGTACACGTTGCCGCCCGAATAGTCCCAATAAAACCGCCAGTTGATATAGCGGTTCGCATCGAACGGGTGCTTCGCCGCCTCGCCCTGGAAGGAGTCCCATAAGATGCTCTCGGGTGTCATGTCGGGGTACACCGGACGCGACCATTGCGGCTTCCCGTGCGGCGTGTTGCGATACAGTGCATGTGTACCGCCGTGATCTTCCCGACGTTGCCGGAGACCAGAAACGCCTGGGCGTCCGGCATGTGCCCGGACGAACACGACTGGTGCCCCTCCTGCACCGTCAGTTTCCCGCTTTGCCGGATCCCAGTGATGCATTCAGTCCTGTACAGAATCCACGATTGCCTGAAGCTGTGCGCCGAGAATCTCGATGCGCTCAGTAACGAATCGCCCAAACAAGTTCAAGATCGATGCCGAAGTATTGGTGGACAACAACATTCCGGAACGCGACGATTTGGGCCCACGGAATGTCGGCGTGCGCCTCGCGCACTTCCGCGGAAACCGCGCGACAGGCTTCGCCGAGCAACGCCAAACGGTGCAGGATCGCGCTCTGGACCAGATCATCGTTAATGAACGCTTCCCGGCCCTGTTCGGCAAATTTCGAGATCAACTGCGTCTGTTCGATAGCGTCGAGAAGACGGAGTCGATCGGGCCTCATAGCGACACAGCTTCGCGCATCACTTCGGACGCCAGACGCGGCTTGAGTCCACGGCTGGAAACGACGTCGACTTTGCAGCCAAGTGCTGCTTCTAGGTCGAGCCATAAACCCGTGAGATCGAGTAGGGACCGGCCCGGCTCGAAATCCACCAGGAAGTCAATATCGGAGTCGTAGCGCTGGTCGCCGCGGGCAACTGAACCGAATACGCGAATGTTGTGAGCGCCTCGATTGCTTGGGAGGGCTATGATCTGCTGCCGGTAGCGAGAGCGGATCTCCTCGATCGTCATTGAGTTCTCTGTTCGAGTATGCCACACGGCAAATGGCAAAACTGCGGTGTCTCCCTCATTGGACACATTTCGAACTCTTGCGGCATAAACCGGCTCGTGCTCGAAATGTGTCCAATGAGGAGGATTGTGGTTGGAAATCGCTATTCTGAAAGGGCATGCGCCCAAATATATCTGACCCCTTGTTGGCCGCACTGTTAGGTTTGGTCGGCTCCCTTGGCGCTGCCTTCGTTGGATGGCTCAAAGACAGGAATGCTGCAACTAGGCGGATTCAAACGCTGGAATCCGCCAAGCGTTATCTAGAATTTTGGCAACTTGTAGATTCCCTCCAAAACGAATCAGGTAAACCATCCACGGCTGCCGCGCTTCAGGAGCACATCGACCGAGCCTCACGCGTCGTGGCTGCCGTCCCGCTGGAGGGAAGGGCGTCATCTCTGGCAGGCATTGTAGGTCGATCGTGGACTCTCGCGAAGGATCTAAAGCGACTGCCCAGCAGAATCCGTGAACACTGGATACTCCTCCCAGTTCTATTCTTCTTGGGAGTCGGTTTCGTGAGCTTAAGCCCGGCCATGGTTGGGTCCGTCCGGGACTTCCTTCAGTATCGGGAACTCGTCGCGCTGGTGTTCGTCGTCATGATCGGGGTCCCGTTCTATTTGATCTGTAAGTGGCTCGCTCTCTCGCTTCTGGCCTTCTGGAGACTCATCATTGTTGGGTCCGACAAACCTAAGGGTAGCGGTTGAGTGGCCCAATATGCGTGGCACGAGAACATCGGCAGCCGTACTGGAGGCAGGGTGATCATTAGACCACCGATCAACACGAGGGCGCACTATAGCCAGCAAGAATCCGGTGGAACCGATCATCGTCGCTATCGGAGCCGGCGCAATCAATCCTGGCCTCGCACCCAGCATCGAGGCCTTCACTGGTATCTTCACCGCGATGGCAAGCCCTTCCGGCACCGCACCCTACGTGACTATCGCGGTGCGCTATCCCTGCCTGACGGGTGGCGCTCTTAATTAATTAATGCATCGCGCGAGGCGCCGTTGAGAGGTGGTTCGGAGAACCCGTCGTGGTGGGTGCTGTTTTGGTAACAGAAGATGCACGCCCCCGAGCAACCTGGAACGAAAACTCTAACAAG
>WNFI01110647.1_pt1 | contig 11305 bp, 9 predicted proteins | sample 5400471 | NCBI WGS metagenome assembly WNFI01 (sample SAMN13153348, study PRJNA577476) | soil metagenome | isolation source: 100 cm saprolite on Douglas fir-dominated hillslope | place: USA:California | collected 2013-09-17
CAGCTCCAATCTCTTCTCGCCCATCACAAACATCTCCCCTATCACTTCGACAACAGCAGCCTAACAGAGCGTGCTGTCGAAGTGCAAGGGGAAGAAATTTCGGAAGAAACGTAGGTCTTTTGTTTTCGCATGTTGCTCGCCAGACGCGGCTCACGAATAACGCATAACTTTTGGCGATGTAGGGGAACTTATGATTCAGCACGTTCCGTCTGCGGGAGTAAAGTGTCGTCTCCCCGCCAGTGCGCACAACCTCGAGTCTGTAGCCGTCGAGCTTGATCTCTTATGTTGCGCTGAAAGTTATGTTGCGTACAGATGACGGTCTGCACATCTATTAGCGGGTATGCTCCGAGAGCACAACATAATATCGGACAACATTACTTTCCCCTCACCATTACGACAGAGGCGAAATAATTGCCGCCGCCGCTCTCAGCACTTCGGAGCGGAGACGATCCCGCCAGTTCATTCAAAACGGAGTTTTCGGCAACTTCTCTTCCAATTCTGAGCTGCCTGCTGGTTGCAATGGAATGCTGCCACTGAGTGCACCATTATGCTGCCACTGGCGGCATTCCCGATGCACTATTATCCTGCCGCCCCGGTGGAGTAAGGTGCGGTTTGCCCGTCACTCAGGTGGAACGCAGAACAGTTCCCCCAAAACACTCCATCACAATAGCCGCTCGCCGCGGGCTTCGCGAATGATGCAGGCGAAGGTGAATGGTTCAAAGAGCTAGCCGCCGAAGCGAACTTATTGTGACCGACGGGCCGTTGCGACTCACTTCCGCGTTGCCGCTTTTCTATGCGTGCTCTTCTCTTTGCCTTTAGGTGAGCGAGGTGCCCCAGAGAGCGTCGCGACCATGCGCTGCACGACACCTGCTGGAGTGACCTTCTGGGTAAGGGTGGCTGAGGTCAACCCCTCCGCATCCAGCATGACAAGGCCATGCAGGGTAGACCACACCCAAACGGCCGTTATGTTAATCAATTCGGGTGCAATGAGCTTCTCGAGCTGGTGCAATAGCTGGTCAAATGCGGTTCTGGACGCGCGCTCCAGCGAGGGATCGGTTGCGGTCTTGAGCAGATGCGATGCGAACATCAGACGATAGAGGCCCGGATACCTGCTGCCGAACCGAAGATAAGCGACGCAGGCGCGTTCAAACCTTTCACTTTCGAGTCCCTCGCCTCCGGCTTCTGCTAATGCCGCTGTGAACTGTTCAAACCCGTCCGTTGCGACAGCAGCCAGGAGCGCTTCGCGACTGCTGAAGTGCCGGTACGGTGCCGGTTGCGAGACACCGAGTTGTGCCGCGAGTGCCTTGAGCGAGATGGATTCGGGGGCAACCGTTTCGAGTGCTTCACGTGCTGCCACGATTAGTGCCGGGCGAAGATTGCGGTGGTGGTATACACCCGGGTCTTTAACCGAGGAGCTGGCGAGGGCGGATGGATGCAAAGTAGATGTCATGTGATTCCCTATAATTTTACCTTGACAATCGGAGAGCAGAATAATGTAATATGCTAATACATTGAGGTCGAGGAGGCCCACCATGCCGGTTCTAGAAGATCCCGTATCCCGCCTTTCCCATACCAATCGCTTTCTACGCGGCAATTTTGCCCCGGTTACCGTCGAAACCACAGCTTTCGATCTGCCGGTTAAAGGCAAAATCCCCGAGGAGCTGGAGGGGCGGCTCCTTCGCATCGGTCCTAATCCTATAGGGATGCCGCAGGAGGAGCATTATCACTGGTTTACTGGCACGGGCATGGCGCATGGCCTGCGTCTTCGGAGCGGCAAAGCAGAGTGGTATCGCAATCGCTTCGTGGTAGATGGATTGAACGCTTCGGCGCTGGGTCGCCCAGATCTACCCGGTCCTCGCAATGGTGACAGAAAGAACGTGGTCAACACCAATATTCTCGATATGGGTGGCCGTACCTATGCGATTGTTGAAGCCGGCGGATTGCCCGTAGAGCTTACGTACACACTTGAAAGTGTCTCGCGGTCGAACCTGGGTGGAACGCTGGCTCACGGCTTTGTTGCCCATCCCAAGCTCGATCCCAGCACTAGGCAACTTCTCGCGGTGAGCTACGAGCCACGGCTTGAGGCATTGACATACATGGTGGTGAATCCGGATGGTCGTGCTGAAGCGATGACTAGTATTCCTGCGCCCCATCGTCCGATGGTGCATGACATGGCCTTCACTCCCACGTGGGTGATCGTGCTGGACCTGCCGGTCACATTCAATCCGACAAGGATGAGCAGTGGATTTCCGTTTGCGTGGAATCCCGAACGTACGCCTCGGCTCGGTCTGTTGCCCCGAAACGGTGACGTGAAGCAGATGCGATGGGTCGAAGCGCCCTCCTGCTATGTCTTTCATGTGATGAACGCGTTCGATGATGGGGCCGCGGTCACGATGGATGTAGTCCGACATCCCCGCACCTTCGACAAGCAGCATCAAGGGCCGGGGGAGGGTACATCGAAATTGGTTCGCTGGCACATCAATCTGCTCACGGGCAAACTCACAGAAACGGTTCTTGAGGAGAGGGGTTGCGAGTTCCCCCGATTCAACGAGGCATTTGGCGGGAAGCAGTATCGCTTCGGGTACACGGCCGCGGCCGACGAAGAGGTTCAATTTGGTCCCGCGTTCAAGCACGACGTAAGTACAGGCCGCACCGAGGTCCACGACTACGGCCCCGGATGTGCGACTCTGGAACCTGTGTTTGTTCCTCGAAAGGGAGCGATCGAGGAAGACGACGGTTGGGTCATGTCCTATGTTTATAACGCTGACCGCAATGCCTCAGACGTGGTCATCCTGGACGCTAGAGCTTTCTCGGAGGAACCAGTTGCTTCGATTTCGCTGCCGGTGCGTGTGCCCTTCGGCTTCCATGGAAATTGGGTGCCTGATCACATTTAGCGATCAATTAGCGATCAATTAAGGATGTCGCCTTGGACCTTCAAGGCGCGCACTCGGGTTAGTACCTGCAAGTCGGCCAGGGTTGAAATCGATCTCAAATGGCGAGAACAGGGAGATAACTCATTGAGCAGGTTTGCAGGCAGGATCCCAGTTCCGGATGGTCGGCAAGCCGGAAGGAACAGCCCGATATCCAGTAGCAGGTTCAAAATCGATTCCGGATTCTGGCACCCGAAGCTACTCGGTTCTTAGCGCCTGCATGGGTTCGATTCTCGATGCCCGAATAGCCGGCAGGGCGCATGCGGCGATCGCGGTGATGAGAAGGCTACCGATTATGGTGGCAAAGACTATCGGATCGAGAGGGCTGGTTCCGTAGAGAATGGAACGAATGAGCACACCAGCTGTTGCGCCGCCCGCCAAACCGATCAACAAGCCAACGAAGACTGGTCGCAGACCATCGAGCAGCACCAGGCGCAGCACCTCGGATTTCTGCGCGCCAAGCGCGATGCGAATGCCAATCTCAGTAATGCGCTGCGTGACGAGGTACGAGAGCACGCCATAGAGGCCGATTGCGGCGAGCAATAGGGACAGTACTGCGAAGGCGAGCACGAGCGTGGCGCTGAAGCTTTGGCTCGCGGTGGACTGGCCGAGGATTTGCTGCATGGTGAGGACGTCGTAGACGGGTAGCGAGGGATCGAGCGCGGCCACCTGCTGCTGGATAGGAATGGAGAGCAGGAGCGGATCTTCCGCCGCGCGAACCACAATCGTCGCAGCACTGGTTCGGTTCGGAATGCCGGAGAGGATGGGGAAGTACATCGTGGCTTTGAGGGGCTGGGTGACCTGGTAAGGGGTGTCGCCGACGACACCGATGATCTCGTAGCTTTCGGGCTTGTCGCTCCTGGCCACAGTGATGTGCTTTCCGATGGCGCTATCGCCGGAGAAGAACTGATCGGCAAACTTCTTACTGACGATGACGTAGTGGTCGCGGGTGAGGCGCTCCTGATCGGTGAAGAAGCGGCCGCTGATCAAGGGAATCTGGATGGCGGTGAAGTAGCCGGGATCGATGGTGCGGTAGATAGCGTCGTTCTGCAGATTGAAGCTGGTGGATGGCCGCTCGGGGATGGTAAAGACGTAGTCGCCTTCATAGCCGCCGCCCGGTGGGGTTGAGACGAGTCCAGCAGCGCGCACTCCAGGCAGACGGCGTACGCGCTCCAGCAGAGATTCGTGGAAGGCGATGACCTTGTCGCGGGTGTCGTATTGCTTTTCCGGGAGACCGTATTTGATGGTAAGTACGCGATCCGTGGCGCAGCCAAGATCGGAGGTGCGGAGGTGGAGGAAGCTCTTGAAGAGCAGGCCGGCGGACACGAGCAGGATGACGGTCAGTGCAATCTCGGCGATGAGCAGAATCTTGCGAAGTGAGGCGCGCGATGCGCTGCCACCAATGGATCGGGAGGACTCCTGAAGAGACGCGAGGACTCCTTTGCCGGTTGAGGAAATGGCTGGGAGCAAGCCGGCGAGCAAGGCAGTGAGAAAAACAAGGCCAATGGAGAAGACCAGAACGCTTGTGTCGACGGAGATCGCTTCGGTGCGTGGGAGAGCCCGCCAGTGGGTCGCGAGCCAGCGCGTTGCCAGTGATGACAGCGCGAGTCCGAGGGCTCCACCTGCAATGCAGATCAGGAAACTCTCGATCATTTGCTCGCGGACGAGGGTAAGGCGGCTGCCGCCCAGAGCGAGACGCACGGCGACCTCTTTGCGCCGGGTCGCGCTACGGGCGACGAGCAGGTTGGAGACATTGAGGCAGGCGATCAGAAGCATGCACCCCACGGCGCACAACAGGACGATCAGCGGCGTTTTCACATCCTGCACCAGGTCGTCGATCATTGGGCGAAAGACGGCGTCTTCCGACACCGGCTTCGATGCGTTTGCCAGATGGAGCTGGTACTGCAGGGCGCTTACCTCGCCGGTAGCAGATGCGGCGCTTACGCCGGGTTTAAGCCGTGCGATTACATAACTCTGATGGTGATCATGAAGGTCATACTCTTGGAGCGTAAAGGTCTGGGCGTAGGGCACCCAGAGCTGAGCGTGCTGATCAGGATAGGTGAACCAATAGGGCAACACTCCGATGACGGTGTAGGCATTGGTATCGAGGCGGATCTGCTTGCCGAGAATAGATGCGTCTCCGGCGAAGCGCCTCTGAAAGAGGCTCCAGGTGAGCAGAACCACATGAGGGGCTTCGGGCTTGTCTTCGTCAGGCGTAAACGCACGGCCGAGGGCAAGCGGCACACCCAGAACAGAAAACAGGTTTGACGAGCCTCCGGCAGCCTGCACGACCTCGGGCAGCTCGGCGTGTTCACCGGTGAGATTGAAACCATAGTTGCGCCATGCGGCCATGTCCTGAAAGCCGTGGGTCTTCTGCCGCCAGTCCTGGAAGTCTGCAGGTGCGACGACGTTGAAACCGTCGCCTCCGGTATCGGCGCGGAAGTGCTCATAAACCATTACGAGGTTGTCGGGATCACGGAAGGGGAGCGGCTTGAGCAGCACCGCGCGTACGATGGTGAACAGCGCAGTTGTGGCGCCTATGCCCAGTGCCATGACGAGGATAGCGACAAGCGCAAAGCCGGGCGAGCGAAAGAGGGTGCGCGTGCCGTATCGAACATCGCGCCCACATTTTTCCAGCCAGCTCCAGTTCCAGTTGCAACATGGCCATGCGAAATTGTTCGAACCAACGCATCTGCGCCTCCTCGATTGCTAGACGTTCTCGACGACCAGGTTGATGGCGGTTGAGAGCCTGCTCCAGCTTTCCTTTTCTCGTTCGAACTGTGTGCGTCCGGCAGCGGTGAGCGAATAGAACTTGGCTTGACGGCCGGTCTCGGTCTCGGTCCATTTGGCGCGTATCCATCCTTGCTGTTCCAGCCGGTGGAGAGCGGGATAGAGGGAGCCCTGTTGCACCTGCAGGACCTCGTTCGAGATCTGCTGGATGCGCTTGGCGATGGCCCAGCCGTGCATCGGCTCGAGCGAGATGGTTTTGAGGATGAGCAGGTCTAACGTGCCCTGGACAAGATCGCTTGGTTTACCCATACTATGACTATCTACACTGCTAGATTGTAGATAGTCAACACTAAAAGTGGCAATCGCCGCCATCCCTACCATGCGATTGCCGTGCGAGGTTTCTCTGCAGCCTCCCGGCTTGCACCCATAAGGTGACTTTTCCTCTGAGACGACCACTGTGATCAAAAGGGCTACGGTATCGCTGAAGGGCGTAAGCGCCGATGGGTTTGGTCGCCACAAGCCAGGTCGTACAAGTCAGCAGCCGTGGTGGTCAGTCTCCGCGTTGCCCGAGATACAGCAACTGCGAAGCTCCAGTCGTCATTTCAGTTCCATGGCTCTTGGAGGTTCGTGAATTGTTGTTTGTTCTTGTTCATGGTTCATGTGACCCTCTTCCTTTCAATATTCCGGGGCGGAGGTTATGATAGCCCGAACCTGAACAGGGCCCTGGGTCACAAACTCCTCCATTTGGACGTGCCGCCTATGGACCGACGAACATTGCTCAAACGCTTAGCCGCAGTACCCCTGCTGCATACTCTTTGGCATTATCTGTCCGATGCTGAGCAGACGCCGCTGCCCGCGAAGTCCGCATTCCGCCGGGTTCGGACCGGCGATCCCGCCTGGCCAAGCGCGGCAAACTGGGAGAAGCTGAAACAACAGGTCGGCGGGAACCTCATGCCAGTGCAGTTTCCTCTGGCTGCATGCCAAGGCGCATCCGAGAACAGCTCTTGTCAGGATGTCTTCAAGAACTTGGATAATCCCTTCTACATCGGCGACCAGCCTGGCCTGACGCAGACTTTGGGGTGACGCTGGGTGCTGGAGCCATCTGGATCCACGCATACGACACCGTCACGACTAAGGGCGGTCATTACGTTCAAGGTGGCGGCTGCACGACGGTCGGAGTCGCAGGCCTCATTCAGAGCGGCGGCTTGGGAAGTTTCTCCAAGCATTACGGCCTCGCTGCAGCAGGTTTACTGGAGGCCGAGGTTGTAACTGCCGATGGCAAGGTTCGCGTTGCGAACACATGCATGAATCCGGACCTTTTCTGGGCGCTGAAAGGCGGCGGCGGCGGCAGCTTTGGCGCTGTAAGTAGAGTGACTTTGCGCGTGCGCGAGCTTCCCGAATTCTTCGGCGGCGCTATCTTCACGGTCAAGGCAGCATCCGACGACGCCTTTCGCCGCCTTCTCCACCAGTTCTTTGCCCTTTACCACAGCAGCCTCTTCAACCATCATTGGGGCGAGCAGGCCCACATAAACCGCGACAATTCTCTTACGATTTCGATGGTTTCTTACGGGCTGGATAGCGCACAAGCCAAGAAGGTCTGGCAGCCATTCCTGGACTGGGTGGCGGGGTCGCCGGGTGTCTACACGCTAAAAGCCCCGCCAATTGTCGGGAGCTTACCGGCACGAGGCTGGTGGGATGCCCAGTGGCGGGAAGAGCATCATCAACCAGTTTTCGTCTCGGACACGCGTCCCGATGCGCGACCCGGTGACGTGTGGTGGACGGGCGACGCCGGTCAAGTAGGGCAGTTTCTTTACGGCTTTGAGTCGCTCTGGCTCCCCGCGTCACTGCTTGAAGAGGATTCGCAAGAGCGTCTCGTCAATGCGCTGTTCGCCAGTTCCCGTCATTGGGGAGTCGAGCTGCACTTCAACAAAGGTCTCGCTGGCGCTCCCGCCGATGCCATAGCCGCGGCCCGCGACTTTACAGCAGCTCGCAAACAGGCTGACGCCGTCGCCAAATCGATGGGCGAACTGCGGAAGCTGGTGCCGAACGGCGGATCATATGTGTCGGAAAGCGACTTCTTCGAACGCCCCTGGCAGCAATCCTACTGGGGCTCGAATTACCCGAAACTGCGTGCGGTGAAAGCGAAGTATGATCCGGATGGCCTGTTCTTCGTTCACAACGGTGTGGGTAGTGAGGAATGGAGTTCGGATGGGTTCACACGGCTAACGGAACCAAGCCACTGAGGAACTCATTCTGCTTGCGTCAGCCCGTGGGCGGTCGATCGTCAAGAAGTTATCGGTTACTTCCAGTTTGTCGGCAAACCGCACCTTACTCCCCTGAGCTCGAACCGGACATCGTCCTAACCCAACGCACGCCTCCGGCGTGGATGAGACTTGCACACCCTTTGGTGATCGCCGAAGGTGGCAGCATTCCGTTCCACTGGATGGCAGCATAACTTTGCACTTGGTGGCCGCATAACGCTGCACTGGGTGGCAGAATTGATTGCATTCAGCAAATTCTCAGCTGGCTTCCCGGCATCGCCGCCAATCCAATCGATTGTTGGCAACATCCCCATTTCAACCAATTTTTGGCGGAAGCAATCGCCCGCACGCTGCAAACATCTCGCGCCGGACGCGCCTCCTGCTGCTCTCCCAGTGCATCGAAACAGAGTAGTGGGACCGGCACGACTTGCCCGGGTCACCCAAGTCATTGAGGAGGAGGGCGGGATGCTGAGAGCGATTGAAAGGAGGTTGCTCAATTTCGTACGCCTACTGCAACAGATTGTGAGCAAGCACCCCCAAACTGTTATGCCTGGAGCGTATCCGTCCGAGAGACAAGCTCCGTGATCGTGTTGAAAGTGCTTTTGATTAGCGCAGTAGTGCTGCTGCTGCTAATACTGCTTGTCACAGCTTGGGTCCTGCAGCCCACGTTCAGACGGTCTCAGGGCCAGCTTTGCGTGCGTGGTGATCCAGTCCGTCTGCGCCAAGATGTTGCCGCACTTACCTCAATTCCCGGAGGCCGATCGTATTTCAACGGAACTGGCCTCGCAATCGCCGCCGCGTACATTCGCACCAGCTTTGCGGAGAGTGGCGCGCGCGTCACTGAGCAGGTGTATAACGTCGGAACAGCAAGCTACACCAATGTCATCGCTAGCTTCGGTCCCGAAACGGGAGACCGGATCATTGTCGGTGCGCACTACGACACCGTCCGCGGAACACCAGGTGCTGACGACAATGCAAGTGGTGTGGCAGGCCTGCTCGAACTCGCGCGCGCCTTCAGCAGTGGCATTCCACAAACCAGAATTGATTTGGTTGCGTATGTGCTAGAAGAACTGCCATTCTTTCGCACGGAGCAGATGGGAAGCTATGTGCATGCGAAATCGTTGCGCGATGCAAATGTGAGAGTGCGTGCGATGATCTGCCTTGAAATGATCGGATACTACACCGACCTGCCAAACTCGCAAGAGTACCCACTCAGCGGCATGGCAACGGTATACGGGAATCGTGGTGATTTCATCGCACTGGTAGCCAACATGGGTCAACCCGCGCTTGTGCGCTCCGTCAAACGAGCGATGTTGGCCGGCGGCGATCTGCCGATCGTCTCGGCCAACGCGCCCCGCTCAATCCCAGGTATCGACTACTCTGATCACCTCAACTACTGGGCCTTCGGCTATCCTGCTGTGATGCTCACCGACACGGCGTTTTACCGCAACCCGAATTATCATGCGACGGGCGATACGCCCGACACGCTCGACTACCAGCGCATGGCGAAGTTGGTCGATCAAATTGACTCCGCGGTGATGTACCTTGCTGAATACAGCTCGCCGCCGAATCGGGAGGCGCGGGTTCCAAGTTTGGCGATTTCACTAAATCCTCGTTCCAGGAGCAAGCCTCGCAAGGCAGAGAAGCCGAGCGGGTATGGTACCCATGGACTTGGCGGCCTGCCATCGTATTCGACAACCAGCAATCGCTCTGACAGGGTCCGTAGCCTTGCGATGAAAGCCCCCTGGTGTTTGATGAAATGCAGGAAATTGGCCATGAGCACGCCATCGAGCGCAGGCAAAGAGAGATCGCTCTTTCCCAGGTTCACAACCTCCTTGCGGATGGTTACGTCTTGATACCGGTCGGGAATCTGCGATAACGATCTTTCGTCTTTGTCTATGGCATGGATGACGCTGCCTGGGGGCAGCAACGTTGCGAGGGCGAGCGTAAATGTGCCGGTCCCGCAACCCAGATCGCACCATGTCTGCGCACGCGCTCCTGCAATTTGGTCTATCCGAATCAATTCGGTTGCGTCAGCAATGTACATCGCAATTTGGCTCTGCGAGCCTGGTTCCTTCCGGCTTCAAGGGTATTGTCATCCATCCTTAAGAAACAACACCTCCCGGCCAGCTTTATTTTCAGGCATCGTGAAATTCCAAAACTGACGGGTCTCCTCGAAATCGGCAACAATTTCACCGCCAATGGGCGACGCCCGGACGCTTACTAACCGCCTTCTGTTTACTGACCTGAAAAGTTGGGAAGCGCTGCTTGCTTCGCAAGGTCAGCACGAAAGCCTGAGCCGTGATGTGGCCAACACCGCACAATTGGTTCATTACCACTGGGAGAATGGGTTCGCAACCAGATTTGCATTGAAGTATCGGGGATCGCCCGTCACTTCTTGACCGATCCAGCCCGGAAGCGTAACTGATTGAGTCTCGTCCTTGAGTTCGACTTCCGCTATGATCAGTCCCCGGTTGTCGCCCTCGAACTCGTCGATTTCCCACACTAGGCCTTCGTGCGAGACGCGATACCGGGTCTTTTCAATCAGCGGCCGCTCGCAAAGCCGATCAAGCATCTCGTTCGCGTCGGCAAGCGGGATTTCATACTCATACTCGGACCGGGTTGCGCCGACACTCATCCCCTTGATAGTGATGAACCCCTTATCCCCTGTGGTTCGCACGCGAACCGTACGCTCTTTGACGATGCTGAGATATCCCTGGCGGTAGCGTTTCCCGCCGCCCTGGCCGCGCCAGGTATTGTCTCTGACTAGAAACTTGCGCTCGATCTCTTTCGCCATGCGATTCTCTCCAGCCTATCGTGATCCAAATTGCTGCTGCGAATTAACAGTAGGGATGATCGTGACTTTGGATCTCCGGTAGGCCTCAACCTGCATTCTGTACAGACCCGAATTCTTGGCCAAGTTATGCCTTATATTCGCAATCTTGGCCAATTTATGCGTTATTTGGTGAGCTTCATCTGGTGAGCAGCATGCGAAAACAAAAGACTTACGATGGCCAAGTATGCGTTATTTGGCCAAGTTATGGGTGAAAAGACAGGATTCTCCCCGGGTGTTGGTTATGGTGTATATGAATAGCAATTTGCCGAAGACCCGAAGACTAACATTTCGTCTGGTTCAGATTTACCGGGGCCGACCAGGAAGGTGCGAGAGAGGGTAATCCCTGTTCCTGCGGTTCTCTTTCGAACAGGGCGGCGTCCTTGCGATGACAGCAACGGCGCCGCTCCACGTCGCTGCTTACTAACATGGCTCCAGCGCGTTAAAAGCATCGAACTCATTCGTTTCTTGACCGCCACCGCAACGCACCAAGCCGGAAATCAAGCGAAGCCTTGCAGCCGTTTGCGCTTTTTGCCTGTAGCCGTCGTCCG
>WNFI01267728.1_pt1 | contig 11305 bp, 9 predicted proteins | sample 5400471 | NCBI WGS metagenome assembly WNFI01 (sample SAMN13153348, study PRJNA577476) | soil metagenome | isolation source: 100 cm saprolite on Douglas fir-dominated hillslope | place: USA:California | collected 2013-09-17
AAGAATCATATGATCAACAATGGTGTATGGATATCCATCTGTCTCGTCGTCGTCGTCTTTATCAACATGTGCGTTTTCATTCGGATTTTTCCGTCCCCAGTTCTCAACCCCTACACATACTAATCCACACCTCACTTCCAAAGGCTCGGCGCTGGCGCATACGGTGAAGCTGAATTCATCTTTGCTTCCATCAAGGTTCTCACTATCACCGGTCTCATCGTGCGTAAACATTCTTCTCGCCTCTACCAAAACTCATAGTTCACTCAGATTCTCGGCATTATCATTGACCTTGGTGGAGGTCCAGACCATGACCGCATCGGTTTCCGATACTGGAAGAACCCCGGTCCTATGGTCCAATTCAACGGCATCCCGGGTCCAACAGGCCGATTCCTAGGCTGGTGGGCTGTCATGTCCCAAGCCGGTTTCTCCTATATCGGAACCGAAATTGTCGCTATCGCAGCCGGAGAAGCCAAAAACCCCCGTCGGAACATTCCGCGCGCCATTAAACGCGTATACATCCGTATCCTGTTATTCTACATCGGAGGAACAATGATTATTGGATTACTCGTCCCTTCGAACGATAAAGCGCTTGGTAAAAGCAAGGATGCCGGTTCGTCACCGTTCGTGGTTGCCATTGCGAGAGCAGGTATCAAAGGATTGCCAAGTGTGATCAACGCAGCTCTCATCACTTCAGCTTGGTCAGCTGCCTCTTCCGATCTATACACTTCCTCCCGTGCGCTATATGGTCTTGCTCTTTCGGGCAACGCACCCCGTATATTCGCACGTACCTCTCGTTCAGGCCTTCCCTACATCTCCGTCATATTCTGTGCGTCGTTCTGTGGACTCGCTTACATGGGCGTCGCAGGGAGCTCGGCAAATGTTTTCACCTGGTTTTCTGATATGACCGCCGTAGCAGGCCTCATGACATGGTTCGGTATCTGCTTCACTTACCTCCGATTCTACGCCGGTATGAAGGCCCAGGGATACGATCGTTCCAAGTTACCCTTTTCATCTTCCCTGCAACCTTTTGCGGCGTGGTATGGGCTCGTTTGGACCTTACTCATTTGCATCTTCTCCGGATTCTCAACTTTCTTGAAGGGGAATTGGAAAGTGGCAGATTTCGTGACGAATTATATGGCGCTTGTGCTCTTCCCGATCGCTTTGTTCATTGGGAGGTATGTGATGTATCGGATTCCCATCGTGAAGCCAGAGGATATGGATTTCGTGACTGGGATTGCGGAGATTGAGGCGGATTCGTATGACGAGCCGCCGCCTACGACCGCTTTGGGCAAGTTCTGGGCTTGGTTGATGTAAGATTGGCGTGCAAGGACAAGATGATGATGGTGATGATAATGATGATGATGGTAGCTTTCCGTTTTTTGACGGGGACTATGGACGACGGCGAACGACTAGTATTGGGCAAATGACCCCCACGAGAAGTACACATTATCTTTGGGTCATCACATCGACACGACAACTGCACCTATAGAAACCTTCTTTTCATAAATCCTCCCCCCTTCCTCTCTATCTCTTTATCCTTCACTATCAATTGTCTGTTGTATTCCTGGATGAGGGTTTTATTTTTCGGACTGTGTGATATCTTTCTTAGACTTTCTTATTCCATCATGACTGACTGCCTTGGTTCTGAGGTGTTTTTTTTTTGGTCACCTTGTCCCTGGCCGACTCGACTGGCCATTACCTCTCCATCACGGTTACGATTGACTAATTTTTCGTAACAATTGCGATGCAAGTGTAGATTAAGATTTATGTCCATCACCCACTGCACTATATTGTATGGACCGTTTGATGCGATCAAGTTGGGGAGGGCATCTGTTCCCACATATATATCGGTCGGTATACTATGCTCCATATTGCACTGTGCCAAAATGAATCTCGCGGTCTAGTCATAAACGGGGGGGCATATATTGAAGGCAAATTACTTTGTGGGGTGAGTAGGTATACCGTAAGCTATTGTCAGAAAATGTGTGATGAAAGTTAGAAGCTCGAGACAAACAAATGTGAGCTTGTATCTCCAACAGTTATAGTGCCAGTGAAAGGAGGTCTACACGACTGAAATCAATCTTCTATTCTGCAATGCATAGATCAATTACAACGATAAAGAATATTCTCGTGCTCCACCCAGTGTAGGCATTTGTTCTTGTGTGAGACGCCTTTAATTGTTTGTGGGACAGCCCCTCATGCTCAGAATCGATTCTCCGTGCGCATGAGCGTGAGAGGCCGCATTCAACCATATGTGAAATCATTCCCGCGATGGGAGCAACTCACCACTCATCACTGCCGAGTTTTGTGCCCAAATCAGATTGACTACCTAGGTAGCGAATCAAGGTATGTACATATACGATGAGGGGTATATCGCACAGCGAAAACAGAAAATGGCTTGCAAAGTATAATGATGAATGTCCAGGCGAACTAAAGAAAGTGACGACGGCCGGGCGGCGTGTTTCGGGAGATCCAAATGGGTGTGAGGGCCCTTCGAAGATTTGTCGGTAACGCCTAGAAGCGTGGAAACCGTATGGTAAAGGCGGACCATGCCGTAATAGATGACGACTGGATGCACCCTAGAAGCACCTGGTCCTAGGATACGCATCGAGCAGATGGCGGGGGAAGAGGCAGGAAAGGATCACCCGCGAAAGTGTGAAGATTCATTGAATCATTGATACCGGTCGCAATGGAAGGTGTGATATGGGCATCATGGGGAACTTTGGGTACGTCACTGACAACCGACCATCCTCCAAGTATGCATGAATATCATCGAACTAGTACAAACCCAGTCAGTGGGGTTCCAACAGGTGTCAAGAAACTGGGTGGAACGCACCTGAGTACCTGGAGGAAGAGGTAAGGTCCTAGCGTACTTCCTCTCCTTACTTTCCCGCACGAGCGTTCCATCAACTTCTCGTCGCTCATAAACGGCATGGGACTCCCAGGTTACTGTCAATCGATCAAACTGATATGCAACGTGGACATCCTCCCTGCGCATGTCAGGCAAGTCGAATACTGCGGTGACATAATCGACGTCATTGTTCCGTAGGAAATGGAACCTAGGGAGAAAAAGAAAATGAGAAGGAAGCGGAGCCCCGAATATGAATTTGCAGGGGATCCGAAGAAAGAACGATCAATGACCCGGAATCTCTCCCAACGAATGGATGTATATCCTTACCTGGACTTTCTGCGCTTCAGCTTTTCCGAGTCTTGACTGATCGTGCTGGCGCCCCGACCCATCATATCCGTCTTCCCTTGGTGAATCGATCGCTTCCTTACAATAGTTTTCGTCATCCTCTGTTTCCTCGCAACGGCTTCATTCCAGAGCTTCCTGAAATCTTCATCATCGGACGAGAACACTTCCGCTGGACCCTTCAGCAAGCGAGGCGGCGCCTCTAGGGCAGAGGGAGGTGCTACAGAGTCCTCATCCACCGGGGCGAGGGGTGTAAGTGGGGTTAACGGAGAGAGACCAGAACGAAGCTCGTCAAAGTTTGCGGGAATGCTCTGTGGTATGGCGACAGTGGGTGCGAATGCTTCGTCGAACAAGCGGTCAAATGCTTCCCAAGAGTGGATCAACGAGTTACGTCGGATGCTGTTACGTCTTGTCTGCGAAGTCGCCGTCTCAACAGCGGGACCCATTTTTGGCTGTTGTGTGAGGGAAAATGAGAAAGGGCGAAGGCTGAAATCTAAAGACGGCTTTGGCGTCGAAGAACAAGTATCTTGTCCGGCAAGAGATTACGGGATAACAAGCTGAGGACTTTGGGGAGCTGAGTGACCGGGGAGCAGGGCATATTTATATGCTGTCGTGAAAAACGAAAACGACCACGAGGCCTGCCCTATTGCAGAAGATGGGCTGTTTGGAAGACGCGTGTATGGAGACATCCGAGTAAACATGAGGCAACTTGAAAGCGTGCCTGCTACTTGGAGCACCTGCTATTAAATCATCCAGAGCTCATACGGGTTACCCGTTCTGACTCTTCGCTGCCTTGCGTCATGGCATGGATTTGCACAAGCCATTCTTCTTTCTTCACTGTTTACGCTTTCAAGAGCCCTTGTGGACCGAGGGCGTTTGTGTCTCGTGTTTTCCTCTAAAGCCACCGGCACTGCAGATTTTCGCGAACAAGTGTTCTATACATCAGCGAGGTCAGACAAATACAGATATAGCTTATACCGTTAGGGTCGAGAACGTCATTACAACAAGACCTCAGTTTCCGGAAGACTTCTGAGCGGTTTCAAGATTATTGAGCCTAATCAACCACAGTGTCGTCCTTTCCCAACCAGAGGTCATAGTTAGAGCAGGAGATTCATGCTTGAGTCTTCTGAAACGCACCTTTGAATGTAGGATCCCAAGCGCCAGATTCTAAGATCTCAAATCAGACCTCAAGCCGAAGTGTTGTCGAGTGGATATACATTTTCCCTCCTTCACGCCTGTTAACGTTCTCCCTGCTAAAACATTCAAAGCAAGGTTCCCAATGGGTCTAATTCCTACTGAACTGAAAGTAGGTGCGCTTGCTCTCGCTTAGTTCAACGGAGGCTTATCAATCACCGCAACTTGCGTTCCCCGCGTCTCTGATCGAAGCGCTCAAGCGTCCTAAGACAGAAATATTGTTGAGTGATTCCCACGCATTGGGAGTGTCCGCTAGAGAATGAGCGTCCTACGGACTTTTCAAGCGACAGATCTTTTCTCCTTCAACAATATGTACGTGACTTAAAGATTGTTCGTCGCCAGAGCCTCTAATATCGTACCAGAAACTTAGATGTCTTGACAGAGACTGTGCGTCCAGCATGCTTAGAGCAGCCATAGGATCATCATTCATGAGGGAATATGTCGCAGTTCTCGATATCCTTTTATCTCACATACCTTTCGAAATGGCCTGATCTGTGCTATATGCAAGAGACTCCTAATGGGAAAAAAATGGGTTATGGTATGGTGCTATTCATATTCGAGTGGTTAGGTGACGTTGACCTTCCTCTGCCACCAAGTTATCGGCAAGGCAGAAGGCACCCCGACAGACTGGCACGGTCATGTAACTGCAATCACTGTGGCCCCTGAGTTTCGTCGATTGTCACTCGCTCGAAAGATGATGGATATCCTAGAGCGCATCTCGGACGATATGTACAGAGGATTCTTCATTGACCTATTTGTCAGGATAAGCAACAAGGTGGCAGTAGACATGTATGAAGGGATGGGATACAGCGTCTACAGGCGAATACAGAACTATTATGGGAGTGGTCTCAATGGGACAGAGGATGAGGACGGATATGGTGAGTTGTTCCTATAGCAAGCATCCAGAGAGTATCAGTGAAGTTGAATGAATGGGTTGATAGATATGCGAAAACCTCTGTCTAGAGACCCTCATCGACGCACTGTGAGGCCGAATGGACGTGACATCATTACATCTGCTCACAACATTACCATGTAAACTCGAGACATTGAGGAATGTACTTTTTTGGCGAATCTGATGCCCGGATCCCATGTACGAAATGCGGTGAAGTCTCGGAATGACTGGTATAAAGTGCGAATCGACATGAATGCCAGTCAACAGAGGGCTAAGATTCACTATATAGTACGTTGTACGGTTGAATGAAGGAGAGGGGATTGAATCCCATGCCGCCTTTGAAAGCGGTCGCCCTGATACGATTATTACACCAAGAACGGTGGAGCAGTCGTGTTACGAAGTCATCATCCTCCCGTTCACATGTCTCCAGGATAGACATGTATATACAGTTCATCCATCATTCTTGACAGGAACACTCTTCCCGTTGCCAGTAACTTCCTCAGCGTCACCATTGGATCTTCACACTTCTCTTCTAAGTAGTTAAAGATTGTGCATATCCATTGAACGTCGATATATAATTAGCCATCGCGAATATCCAATATGGGTAGCGTGAGCTCCGCACGACGTATCCCTTACCATGGTCGTGTCCATCAAGCAACAGCGACATTCTGGGCCATAGCTTTCACGTTGATAGCGTTTTAACTAGCCGCACGTAGTGAAGGAAATGAACGAAGCTATTTCCCCGATTCGCCTCTGGCCTCTTTCCACTCGGCGGTTCCACTCTTCCGGCCAGCACCTTCTCCCAGCTCTGGAATTCTGCCACTCTCCGAGTCTGACTCATTCGAGGCTTTCCACCAAGTGCGATCTTGCTCATCTCCAACTTCCAGCCTTTCGAGCTCGGATCTAGGAAGGCCTTCTCTTCTTCTGGTCCTTATTCTGCTGAGGACCTGTCGGAAGGGTCAGCCACTGTGCTGCAGAAAAGAACCTCCCAATTATACCCACCTCTTCGAGTTGCGCATCGCGATACCTTCTCATACTTATGGCTTCATCCCACTTCTCCTCCGGTATGTACGCCCGCGAGACATCCACTGCGCCACCGTCCGCACTGAATGCAACAACGAGACTCATTTTCTTCCCCCACCCCTTCGAGTAGAGGTGATGCTGGTCTCTGGCATTCTCGCAAGAGTCGAGATGGACCCAACGGTTGAGAGTAGTTGAGTAGTACTAGATGAATAGTCAACCATGGGAATCATTATTAGCCTCCAAATACGGACCTCATTCCATACATGATCTTCAGCATTCCACACTTTAAGCATATTGTTAAATTAGGGCATAATCTCCCAGAGGCGCAGACAAACCGTATCGAGCGCGCAAGCCAACCGCGCGAATGAAGACGGTAAAGAGATTCGCAAATTCTCCGCAGCGTCCTTTTCGACTCTTCATTAGGGACGCCAAGGAACTAACAATCGGCGAACGCTGTTAGAGGTTTGGGTACGGATGCACAGGCAGACGTATCACGGACTTATATCTGGGAAATCTTGTTTCTGTATCACAACTCGGACACGCGTAGACCTCCACATTCCTGGCACCACCTTCTTTCTCTTCGACCGATACTGGGCCATCCATCCTTCTCATTTGCATCTTCACCTTCTTACCTGTACGTTCCCCCTTATCGTCGACCTCGTCCTCACAAGACGGGTTCAAACATTGTATTGGGTCAACCCATTCCATGAAGTTCGGCTTAAACCACCTTACAAGCGCTTCGGCAAGGGCATCATCGAAGGATGGCAGGGGATTCAAGGAGGATTGGATTTCTGAAGCTGTGGAGTATAACTGATCAATTGGAATATGTGTCAAAGCAAGTTCCTGTAGCAAACAGTGCGTTAATAGTTGATGCCAGGTGAACAAGTTATTAAGCAGTCAATGCGAACTTGCCTGCATATCTTCCCGTTCATACTGATTCATCTGTTCGTCGCAACCCATCAGCGCCTGCTCAAATGGGAACGCAGGTTGTGCACTAGTGGACCGTGAGGGAACATCCGCAGAATGAGTGGGTAGCTTGGATGTTTGTATGAGCCATAACACGACGAGCGCCCTGAAAGGCGCGATTTGCACTTGTGTAAGCGGCCTAGGAGTCTGGAACGTGCTGGGGTCATGTCATTGTATAAGCTTTCTCGGGTGACATCACCCAACGCCGACGAAAGTCACCAACTTTGGCTGAGCCCTGGCTCTGAGTAGGAAGTCACCGACAAGTTTTTGAATACGAGTGGCGTCCATTGAGATGTGGCTGCACTGCCACCGACCCCATCTTGAAAATCTGAGGGCAGATGTCGTTTCTTGGCTCCAGCTCGCTTGGCGGTGGCGGAACCCCAGGTAGAATGTCTTTGATATGATAGCGCCATTTTTGGGACTCACACCTGCTTTGCCGAACTCATAGACCAAGCCATGCGTAAGCAACAGCTTATGGACCAGGTCCGGGGAGAGATGGCATTAGCGCATGCACAAACCCTAATAGAGGTATGTCAGGTTTGGTGCCTTCCCGAGCCTATGCCTGGCTAATGATGTTCATGAGACTGATCCTGTTTCTGACGTATATCCCTACCCTAGGGCTGCTTGGGTAACTGCATGGACAGGTACATGGAGGCATGTATGTCCATTATCTTCTTATCACAATGAAGATAAGAGTGATGGCTGCTAATGTATTTATTCAGTTAACATTGTTAGCCGAACCTATGTAGCGAGGTTAAGCCAGGAGGCATCCAGCCCCTCAAGTTTTTCATGAAAAGCTACGGTAATTCCGGCCAACGTGGCAGACCCTATTCCGTGCTCGATCTGTTAGCATATTATCCACCCTGAGGTATGGAGTCGGGCGTAGTATCAGCGAGTGTTGACACCATAAGACGTCACTGCTGTAGTAGGTTTTTGTAATCCGGATGCAAGGGGTTGTCTAATCAGTATATTGACATCTGAGCTCGTCAAAATCACCACCAAGTGTAGCGTAAACGAAAAGTGACCAATTATTACAAAGTGTGAATTAAAAAAAAGGGAGAGCAAAAACCACGGTGGGGTTGAAATTGTGTATGCAAATTTTTTAATGAAAGGCAGAATAACACCGAGTTATCGGCAATGAAAGTCGAAATAACCAAGATTACAATATGGGGGAGGGGTATGGGTGAGAGGAAGGCGGCTCATCTTCCCTTCGACCGCTGGGGAAAGAAACTTCGAAACACGAAGATATCAATCATCCCGGGGAATAATTTGTTGAAAACCGTGTTTCTGATGCAGTGATTGGCGTTCCCATGTCGTTTCATTCCTTCGTTAATGGACTGGTCGTTATGGAGTCGGCGAAGCCGATAACAACCAGGGGCGAATGCAGAAGCGGGCTCTATCTTAAATTATCTCGATGAAGGGATATGTTGATTGATCGCTGAATATTGAAGTCAGAACCAGCGCAAGATGTAGATTCAGGGACGTACCCGGCGACCATGTTAAGGCATCTCAGGTTGTCGCAGCTTCGAAGTACAATATAGCCTTGTTGTCCACGAGGCGCAATGCTAGATGGAAGTAGAGCTAAAGAATCTGCGCCAACGACGAGGAACGACACTTACTACTCCCATGAACTACACTTGCAGGCTGTAGAGACGTTTGCATCCTCAACACGGCCCAGAGGTCATAGGGACTACTAGGATCCTTCCCGTGGGAAGGATCCTTGCATAGAACCAACATGTCATTGCAAAGCAAAGCAACGAGCGGTCGCGGCGTCAACTCGGGCGCCAGACACTCGACTTGCATAAGTGTGCGTTCACCGTCAGGCTTGAACACCTCGGCAAAGGTGGCGGACTTGCGGACGACTCTCGACAAATTCACGTGGCCATCCATGATAAGCCGCCTACGGAGAAATCAACCGCTGAATCGATGAAAACCACGATGGCGTCATACCTGTGAGGCTGGACTAACGGACTAGGGAATCGTCCGCGAATTTTTGTCTGCCAGTTGATGAGCTTCTGGCGAGCTTCTGCCTCTCGCTTCCCCTCGTTCATGTTGTCGGCGACAGAGGAGATGTCTCTTAACGCGATTTCTAAAGGATCCTCGAACGCTGAGTTCTTAGGAGGAGTGCATTGCGACAGATTTTCAAGCTGAACAGCGCCTTTTTGATTAATAGTAAGCAGGAGAGGCTGAAGATGCTTACGAAAAGTTTGTAGCGAGGAATACGTTGAACCGGAAGTAATAGGTAGGCTTGAAGATCGATCTGCGAGTGCCGCGGGTTAATGCGACACCGCTTCAGGAAAGCCTTTATACGCTTCCGCTGATTGGCAGCCAAAGGTGCGTTATTTGCCGCAAGAGTCTCAGGAGCAACGCCAGCAACAGCAGACATCGTAAGACCTAAACCGATCACGTTCGCAGTCCCCGAAGCTGGGCTGATGCCACCAGCTGGCTTCTCAGCCCACTTCCGAAGTCGCGCAACGGCATTGTCGAAATTACTGTAGCAATGGAGCCTAAGTGCGTGAATGCAATATCAAAGCCGAAACCACGCTCACTTGATGTACGTCTGGTACAATCGCATGAAGGCCGCCTGGGAGACAAAGACCATGGCTATTTGACTTGCAACATTACCAGACACTTCACCAGCAGGATCCTCTGCGCTTTCCTTCAACGAAGCGATTGCCCTTTCCAATGCAGGCAAGAACGCATCTTTGTGGAACTGGTACAATGACTCCAATCCGTTGAAGACAATACGACGTTCACCAGCGGGGATGACAGTTTCCTTGTTGGAATTCGTTCCAAACTTGGTCGTCGTGGGTTCCGCAGCGGGCTTTACGTAAATGTCAATGAGTTCCTGAAGCTGTGAAACGTAGGTACGTTCAGTCCTAGTGAAGGTCACAAATGTCAACGAGAACGATACACTTTGGTGTATTTCACACCCACTTGACAATCTCCTTGACGATCTCAGTGCGCCTGGCCTTGTCCTCCTTGTACTTGCGTTCTTCATTGTTGCCTCCAGAGCCACTGCTTTCCGTAGTCGTGATGCTCGTCGCGGCATTCCGCAAGCTCGCCATTGACTGTTTCTTGCTAAGTTGCCCGGAAATTGACGAAGGCTGCGAAGAGACAGTGACGAAGGAACTATCCGAAAACACCCTCGAATCAGAATTCAGCGTTGGCCTGCGTTTCCGCGTATCGTTCGACGGTGAGTTAGGAGTCGAGGATTGAGTCGGACTGCCAGGGCCTTCGGGCATGATAGGTCCACTCAAGTCGAAGAGATCCTTCAGGTAGGCAATGATCGAACGCAGGGCTCGACTGTGAACTTCACGCCGCCTCATGCCTTCCAATTCTTCGTTCACACGTAGCATTTCAGATGGAGGGGATACTTGAGGAGCCTCTACAGCGGGTTCTTCGCTACCATTTACAGCAACTGCATTCAGGACAAAGGGTCCAGGACTGGGAACCGGAATGTTCAAGAGATTGTTGTTGGACGTGATGGGATTGAGAGGCAAAAAACTTCGTCGTCGCTGTGCGCGATGGGTAAGAGGGGCGGATGAAGGAGGAGTGGTGAGAGAATTGGAGGGTGTAACCTTCGGCAAAACTTCCTTAGACAATGTCCTTTGTAGCAGGGCTTTCGAAGGGGGTGGCGGCGGTGGCGTCTCCTCATCCTCTTCGACAAGCACCTCTTGCATGGAAAGTGATGGAAGCGGAGGGGTGGGCCTGAGCTGCGGTAACGAGTGAGTAGACAACGCGCGTACCGGTGGCTCAACGGGCGCGGAGGGCTCTACCGAACCAGGATTTCGAAGGACACCCATAACAGCAATCTCGAGAGAAGAAGCATGAACGTGAGAAGGGGATCTCGAAGGCTTCGGAAGTGCCGGGACGGGGGAGAGATGTGTGGCGTTCTGAGCCCGCGTCAGTGTTCCCCGAGACTGTTCCTTCGTGCTCCCGCTACGCATTCGACTCATGCTCATCTTTTTCAAGAAGCCCCACTTCTTCTTGTCACCCTTCTCTCCCTCAGGCGAAGTGTGCTCTCGCACATACTC
>WNFI01483597.1_pt1 | contig 11305 bp, 7 predicted proteins | sample 5400471 | NCBI WGS metagenome assembly WNFI01 (sample SAMN13153348, study PRJNA577476) | soil metagenome | isolation source: 100 cm saprolite on Douglas fir-dominated hillslope | place: USA:California | collected 2013-09-17
GCTGCAAAGAATCCGCCACCTGACGGAGCTGTTGTTTCTGATCAACGTCCGTCTTCCATTTGTCGATCCGCAGCCGGCCAATGTCAGTGTTGGTGGCCTGAATCGCCTGCTGAACCTGCGCCAGAATGGCGTTCAGGTTCGCCGCGGGCCCGGTCTGGCTTCGCTGAGGCGTAGGGTTCCCCGGCGACTGCGCAACTCCAGACGCAACGCCAAGGAGAAGAATGGTTACTGCCAGGACGCTCTTCATGGGATCCAATTCTCCTGCTCTGCCTCAGATGAGATTCACGCGGACCGAGTTTGGCTGCATCGGCGGCTTTACAATATCGCAACCACTATGCCCCCATCCAAACGCAAACCAGCCAACCGCGAATCGTCCACACGCAAATCTAAGCCAATAGGATACACAAAAGCCGTTCTCGCCCTCCACGCGCTTGCCGACCCAAAAAGGGCCCAAGGCGCTCGCGGCTTTTTCCGCAGTTATTCCAATGAAGCCGGGGAAGACGTTTTTCTTGGAGTGACCACGCCGGCCCTACGCAAATTGTCCCGACAATTCTACCTGCTGCCGCTGGCCGGTGTCAGAAAACTTATGTGGTCCCGGGTGCATGAGGAGCGGTCCCTGGCCTATGCCATTTTACGGCTGAAATTCGAAAAAGGCGCTGATACCGAGCAGGGAAGAGTATTTGACTTCTACGCCATTGTGTCCACGTGGTGGTTTATCCGCCAGGGACACATAGAAGACACGCTGAAGCTGGCAGCCATTCTGCTAAAAGACAAAGAAGACCTTATTCATAAGGCCACCGGCTGGATGCTCCGCGAAGTGGGCAAACGCGATCTTGCCGCTTTGAAGCGGTTTCTCCAATCCCACTGCCGAACCATGCCACGGACTATGCTGCGTTACGCGATTGAGCGGTTTGCGGAAGACGAACGGCAGAAGTATTTGCAAGGCGCCATATAGGCTCAATCCCCAAATGATTCCTTATCATTTGGCTGTGGCGGACAGTATCTTGAACAGTAGCAGCCAGCGCCTGAGGTTGGTGGTCATCAGGAAGTTTTCTTTCACGTGCTCTCGGCCGTTCTTGCCGAGTTGCTTGGCAAACTCCGGATGCGTGAGCAGATAGCGGATCTGGTAGGCGCATCCCTCAACCGAGTGCACCAGCGCTCCCGTCAGTTTATGGATTACCTGGGTGGGAATGCCCCCCACAGCCCCAGCGATGGTGGGTTTGCCTTTCCATAGTGCCTCAGTGACCGTGAGGCCGAAGCCCTCGCGGAGGGATTTCTGGACCACCAGAGTCGAAGCACGTTGCAGGGCGTTGACCTCCAGAGCGCACCAGGGCGGCAAGTTCAGAAGAACAATGTCTGGGTCATCCTGCGCTGCGGCCTTTACCTCCTGCAGCACGATATCGCCTTCGGGATCGTCACTGGCGCCGCCGCCGGCCAGCACCAATTGGCAGTCCACGTATTGTTTGGCCAGCTTATACGCCTGGACCACGCCTACCGGGTCTTTCAGACGATCGAAACGTGATATCTGTGTGACGATAGGCCGGCTGCGATCAATGCCGAAATCATCGCAGACTTTCTGGACAACGCTGTCATCCAGTTCCTTATTTTTTTCCGACAACGGATCAATGCAGGGATAAATGAGGTACTGCGGAATGGACGACTGGCGCGCGAACGATGGAGAGGAAAAAACGGCTGCATCGTACTGTTCCACCATGGGGCGAAGAAATCCCCAGACTTCAGGATTTGGATTGGAGAGGTCAATGTGGCAGCGCCACACCCAGCGGGCATGAGGGTTGCCGCCGCGCGCGCGGACCAGTCCTGCGGGCTGCGGATCGTGGATCACCACCAGGTCTTCTTCAAAGCTCATGCGCCGCTGGTTTTGCTCGTTGTACATCAGGAAAATTTCACGCGCTTCCTTGGTGAGGTGGTAGCTGGCGCCGTGGAGCGCATTGTGAAAGGCCTTGGTCAGCTCAAAGAAATCGTTGCCGCCGGTGATGACGTCCCACCGAGTAGGAACCTCGACTTCCCCCAGCAGAGGCACAAGGCGATTCAGCATCTCAGCCACACCGCCGCCAACCGCGGTTGAGTTCACCATCTTGACTGTTTTGCCGTGCAGGCTGGCCGCGAGAAAGCGGATTTCGTCGATCGCCGCCTTGCCGATGATGGGTTCGTAGTCGTCGAGCTTGGGCGGAGGAGCCGGAGCCGGGGGAGTTTCAGAGATACGAGGCTGCTTCCGGCGCTCGCGTCCAGGGAACGTTGGGGCTGGCGCCGCCGAAGCTGATTCGTTTGTGCTGTTGCCGGCCGGCAAAGGGCCGGCTGTCTCGGGTTCCATCAATTTTTTTGTCATCGTTGCTCTAGTAAACCAATTAGCGCGGCGGCGCCAGGGCTAAAGCCCATTTTTATAAAACATTCCTTTTCACGGCCCATAAAGGGCCGTTCTTCCACCATTCGCTGCGCTCACTCTGCTACCAGGCGCAGAATCTTACGGCGCACGTCTTCCAGGGTTCCGGTGTATATGTCAATAGATTCCACGGCGCGGGCCAGCTTCGGCAGTTGCATTTCCTCTTGCAGCCAAAGAGAAAAATCGTTGGATGTGAGCTTGAGCCGTAAGCGCGCCTCAATGAAATGATGGTGGATACAGTGCACGCTGACCTGGGCCAGACCTTGGGAAAATTCGGACAGGTCACGGGCCATGAAAGATGTTGGCAGAATTACGATTTCGGAGGAGCAGAAATAGAATGGTTCGCGGGCCGGGCGATCTCCCGAACCTGGATTCAACCGAATGTAATCATCTACGATCTTGACGATGCGCTCGCGCAGGGCCGCGATCGAAGTGAACTCACGCACGTCTACGCTGGCCAGTTGTTCCGCCAAGGCGAGCTCTTTGCAAACGGTAAAGGTCCAATGAGCAAAGTCATTGGAAAATCCTTCGCGGATAAAGTGGTGCTCCTCCAGGGTGCGGAAGGTGTGCTGGAAGATAGAGTCTTCAGGACATGAGCGCAGTCCCGCCAGCAACTCCACCAAAGTGCTTGCCCGTTCGCGCCCAATGCGCAAAAGGTGTGCCGAACTATTGAAGTAGAAGGGCTTGTTTGCCGTGCGTACCGGGGTTTTCGCAATCGCCGATGATGCCATGTTCTTACATCCCTATTTTAGTCCATTCCATTCGACCCGATGCATTTTCGCGTAAACCATTTTTCGTGAGAACGCCTTGAGGCTGCATATATGCCTCAGGCATTCTCGGGATCCTTCGACTCCGCGCCCATCGGCGTGTTTTGAGAAAGGCTTCGGTAGGCGCTCCGCTCAGGATGACAGACGTAAAGTGGCTTGCTTTCCAACGATCTACACTTATTTTGAAACTACTGTAGAAGCCGCTGAGTACGAGATTGATGATGCGGATCATCCGAACCCATTGCATGCTTTCAGCCACTGCGACAAAAACTCCAACAGCTCCCCCGGGGGAGGGATCCAGTGATCGGCGGAGGTCTCCCGCCATTTGTCACGTACCAGGACGGTCAGTCCCCTGTGCCGTAAGGCACGAAAAGCGTCCTCGTCCATCTGATCGTCCCCCAAATAAGCAACCGGGGCTTGGTCATCCATTTCCGCGAGGATTGTTCGCACGGCGTCTCCTTTATTGCGGCAGGGCGAACGGAGTTCCAGCCCGCCATCGAAGGGGAGCACCACTACGGGGAAACGTTCAGTAAGGGGAAGCCACCCGAGCAGAACGCGCCTGCGAATATCTGCCTTTGTCTCCGGAGGCAGCCCACGCCAATGGACGGCGATACCGCCGGGTTTGGATTCCGCGGTGCGATATAAATCCTGACGGCGCAGCCACTCTTCGGCCTCCGTGAGCGCCTGTTGAACAGACTCATCCAGGCTCGGCATCTCACATGTGTCATCCGGTCTGAGTCGCTGCAAGCCCTGTGAACCCCATATTTCAGGATGCGGCGCGACTCCCAGCAGCGGGATAATATCGCTCGCGCTGCGGCCTGTCACCATCACGACGCGTGTACGACCATTGCTGATGATTTTCTTGATCAGCGAAGTAACGCCGGGATACGGGAATGCCTGGCCGCGTTCCGGCTGGAAAGGCGCAAGAGTGCCATCGTAGTCCAACAGCAAAGCCGCGCTTGCCGAGGAGTGCAAGGTCTCAAGAAACTGTTCTCGTCCCAGTTTTTCATTCATTTTCAGCAAGCATTCCTCTTTCATTGGACGCTCAGTATTTCTTTTGTCAGGCTGCTGGGTTTCGTGTATCAATTCCTGCCTCCACTGGTTCCGCTGCGTCCAGCCGCACCTCGCACAGTTCAGCAATGAGGTTTTCAGCCCAGCGATACACATTGTGTTCCTTCACTGTGCGGCGCATGCGCTGCATGCGGGCGCGGCATTCTTGTGGGTCCATCTCCAGAGCAAACCGTATGGCTTCCGCAGTTTCGTTTGTGTCGTACGGATTTACCAACAGCGCATCCCGCAGCTCGCGGGCCGCGCCGGTAAAGCGGCTCAGGACCAGAACCCCTTGTTCGTCGTGGCGCGCTGCCAGGAACTCCTTGGCGACCAGGTTCATACCGTCATGCAAGGATGTCACAAGGCACAAGTCCGCGGCCCGGTAGAAGCGCTGAATCTCACGATGACTGTACTGCCCCTTGAGATAAACAATCGGCTTCCATTTCTCCGTCTGGAACCGCCAGTTGATGCGTTCCGCTTCAGCTTCCACCTCGTTCAGCAGGTCGTGGTACCGCTTGATGTGGGTACGGCTGGGAGCGCCAATCTGGACAAATGCAAATTGCCCGTGATACACCGGATATTTTTCCATCAGGCGCTCCACGGCGAGGAAGCGTTCCAGGATCCCCTTGGTGTAGTCAACTCGGTCGACTCCGACTCCCAGAAAGATGGCTTCGATCCCCAGTTCCTTCAACAGGGGCGGGCGCTCGAGAACACTGAAAGCCTGAGAAGAGGCCGGAGGCTCAGCCTCCGTGAAATCCACACTGATGGGGAACGGCCGCACCATGGTGTCATGGTCGCGGCGTTTCACGGAGAAGTGCTCCCAATCGATGCGCGACTCCAGCGCGCGGTTCACGGTCTGTAAGAAATTGTGGCAGTGCGACTGGACGTGGAAGCCGATGAGATCCGCCCCAAGAAGTCCGTCCAGCAACTCGCGCTGCCAGGGGCAGATGCCAAACGCCTCAGGATTTGGCCACGGGATATGCCAGAAGATGGCGACGCGCGCGTCAGGGCGCTTTTCTTTGATGAGTTGCGGGAGCAGTGCAAAGTGATAGTCCTGCACCAGCACTACGGGCCGCTTTGTATCCTTCATTTCCGCAAGGACAGCGTCGGCGAACTTGCGGTTAACCTGCTGGTAGCTCTCCCAGTCGGAGGTTCGGAACAAGGGCCGCGTGTGGGCGATGTGGCAGAGTGGCCATACGCCCTCATTGGAAAATCCGTAATAGTAACCTTCCTCCTCGTCCTTATTAAGCCACACGCGGCGAAGGGTGTAGAGCGGATCTTCAGGTGGGACCTGCAGGCGGTCTTTTGCGTCCACGGTCTCACGGTCAGCATTTCCGCTGCCGTGGGCAATCCATGTGCCGTCACAGGCGCGCAATACAGGTTCCAAGGCAGTCACCAGGCCGCTTGCTGGGATCACCACTTCCACCGTCTTCTCCTTGCGCGGATGAATGTAGGGCTCGCGATTGGAGACTACGAACAACCGGCTGTTGCCCAGTCGAGTCTGTATGTTGACGGCCAGCCGTTCAGCAGTCCACGAGGACTCTCCTGCATCGCGCAGCCGTGCCTCATTTTTGGCTGCCGAACGCGCCTGGTTTAAGCTCTCCGCAAAAGTAGCTACCTCATGGGCCAAAGGCCGGAGAAAATCCCAGTCGGGCAGACCTTGCCGGGAAGCGCCACGGCCTGTGCGCAAGGCCCGCATCCATTGGGCTGCGCGCGCAATGGGTCCAGCAAGGCTCCAGCGTACGATCAGCAAAGTAATGAAAACGATGAGAAATACCTGAGCCAGAACGCGTTGAAAAGTCTCTCGCCATAAGCGCCGGCTCTGTTCCCGGATGTAGGTGGCATCGTGCACAATGGCCAGTACACCGATGACATCGTCGTCACGGTGTAGAGGCAGAGTGTAGACGTGTAGCGATCCAGAACCTAACGAGACAAAGGTTCCGCTGGGATAGTTTTGCGCGATTGCCTGATCGATCGCCAGCGGAGTGCCGGCAAGTCGCTTGGCCAGTCCTGGACTTGAGGCCAAGGCGGTCCCGTGCTCATCATAGATCGCGATGCCAACCAGGTGTTCGCGGTTCCCAAAGCGTTCCACGATCCGTGGCAAATCTCTCTTAGCACCCTTCTCTAGAGAACGCTCCACATTGCCAGCGAGGCTTTCACCCAAAACTTCAGCGCGGCGTTCGAGATCGCGCCGCCGACTGGATTTTTCGGTCTGAACTTCGTAGTACGCAGACAATCCTGAAACTAACGTGATCCCTACAATCAACGAAACGATCAGACGAACACTGAGCAGTCGCACGCCACCTCCGGGTAGTACAAACCGGCCATCGAACCAAGCGACGGCAAAAACCAATGGTCCTTGGCTTTTCCAACTTGGGCCTTCGAGAGAGTTTGTGGTGATCGGGTAAAACCCACTCCCCGGGTCCTTACACAAGAATGAGAGCAAACCGCTTGCCAAACGTGGCAATACGTCCCCTAGCCTTAGGATGTGATTGATCCTACGGTGGTTGCCCCAGGATTCCGGATTGTATCTTCACATGAAGTTTGGGCCGCCGGAGAGGAATTTTTTCAATGTAGCGAATAGGGACAACCACTTGGTCAGTACGAAGGACGAAGTTGAAGGGGGCAGATGCAAGTTGGTGAAAGATGGTGGACCTGGTTGGGCTCCATGCCATGGAAGTCGAGAATACGTAAGTTGTTAACGGTACGGGTCAAACTGGGCTGAGTCGGCCAAACCGGCAGGCCACCGTGGCGATGCTCCCGTCCTTGCTTGAAACTTATTCCATTGCATATGTCGAACTTCTAGGTGTAATATATAGAACATCTACCTATGAACATCAACGACCCCAAAGCAGAATTTCTTAAAGGGACCCTGGACATGCTGGTTCTGAAAGTCGTGGCGCTAGGGCCCATCCACGGATACGCCATCTCTCAGCGAATCCAGCAGATTTCAAAAGACTGCTTCCAAGTCCAGCAAGGATCGCTGTATCCAGCGTTACATAGGCTGGAAGACCGCGGCTGGCTGGAAGCCGAATGGCGACAAACCGGGACTGGACGCGAAGCCAAGTTCTACACCTTAACCCGAAAAGGCCGGAAACAACTGGAAGCTGAAGTGCGTAACTGGGAGCAGGTTTCCATCGCGGTGGCCCTCATCCTTCGCACCGTAGAGTAGGAGATGTTCATGTACTGGCTACGCAGATTATTTCGCAAAGAGAAAACCGAGAAGCAACTTGACTCCGAATTACGTTTCCACATGGAGCAGCAGGCCGCGGACTACGTCGATGCCGGCATGGACCCAGACCAAGCCAGACGCCAGGCCCAGATCGAGTTCGGCGGAATGGAGGGCGTGAAGGAAGAATGCCGCGAATCGCGCCGCGTGCACATGGTGGAAACTCTGCTGCAAGATGTGCGTTATGGCCTGCGTATGTTGCGTAAGAGCCCTGGTTTCACACTGATCACAGTGCTGACTCTGGCGCTGGGCATGGGCGCCAACACCACGATGTTCAGCACCATGGATGCTTTGCTAATTCACCCGCTCAGTTTCCCTGACCTTGAGCGGTTGGTCGCAGTGTCGGAGACCCTGCCGCACAGCGTTTCCGGATCAGAGACGGTTGCGCCGGCCGACTACCTGGATTGGACGAAACAGACCGACGTCTTTGACGGCGTGGCTGCGTACCAGTCGTGGGGATCGGACCTCACGGGCGTCGGAGAGCCAGAGCACATTGAAGGCGCACGCGTGTCTTCAAGTTTTTTCCCAACCATCGGAATAAGAACAGCGCTGGGTAGAACATTTACGCCAGATGAACAACAGCCCGGGCGCGACCAGGTAGCGGTGATCAGCTACGGTCTTTGGCAGAACCGCTTTTCCGGCGATCCCCGCGCCATGGACGCCAGCATCAACCTGAACGGAGTTCCTTACCGAGTGGTGGGGGTCATGCCCCAGGATTTCAGTTTTCCCAAGGCCACCCAGGTTTGGGCGCCTTTGCCGCTTTCTGCTGACTTTGTCCAGGAGCGCGAGAGGCAATCCGTGCTCACTCTGGCCCGGCTTAAGCCGGCGATTAGCCCGACGCAGGCGCAAGCTCAAATGAATACGATTGCCGCTCGGCTAGAACAGCTCTACCCACTGACCAACACCGGCCGCAGGGCTTCGGTAGTCCTGCTGCGCGACCATGTGGCCGGGGAGTTCACTCCCATGTTTCTCTGGATATCCATGGGCGCGGTCTTGTTCGTCCTGCTGATTGCGTGCGTCAATGTTGCAAATATGCAGATAGCCCGGGCCGCCGGGCGGCAGAGAGAGATGGCGGTAAGGGCGTCGCTGGGCGCGACACGCAAGAGAATGTTGCGACAGCTCCTGACGGAAAACGTGATGCTGGCTTTGCTGGGAGGAATCGCTGGCATGGCCGTGGCGAAATTGCTGCTCCATCTGTTCAAGATCGGCATGCCTTCTGAGATCACGCGGCTCATCGCGGGCTGGCAAAGTATAGCCATCAACACGCGCGTTCTTGTCTTTACTTTTGTGACTGCACTCGCAACCGGCATTGTTTTTGGCCTGGCGCCAGCGCTCGGCGCGTCCAAGCCGGATTTAACGGATGCTTTAAAGGAAGGAGAGAAAAGTTCTCTCCTTGGGTCTCGCCATCGTATGCGCAGCTTGCTTGTGGTTTTTGAAGTTGCACTCGCGCTGGTATTGCTGGTGGGGGCTGGCTTGATGGTCCAGGGATTCAAGCATTTAATGGAAAACCAAAAGCAAGGATATAACCCGGACAATGTTTTGACCTTGGGCGTCTCGCTCAATCAGACACGCTACCGCCAGGACCACCGCGTCGTTGCCTTCTATCAGGAATCGCTAGACCGCATTCGTGTACTTCCAGAAGTAATTTCGGCTTCCGCCGTGCATCACATTCCCGCTACGGGCGGTTGGTCCACGGAAAAGTTCCTGATTGAAGGACGCCCCGGTCCCGCTCGCGGTGTATCGCAGCTCGCCAATTTCCAGATCGCCACCCCGCAGTACTTTCACACGATGCGGATTTCGATCGTTAGCGGACGTGATTTCGCCGACCATGATCGCGCGGAATCGCAGAAAGTAGCGATCATCAGCGCTGAATTTGTCCGCCGCTACTTTCCGGGAGCAGACCCGCTGGGCCAGCACATCAGGTTAGGCTCGCCGCCTGCGGAGCCGGCGATGATCGTGGGCGTGGTGGGAGATGTCAGGCGCTTCATGTTTGATCGCGAACAGCGACCGACCATCTACGTGCCCCATGCGCAGTATCCCATAGCTTCCATGGGCTTGGTGATGCGCACATCGGGAGATCCACAGAAGATTGCTGCCCAAGTGCGTGCCCAGCTTCTGGCCGTTGACAAGGACCAGCCGGTATTCGACGTCAAGAGCATGGATACGATCATCACCGAACAGGTTTCCGGCGTAAGGGTAGGGGCGGTGTCAATGTTCTTTCTAGGGTTGCTGGCACTGCTGCTTTCAGCCATCGGAGTCTACGGAGTCGTAGCTTACTCGGTTGAGCAACGCACGCATGAGATCGGCATACGTATGGCGGTAGGCGCAAAGTCTCTCGACATCTTGGGTATGGTCCTTGGACAAACGATACGGCTCACCTCAATGGGACTGGGTATCGGCTTGCTGGGCGCCTTTTTTATGAGCCGCGCGATGGTAAGGGCGATGTTTGGGATGATCACCCTGGACTTTACAACCTTTGCTATTTTCACCACATTGCTGGCCGCTGTGGCGCTGTTGGCCAGTTACGTCCCGGCACAGAGAGCAGCCAGAGTGAACCCGATGATCGCGCTGCGTCACGAATAACGCTGCGACCGCTTTGACAGAACGATGGAGGCCTCATGAAGCAACGAAGGCAATTCATACGCTTAATTCTTGCATTGATCGGCAGCATTCTGCCAGGCCAGATAATCTTGGCCCAGGCTGATTCTAAATCCTCAATCACTCCAGACATGGTGCGCCCCGAAGAAGGCTGCGGAAATCATCGCAGCAGAATTTAAAACGCTGGGCTTGAAACCGGCGGGCGACATGTCCGGCAAGCATCGCAGCTATTTTCAGGAATTCAAATTTCATCCGCGTTATCCCGTGGTCGCGTGGGAAATGCTTACGTCGCGCAATGTGTTGGGCTTCATCGAAGGCAGTGATCCGGTTCTCAAGCAGGAAATCATTGTAGTGGGGGCACATTACGATGGTCAGGGCCGCACTGGCCAGGCTGATCCTTTCCGCATCTATCCCAAGGACGCAGAGGCGCAAACCCACCCGATATGGAACAGCGCCAATGACAATGCAACTTCCGTGGCTGCTATTCTCGCGATGGCGCGGGCCATCAAGAGCGGGGCCGTGAAGCCGAAGAGGACTATTTTGTTTGTTGCTTTTGGTTGTGAAGAGCATGGGATGTCAGGTTCTATCCAATATGTGACGCATCCCGCCTTCGAACTAAGCCGACACGCAGCCATGATCAACTTTGAAAAGCTGGGCCGCGCGCCGGACAAGCCACTGCGGGCGCAAGCAACAGGCACGAGCTCCGCCTGGGCCGAGGTTATCCAAACAGCTTCATCGGCGACAGGCACGCAAGTAAAGCCTCTGATTCCTTACATCATCCCGGACAGTGATCACTACGCGTTCGCTGCCTCCGGGATTCCGGCCGTGGTGTTTTCCGTGGCTACAAGCGACGACACGCACCAGCCGACCGACGTGGCAGAAAAGATTGACTACGCGAAAGTAGCTGAATACGCGCGCTATGGTCTTGCTCTTATTCTGGCGTTGGCGGATCGACCGGAGCGACTGCCCTACACAGATGTTCGTGGACGCGACCCGGGCCTGATTGCGCATCTCGCTTCTGACCAGGAAGCCGATAGCGCGGGGTTGAAACTTCCCGACAGTGGACTGAAGGTGACAGGAATAATCCCTGGCCGTCCCGCGGACCGTGCCGGCTTGAAGGTTGGTGATCTGATATTGGTAATTGCAGGCACACCGATGCGTCGCGACATGACTCTTGAACAACTGCAAAAAATGCAGATGCAGACTTTGATGGGTAAGCAGGAAGAACTGCCAGTCACGATTGTGAGAGGCGGGAAACAC
>WNFI01297426.1_pt1 | contig 11304 bp, 7 predicted proteins | sample 5400471 | NCBI WGS metagenome assembly WNFI01 (sample SAMN13153348, study PRJNA577476) | soil metagenome | isolation source: 100 cm saprolite on Douglas fir-dominated hillslope | place: USA:California | collected 2013-09-17
CGACCTCGATGAATGTATTCAGTTGGTCGAAGTCCATGAGCGAGTTTAAATCACTGGAGCGAATGCGTGCGGTATTTCATCGCTTGGGCAAAATAACAAATGAATGAGGAATTCAGATCAACGTTCCGCAGGCCTTAGGGTTCGGAAAAGGCCGCTCGCGGCGCGTCATACGCCGTATTTTTTTCTCAGATAGCTGGTCATCTCCGTTTCCATTTCCGCGTAGCCGGCGTGGATGGTGCTGCGCAGCGCCGACTCGATGGATTGACCTTCGCCTAAGCGTTGCAGAATGCGTGCCAGGTCAGACATACCATAAGTATTGCGAATGTATTCCACCGCGGCCAGGCTTTCGGCATAGGCGACGGAAGCCTCGGCCTGGTTGAACGCCTCAAAATTTCCTTCCAGCAGGTTGAGCGGGATCTGATGTCCCGAGGTGTAGAGAGTGGCCAGGCGGCTGCCGAAGGCCGCGGTGGTGAGTCCTTCTTCCAGCTCCGCGATGCCCTCATTGATCCACTGCGGAACGCGGCCATGGGTAATTTGCCGGATGAAAGAGTGGGTTATCTCGTGGCGCAGCACCCGCGACAGCTCTGGCGTCATCGACTTGATGCCGGAAATCGGGACCCGGATTTTGCCGTCATTCAGGGCCGCGGACCAGGCTGGGGCCTGGGTTACGTCAAAAAAAGCCTGGTCGGTATAGAGCGATACAAAGATGTTTTTGGGCGATCCTCCCAGATCGTTTTGCAGGTCTTTGTATTTATCTTCCAGGGTATCCAGTATCTGCGCGCGCAGGGGGTCCGCGATATGGGAGCCTTCATAGCGCAGAGTAAAGTGACTGCTGTCTTGCTCCCGGAAGTCCGCTTCGGTCTTGGACTCGCGCTCCACGCGTTCCAGCAATTGCCGCACTCTCTCGTCAGGATGAAGCTGGAGCGATTTCTTGAACGCGGCAATGGCTTCGCGGTTGCGGTCATTCTTGTAATAGGCGTAGCCCAGGACACTAAATGCCTCGGCGAACTGCGGGCCGGCGCTGGCGGCCTGCTGAGCGTAAGACAGGGCTTCGGCCGGCCTGCCTAACTGAAGCAGCAGAGAGGCATAGTTCTGCAGCAGAACCGGGTGGTTGGGCAGAAAGTGCAGCGCATTTTCCAGGTAATGAGCGGCCGCGAGAGGATTGTTCTTGTTTTCTTCAAGACTGGCGGCAATGGCATTGGCCGTGGCTGACTGCTCAGGAATCCCTTCCTTCTCAATCGCCTTCACACCAGCCGTGTCCACCGTGCCGTTGCGGATGACGCGGGCGATCAACTGCTCTGTCCCCGTCATCGCTTGGCGCACCCGGGGTAGCTCAGCAGCGGTAATTGGTTGGGGCTGGGCGTTGGACAGGGCAGCTGGGGGCGGTCCGGTCTCGATCCTGTCGACAATCGACTTGGGTATAGTCAGGGTGTTGTTGCCAACCCAGTATTCCACCCGGCCATTACGTTCCTGGACGGAATCGGCGACAATACGGTGACCGTTCTTGAGCACGATGGTGTCCGCGGCGGCGGCGGCGTGCAAGACGGTAACGCAGCAAAATGTGATAATCAGTCGCAAGTGATCTCAACAATTATGGCATGTCTATGATACGGGTTTTCTGCCTGACGCTAACGAAAGTACTACTACTGCTCGGATGCACGCTGGGAAGCATGCTGGCGTTGGGCCAGGACGCGTCTCCGGCTGCGCCCGCGCCGCCGGGGGCCCAAGACCGGGAGCGGGCTGGGATGGAGACTCCAAAGGCAGCGGCGCTTTATCGTGATCTGCTGAGTCCCGTCCTCAGCCCCTCCGACGTTTACAAGGTGCGCGACATCTCCATCCAGCGGGAAGACCTGCACATCGCCCTGAGCGACGGCGTTATCGGCCTGGTGCGGGCGGTGGACGGCCATGTTACCGGCGCCATCTTCGAAGGCGAGGGCGAAGTGCTGCTGGTTCCTCCCAACCGAGCGGAGCGGACCTCGCTGGTCCTTTTTACCGGTGCGGCCGTGCTCGAGCAGAGATTCATCTCCGCTTACTTCCGTTTTTTTGACGACAAACTGGTGGACGAACTGCGGGCGGGGTTCCGGCCGGCGGAAGATATTCAGGAATTCATCAGCAAGTGGGAGCAACCAGCCAGAACGCTGGCCCCGGGCGATGCCCTGCATGTCCTGCGGGCCATGACCAACTCGCAAGACCCAACTTCCCGTTTTCTGCATCTCCGGCTGGGAGGCACGCAACTGGGAATCTTTGATGTGTACTTCGACGCCAACGTGCCAGAGCAGATCAGCGTGGCCCAGGAGCGCGTCAATAACAACGCAGTCTATTACGATGCCTGGGCTTCATTTCCCATGCGTTCCGCCCGCGAGGCCGGCGAGGGAAAAGCAGGCAATCTTTCCCGCTTCGAGCTGTCTGATTACCGGGTGCGAGTGAAAGTAGAACCGCCGACCGACTTGAGCGCCGAAGCCGAATTCACGCTCACTCCACGCCGCTCCGGCCAGCGCACCGTGGTCCTGGAACTTTCGCAATTTCTGCGCATCAGCGATGTGCGTATGAACGGCAAGCCGTTGGAGTTCATCCAGAATGAGGCAGCCAACGGCAGTGAACTGGCCCGGCGCGGCGATGATCAGATTGCAGTGGTCTTCCCGGCTGTCCTGGAGAAGGACCGTCCGGCAAGACTTTCTTTCAAGTACTCCGGCCCGGTGATGTACAACGCGGGAGGCGAATTGCTCTACGTGGGAGCGCGAGGCACATGGTACCCGAATGCCGGTCCGTCCTATTCCAACTACGATCTGACCTTCGAGTACCCGGATGATTGGTCACTGGTGGCCACCGGCAAACCAACCGCAAGCGCATCTGCCAACGGCTGGCGGACCAGCCACTTTGTTAGTGAAAAGCCGATTGCCCGCGCGGGTTTTAACCTGGGCAGGTTTGAGACCGCCGAATCGTCCTCCGGCAGCGTCGCCATTCACGCTTACGCGGCCAAGAATGTGGAGCAGAACCTGGCAGCGGCGGAGGCCCGTGCTGGAAGACATCTACAGCCAGCCAGAGAAGTGCAGCGCATCGCAGAACAAGCCGCTACTACGGTACAGTTTCTTTCCGGCGAACTGGATGCGTTTCCCTATTCCAACCTGGAAATCACCCAGCTTCCCGGCTTTCTGAGCCAGTCCTGGCCGGGCCTGGTCTATCTCTCCAGCATGGCATTTCTGGACCGGGATGAGCGTCGCGCGCTGGGCGTGCGCGATCCCTACGTGGAATTGCTTCTGAGCCGGCTCATGCTGTCCCACGAAACCGCGCACCAGTGGTGGGGTGATGCCGTGGACTGGGTCTCTTACCGCGATGAATGGATCATTGAGGCCCTGGCCAACTATAGCGCCCTGCTCATACTGGAAAAAGAAGATCCGCAGTCCATGAAAATCGCGCTCGATTACTACAAAAGCCAGCTGCTGAGGGAAACCGCCAACGGCGCCATGGGCAATGCCGGGCCGGTCACGCTGGGCGTCCGGCTTACCTCTTCCAGGTTTCCTGCGGCGTTCGAGCTCGTGCTTTATGGCCGCGGCACCTGGCTGATCCACATGCTGCGCACCATGCTGCGTGATGCAGGCGGAAAAAATAGTGACGCGCAGTTTTTTGCCGCCCTGAAAAGTTTGTTGGCTAAATCGCCCAACCATAAGGTTTCCACCCGCGACCTGCGGCTCGCCTTTGAGCAAGTGTTGCCGGACTCGCTGAGTTATGAGGGGAAGAAGTCGCTGGAGTGGTTCTTTGACGGCTGGGTCAACGGGATTTCCGTGCCTCAATTCGCCCTGGAAGATGTCCACATGGCCGCCGCTGGCGGCAAGGTCAAAGTAAGCGGCGTAATCAGTGAGAGCTACGCGGCGAAAGATCTGGTGACGGCCGTTCCTCTCTATGCGGTGGACGAGAAAGGGAAATCGCAGTTCCTGGCCGTTGTCTTTGCCGACGATGCCCAGACTGCATTCACACTGACGGCCCCGGCCGGGACCAAACAGGTCCAGCTGGATCCGGAAGGCGCATTGCTCCGCCGTTAATGAAAACTGCGCGAGTGAAAACCACGCTCGCGAAAACCAGTAGCTTTCAGACCTGCGTTGTGGCAGCATTCTTCACTTTGAAGCTGGAGGAACATGCGTTACACAATCTCTTTCTTGCTTTTCTCAGTCCTTGGTCTCTCTGCATTTGCGCAAAATCCGTCGCAGCCGGTCCAGGCGCCGGGCAGGCCGCAAAAATACACGCTGCCGGCCACGCCCAAAACCGTGGCCTGGGGCTATTACGATGCCGCCGCGCCGCCAGTGCTGCGCATACATTCCGGCGATACGGTTGTGTTTGACACCCTGCTCACCAACAGTCCGACGGGCCTCGAAAAGGCGGGCGTCCCTCCCGATCAGGTGCAGCAGAGCCTCCGCGATATTTACAAAGAAGTAACCAACAAAGGCCCGGGAGGCCACATCCTGAACGGCCCGGTTTACATCGAAGAGGCTGAGCCGGGAGATACCTTGGAAGTCCGCATTCAGAAGATTGACTTGGCCATTGCTTACGCTTACAACGCATTCGGTCCTAACCGGGGGTTTCTGCCCGAAGATTTTCCATATCGCAAGATCAAGATCGTCCCTCTCGACCGCGAGCGGATGCTCGCTAAATTCGCTCCCGGGATTGAAATTCCTCTGCATCCATTTTTTGGCAGTATGGGCGTGGCGCCGCCCGAGGCTTTTGGCCGCATTGATAGCGCACCGCCGGGCGTCCACGCCGGGAACATGGACAACAAGGAACTCGTGGCCGGAACCACGCTCTATCTTCCGGTGCATGCCAAAGGCGCGCTGTTTGAAATTGGCGACGGGCACGCGGGCCAGGGCAACGGTGAAGTGGACATCACCGCGCTGGAAACGTCGCTGGTGGGCACGCTGCAGTTTGTGGTGCGCAAGGGAACCAACCAGAAGTATCCGCGCGCCGAGACCCCCACGCACTACATCAGCATGGGCTTTCATCAGGAGCTCTACGAAGCCACCAAGATGGCGGTGCGCGAGATGATTGATTTTCTTGTCGCAGAAAAACACCTCAGCCGCGATGACGCTTACATGCTGACCAGCGTGGCCGGCGACGTGGACATTACCGAACTGGTGGATGGGAACAAGGGCGTCCACGTGATGATGCCCAAAGCAGTTTTCAAATAATGCAGATTCGCTTTACCTGTGCAGAGATCGCAACCTGCCCACCATCTGCTCCACATCGTTCTGCTGAAACAACCGGATAGCGGCAATCCCCGCGGCGCCCGCAGCCAGGCACTGCGGGGCGTTCTCCACAGTGACTCCGCCCAAGGCCAGGACGGGCATGGATGAAGACGAAAACGAGGACGTGCCGGCCAGATGTGCTCTGTGGCAGGCCTGACGGAGTTGCCCGAGTCCCTGAGGATTGGCTTGGCCGCTCTTCTCGAATACCGGAGCAAATATCACAAAATCGGCGCCCTGCGCCTCTGCTCGCGCAACTTCCTCGACTGAATGCGCCGATACGCCAATCACCGCAGCCGCGTTGCCGGCGCGGCCCACGCGGCTGAAGACTGCGCGGACTTCGCTGGCAGCAAGGTCATTGGTGGGAGGATGCACTCCATGGGCGCCGCAGGCCAGGGCCACATCCACGCGCGCGTTGATCAGCAGTTTGGACGGTGAGCCGGACGGAAGCGCCGCGACCGCCTTGCGGGCCAGCGCTTCCAGATCGCGGCTGCTGAGGTCTTTTTCCCGTAACTGGATGTAATCCACGCCGGCGGCAGCGCATTCGGCGATTTTTTTGAGCAGACGCAGTTCCTGCTCCGCCCGGCCGCCAGGACACTGGGTGCGGTCCGTGATGTAGCAGAGCAGCAGAGACGCTCGCGAAAGTCCCTGGGTTTTTGCTATACCGTCCATAAATTTCTGATATATCCCTCATAAGCTAATTTAATTGGCAGAGGGAAACAGTCCGCGATACTCTATCATTTATTATTTTCACGGCTTGATTCCCTTAAAGCGTCAGTGCTGTTTTTGCGGTCTTAAAAACCTTCGCGTGGAGAGTTATGTCAAACGAACTGCGTAATTTCTTGACCCTGTCGTACGACAAACTGGAAGATCTGAACCTGCACGCCAAGGAGCAGCGCAGTAAGCGCGTTGCTGTCCACAAGATCCAGGAGGAACGGCTCAAATACCTGACCGACGAAAAACGCATCAAGGCGGTCACGGTCCTGTTCAGCGATCTTGAAGGCCGGCTGCACATGCTGGACTACGACAAGAAGTTCCTCATCAAGAGCTGGGACAACCTGACCTTTGACGGTTCGTCCATTCGCGGCTTCACCGCCCAGCGGGAAAGCGACTTGCGCCTGCACATGGACTGGAGCGCCTTCTACTGGGGCCCGGCCGACGTGTTTGGTCCCGGCAAGGTGCTGGTGTTCGGCGACGTGATCGACAAAGGCGGCGAGCCCTATAGCGCCGACATCCGCGGTTTGCTCAAAAAGTTTGCCCAAGAGATGTACAAGAAGGAAGGCTACACGCTCAACGCCGCCAATGAGATTGAAGGCTTCCTGTTCCAGGGCGCGGACGCCGAGCGGCGCTATCACGAGACCGGAAAGTTCGAGTACGTCAACACCGGCGGCTACTATCACTCGCTTCCCGGTGACGCGCTGCGCACCTTCATTGACACCACCGCCGAAGTGCAGCGGTCGATGGGCTTCCAGAATGAAAAAGACCATCCGGAAGTCGCGCCTTCGCAGTTTGAAATCAATTATGGCTACGGAGAAGTCGTGGCTGCCGCTGACCAGATTCAGCTCTACAAACTCATCTGCCGCCAGGTAGCCACCAAAATGGGCTTTACCGCCAGCTTCCTGCCCAAGCCGGTGGTGGGCGTAAACGGCAGCGGTATGCACACCAACGTTTCGGTGAGCAAAGCCGGCAAGAACCTGTTCTGGGACCCCAAGGGCGAGGAAAAGCTCAGCAAGCTCGGCTGGGAATTCCTGGACCGTATTCTCACCCACGGCAATGATATCTGTCTGGTGCTGAACCCCAGCGTGAATGCCTATCGCCGCCTGGATCCCCACTTTGAAGCGCCCAACCAGCTCAAAGCCTCGCCCGTCGATCGTGGCTCCATGATCCGCATTCCCATCGGCAACGAGAGGAGCATGCGCGTGGAGGTGCGCTCCGTGTCCCCGGACGCCAACGCTTACATGGTGATGTTTTCCATCTTCAAAACCGGCTTGCAGGGCGAGACCGCGAAGATCAAAAATCTGCGCCAGGCCGAACGCTACCTGCCGGACAACATCTATACGGCCATGGACAACTTCAAGAAAGCCGACTGGACAACCAAGCTCTTCGGGGAAGATGTGAAGGGCCGTTATGTGGACCTGAAGCAAGCCTCCGCCGACCGCTGCCCGCGCCTGCTGGGCACGTTCGTAAAGGCGCCCGAGGTGCAATATCATCACGACGTTTACAACCAATTTTTGTGGAACCTGTTTTAGAGACGGGCCACAGAGGACGCAGAGCCACAAGCCAAGGCCCGCCATGGAAGCGCTGAGGCACGAAGAGGAAGCACGAGTTTCGCCGGTGTCGTGGTGATTCGCGTAGGATGACAGTGATGAAGAGCTGAGTTGAAAGCTTGCTAAACTCAATCTTTGGCTTAGGAGGATGCATGCAACGCCTCTTTGGGTTTATCGTACTGATCCTTGTTCTCGCGGCCGGCGCCTACATCTATATGCGGCAGACGCAGAGCGCACTGACCGCCGGCACCTCCAATCCCACCGCCACCGTGGACCTGATCGGCGTGAAAAACGACCTGCTGGCCATCGCCCAGGCCGAGCGCGCCCACGGCGCTCTCGGCGGCAAATTTGTTTCCATCGACGAGCTGCGGTCCCAAGGCGATCTCACCATGCCGCGCAACAATCGTGGACCGTACAACTACTCCGCCGAGGTCAGCGATTCCAGCTTCCGCATTGTGGCCACTTATGCTGGCCCGGAAAACTCGGGCATGCCCAAAACCATCAGCATTGACCAGAGCATGGAGATCAGCCAGCAGTAGGACTGCCCCAAAACCTTTTGCCGCTGATTAACGATAGAGACCGGCATTCCAATGCCAGGCAGCAAGGGCTTGCAGCTCCTCCGTTTTTATGATACGATATAGTGTTTATCATATATGATACAGTTAACAAAACTAAACGCCCAACCACAGCCAATTGCATATTTTACGTTTATGCATCTCGTTTATGCAGTTCTGGGGATACATGGGGATACCCCTGGGGATGAGTGGGGATCAAGTGGGGATGAATGGGGATGAAGGGGGGAGGGGGGTGGGGGGTGCAAATAAAAAGCGAATATTTAGGGGCGATCTATTGACAACAAAAGACTTACGAACAGGCATGGTCCCCGAATTCGGAGGTTTGTCCCCACAAGAGGACACTGAAAAGCAGCTTCTTGAAGGACAAGAGCGGAGAGGTTGGCTCGGGTGAGGATCCTTGGTCAGCGTCCATCACTGTTTGCCAACGACTCATATATACTGCCTAACGCTGCGCCATGCGGCATTGCTGCGTTAAGAGAGGATTCCCCTGTGAAACCAAACATCATATTTAGGCAAATATCGGCCATCTTACTGATTGCAACATTGGTGGGCCCCATGGTCCGCGCTGACGAAGGCATGTGGACCTTCGACAACCCTCCAGTCAAGCAACTGAAGGAAAAATACAACTTCACGCCAACCCAGCAGTGGCTTGACCATTTGCGGCTTTCCAGCGTCCGGTTGAACGATGGCGGCTCAGGCTCTTTCGTCAGTTCGCACGGCTTGCTTCTGACCAACCACCACGTGGCCCTGGGCCAGTTGCAGAAGAATTCGACGGCCGAGCACGACTACGTCCAAGATGGGTTTTACGCGGCGTCGCCGGATCAAGAAATGAAATCGCCGGACCTGGAAGTGAACGTTCTGGTGGCGATGGATAACGTGACCGCGCAGGTGATCGCCGCAGTGAAAGGCGCCAAGAACATTGAAGAGGAATTTGCCAAACGCAAAGCCGCTGTCGCCGACATCGAGCGCGAGGCCACCAAGAAAACCGGGCTGCGCTCTGACATCGTGTCGCTCTATCAGGGCGGCGAATACTGGCTCTATCGCTACAAGAAGTACACTGACGTGCGGCTGGTGTTTGCGCCGGAGGAACAAATTGCGTTTTACGGCGGCGATCCGGACAACTTTACCTTTCCGCGCTACGACCTGGACATGGCGCTGTTTCGTGTGTACGAGAACGGTAAACCGATTGCCAGCCCGGACTACCTGAAATGGAACCCGAAAGGCGCGGCTGATGGCGAGCTCGTCTTTACCTCCGGCCATCCCGGATCCACGCAGCGGCTGAGCACCTACAAGGAACTCGAAGCCGACCGCGATGTGATCTTGCCGCTGGTTATCCTGCGGATCAAGCAGCGCATTGCGGTTCTAAAAGGTTATTCAGCTCGCGGTACGGAGCAGGCACGCCAGGCGATGTCGATTATTTTTGGCCTGGAAAACGGCGTGAAGTCTCTTGAAGGCAGCTTCCAGGGCTTGCAGAACAAGAACCTGATGGAGAAAAAACGAAAAGAAGAAGAAAGCTTCAAGGCCACAGTGATGGCAAATCCAGAATGGAAGAAAGAATATGGCAGCGCCTGGAGCGCGATGGCCGGCTCCATCGAGAAGCAAACGACCCGGGTGAAAGAACAGTTCTATCGCGCGACGGATTCGCGGCTGGCCGGGCTGGCTGCAAACATTGTGACGTACGTTGCCGAAGTGAAAAAGCCGGATGGGGAGCGCCTGGATGGCTATCACGAATCGCAGCTTGAGTCCTTGAAGGTCCGCATGTTTTCTCCCGCGCCTGTCTATCCCGAACTGGAAATCGCGCGCATGGCCAGCGCACTGGACACGGCGAAAAAAGAACTTGGCGCCAATGATCCCTGGGTCAAGGCGGTGCTGGAGGGCCGGACACCCCAGCAGGCAGCTACGGAACTGGTGAAGGGCACAAAGGCCGGTGATCCGGCGTTCCGAAAATCACTGGTTGAAGGCGGACAGGCCGCGGTGGCCGCCTCCACCGATCCCATGATTGCCATGGCGCGCAGAATCGATCCCATCCGCCGCGAGCAGATCAAGTGGTTTGAAGACAACGTGCAGAGCGTGCAGCAACGCGCCGGCGAACAACTGGGCAAAGCGCGTTTTGCCGCGTTCGGCAAGACCACGTATCCCGACGCAACCTTCACGCTGCGGCTTTCCTATGGAACGGTGCAAGGCTACCCCATGAACGGGACCAAGGCGCCCTCCAAGACAACGATGTACGGCTTGTATGATCGCGCGGCCAGCTTCAACAACCAGGGGCCGTTCGAACTGCCCAAGCGGTATGTGGATGGAAAAGACAAACTGGACCTGTCAACGCCGTTCAATTTCGTCTCGGCCAATGACATCGTCGGCGGCAACTCGGGCTCGCCGGTGGTGAACCGCAACGCGGAAATCGTCGGGCTGATCTTCGATGGGAACATCGAATCGCTGGTGGGAGATTACGTGTATGACGGGACCACCAACCGCGCGGTGGCCGTGCATACAGCGGCCATGACGGAAGCGCTCAAGAAACTTTATGGAGCGCAGCAACTGGTAGACGAACTGCTCGGGCACTAGGGCGGCGCGCCCCGTCAGCGATGACGGGGCCTGATTTGCCGGTGGGCGTAAGATGGAGCCATGTTCGGCGTGGTGATGGTCTATCTCGGCTTGATCGCTGCGTTTCTGGGCGCGGTTTCTCTTCTCTGGCCGTTGCGCTTTCTGGCGATTCGTACCCGGTGGCGAGGCCTCCTGGTTTTGGCGCTGGGCTGCATCGTGGTCTTCATTGGCGGGTTGTTGCCGGCAAAAGACGTGCGCGTGGCCGCGCCGCGCACACAACTTGACCAGTTTGCGCCGGTCTACCAGTTCAGCGAGTTCCACTCCATTCGCGTTGCGGCGCCCAAAGAGAAGGTCTATCACGCCATCAAGTCGGTAACGGCAGACGAGATTCTCTTCTTCCGCGCGCTGGTATGGATACGGCGCTTCGGGCGTTCTGGCCCGGAAGAGAGCATCCTGAACCCCGGGCATGAGCCGCTGCTTGATGTTGCTACGCGGACAACTTTTCTGCTGCTGGCCGAAGAACCGAACCGCGAGATTGTTCTGGGAACGGTGGTGGTTGCGCCAACGGGGTGGCGGCGCGGCGCAGCCCCTACGCCGGAGCGCTTCAAGGCGCTGCAACAACCCGGCTTCGCTGTGGCGGCGATGAACTTTCGCATTGAAGACGCAGGACCGAACGCCTGCACCGTC
>WNFI01297647.1_pt1 | contig 11303 bp, 4 predicted proteins | sample 5400471 | NCBI WGS metagenome assembly WNFI01 (sample SAMN13153348, study PRJNA577476) | soil metagenome | isolation source: 100 cm saprolite on Douglas fir-dominated hillslope | place: USA:California | collected 2013-09-17
GCTGGCCGGGCTCTGGGGCCAGGTGCTCGGCCTCCCCGAGGTCGGCCCCGACGACAACTTCTTCGACCTCGGCGGCCACTCGCTCCTCGCCACCCAGGTCGTCTCGCACGTCCGCCGCGTCGTCGGCGTCGAGCTCGACCTGCGCGATCTGTTCGATTCGGCGACGCTGTCCGAGCTGGCCGCGATCGTCGACGCGAAATCCGCCGCGGGCGAGCGCGAGAGCGGCTCGCTGCTGGATCACGTCGAGGGTCTGACCGAAGAGGAAGTCGAGGCCCTGCTCGTGGACGATGAGAAACACGCGGCGCGCGCGCCCGAGAAGGCGCTGTGAGGCCGGCCCTTGACGGACGGATCGTCGGCGAGTAACGTAGCCGCCCGGACCAGTACACCGAGGACTGCATTCGATGCCTGTGACCTGGTTGTTCGATTTGCGCGACGCACTGCGGTCCCTGGTCAGGTCTCCCCTGCCCAGCATCGCGGCCATCGTCATCATTGCATTCGGGATCGGCGTGAACGCGACCGTGTACTCGATCGCCGACGGGTTCGTCCGCCGGCCGGCACCCGGCGTCCCCCCCGAACGACGCCTGATCCTGCTCGAGCACCGCACGAAGGGCCAAGCGGATCCGGCGACGAGCTATCCGAACTACCTCGACTACGCGGCACAGGCGACAACGCTGCGAAAGCTGACGGCGCGCGGCGCCGGGATCGAGCGCGTGACCCTGACCCTGGAGGACGGCCGCGCGACCCCGGACCTTCGCGGCGCGCTCGTCACGCCGTCGTATTTCCGGATGCTCGGCCTGCCATTCGCAAAGGGACGGCCATTCACGGACGACGAGGGCGAGCGGAGCGCATCGGGGCTCGTGGCCATCGTCAGCCACCGGGTGTGGCGCGAGCAGCTCGATAGCGTCGACGATCTCGGCAGCCGTCAGCTCCGCCTGAACGGCCGTCCGGTGACGATCGTCGGCGTGCTGCCGCCGCGATTTCAGGGGCTGACGATCGTGGATCGGCTCGACGTCTGGCTGCCGCTCGTGGCGTACGCACGGCTGACCGGCCACGAAGCGGAGCTGCAGAGCCGCGCGCCGGGGCAGAGCAGCTACGCCGTGGGCGTCTACGGCGAGCTCGCGCCGGGGATGACGCTCGCACAGGCCCAGTCGGAGCTGGCCACCATTTCCCAGCGTCTGCAGGCCGCCTATCCGAAGGAGAACGGGCAGACGACTGCCGTGGTCCAGCCGTGCACGGCCGGCGCCGGTCCGAACCGCCGGCAGCTCACGATCGTTTTCACGGCGCTGAAGATCATGGTCTTCCTGGTGCTGCTGGTGGTCTGCGCGAACGTCGCGAACATCATGGCGCTGCGCGGCGTGCTGATGGAGCGCGAGGTGGCGATGCGCACGGCGCTCGGCGCTTCGCGCGTGCGCATCGTGCGTCTGCTGCTCGCCCAGGGGCTGATCCTCTCCACGTGCGCGCTCGCCGGGGCGCTCCTGCTCGCGCAGTGGGCGTCGGCGGCGGCACTGCGGCTGATCCCGCACGCGTCGGGCGACATGATCGACGTGATGCCGGACCTCCGGATCCTGCTCGACGGCGCGGTGCTCGCGGTCGTGAGCACGTCGATCTTCATGGCGCTGCCCGTGGTCCGCGTGCTGCGGGGCGATCTGCTCGCGCCCTTGAAGGCCTCGGCGGCGGGGGCGGTGCGAGGGCGGTCGCGGGTGTCGTGGGCGCTCGCGGCGGGACAGCTCGCGCTTGCCTTCGCACTGCTGACGAATCTCGGCCTGGTCCGCGCCTCGATGGCCGCGGCGGGAGCGTTCGGCGCGGAACGCGAGTACGGCAATCTGCTCGTCGTGCGGATCGATACCGAACGCGCCGCCGCTTCTCCGCAGCAGCACACGGTGGTGATCGACGCGCTTTACGATCGCCTGCGCGCCATCCCGGGCGTGGAGCTGGTGTCGTATTCGCAGCACTCTCCGGTGGACGCCGACGAAATTACGGCGGTGCGCCTCAACGGTGCGGAGCCGCCCGCCCGCATTGCCGGCAATATCATCGGGCCGGGGTATTTCGGCGCGCTACGCGTGCGGCCGATCGCGGGACGAGATCTGTTACCCGACGATCGCGTCGCCGGCAAGCGGAGCGCGGTAATCAACGCGCACCTCGCCCGGGCGCTGTGGCCCGGCGAGCAGGCGCTGGGCCGGACGCTGGCCGTCGGCCCGGAGGCGGTCGAGATCGTCGGCATCGTGCCCGATGGCGTGGTGCCCGGATTTTCCCTCCACGACGACTGGAATCTGCTGTTCCTTCCCGAGCGGCAGCATCCCTTCGAGCCGCACGGCGTCATGTTCTACGTGCGCGCGGGCGATCTGAATCGCGTGGTGCCGGCGATCCGATTGGCCGTGCGCGATACCGACGCGCGCCTGACGCTGAACGGGATCCAGCCGATGACGGCGCAGATCGAGGGCGCGGCCAGCTTTTCGCCCGTGATCGGCAACCTGCTGCTCGTGTTTGCGATCCTGGCGGGCCTGATCGCGGCGGTCGGCTTGTTCTCGATCGTGGCGTACTACATGTCATCGCGCGCCCGCGAGTGCGGTCTCCGGGTGGCGCTCGGTCTGACGCCGGGCGGCTTGATCCGGAGCGAGCTGCGTAAGGCGATCGTGCTGATCGTCGTCAGCACCGTCGCGGGCGGCGCGTTGAGCCTTGCGGTGTCGGGGCTCCTTCGCGGGCTCGTCGTGGGCATGCACCGGGCCGACGCCGCGGCGGTTTCCGTGTACATCGGGACCTTCGCGTTGCTCGCGGCCGTGACGCTCGTCGCGCACTACCTTCCGGCGCGGCGGGCGGCGCTCGCCGATCCGATGCGGGCCCTGCGAGTCGACTAGTCGGCGCCTCACTGTCCTGTCTGTTCGCCGCGTCCTCGACGCGGCTCTCTCCTCTCCTAACTCATTCTCTTTCCGAGTGCGGCGACGGCTGACTGCCGTCGCGGCGGCCGATGAGGGTCAACATGAACACGCGTCCGGACATTCTCCAGTCCTGCTCGATCGTCGAGCAGGCGCTTCGAAACCGGCTGGCGGATGGACTCAGCGAACCGCAGCGCCGGGAGGTCGAGGTGGCCCTCGAGGCGGCCCGGTCGCTGCGGCAGGCCGCGCCGTCGCTGGCCGCACGGCGCGACGTCCCTGACGAGGGGCCGGCGTCGCGCGAGCTGGCACTCGACGAAATTCGCCGCCAGCCGCGGCTCGGCCGGCCGTTCGCGCCGCCGCCGGCGTTCGTCATCGGTCATCGCCGATCCGGAACGACGCTTCTTTGCTGGCTGCTCGACTCGCACCCCAACATGGCGGCGGTTCCCGAGAACAGCCTGTGCGGCGCGATCTTCGGCGCCGACGGCGGCATGCACCACGCCGCGGAAGGGCGGCTCTCGGCGCTGCTCACGGCGGGGTCGATGCTGCGGTTCTTCGTCGGGGAGCCGCGCGACGCATTCTTCGCGCGATGCGCGCAGCTCATCGCGGACGTCTTCGTCGACTACGCGAGCCGACGCGGAAAGCCCCGCTGGATCGCGAAGGAACCGTTCATCTCCTCGACCGTCGACCTGCTGGACATGGCGTTCGATTATCAATCCCGCTTCATTTACATCGTCCGCCACGGTCTCGACGTCGCGTTCTCCGCGTCGGAGCGCTACGAGCTGCTCGACACGCCGATGCCGCTCGGCGGCGTCGGGCTGCTCAATTACCTGCAGGAGTGGTCTGGCGCGAATGAGGCGTGGGCGAACTTCGCCGCCCGCAACAGAGAGCGGTGTCTTCTCCTGCGGTATGAGGATCTCGTCGCCGATCCGCTCGAGCGCGCGCAGGAGATTTTCGAATTCCTCGGCGAGCCGCCGGTCCCGACCATCCTCGACGACATGCGGCGGCAGGAGCACGCGCTGCGCGGCGACGCCAAGATCGACGACACCGGCGGCGCGGTGGATGGGGGCCGGCAGGGCCGCTGGCGCGAGTGGCCCGAGCCGCTGCTCGAGCAGGCCGGCGGTATCGCAAACCCGATGCTCAGGCGGCTGGGATACGACCCGGTGCCGACCGGGCCGACAGCCCGCGTCGCGGAGCCGAGCGCGCGCCTGTGGCCGTGATGCGCATCATTGATGACCGGCGGTGGAGGACCAGGCTATGACACCACTGATTCAAGACGTCGTGATCCTCGGCGGGGGCACAGCGGGATGGATGACCGCGTCGTATCTCTCGCGGTTGTTCGGGCAGCGCCTGCGCATCACGGTGATCGAGGCCGCGACCATACCCAAGATCGGCGTCGGCGAAGCCACGGTGCCGAACCTGCAGCGCGTGTTCTTCGACGCCCTCGGGATTCCCGAGGACGAATGGATGCGCCACTGCAATGCGGCGTTCAAGTGCGCGGTGAAGTTCGTGAACTGGCGCGGCGCCGCCGACGCGGTCGGCCCGAATCATTTCTACCATCTCTTCGGGCTCATTCCCAACTGCGACAACGTGCCGCTCTCGCATTACTGGACCTTGCGGCGGCAGGAGCGCGGCGACAGCGAGCCGATGGATTACGCGTGTTATGTCGAGGCGCCGCTGCTCGACGCCTCGCGATCGCCGCGTTTACCGGACGGCACGCCGGCGATCCGGTACGCCTGGCATTTCGATGCGCACCTCGTCGCCGCCTACCTGCAGAAGATCGCCGTGAGCTGGGGCGTCCGCCAGGTCGTCGACGAGCTGGACCATGTCGAGCGGCAGGCCGACGGGAGCATCGCCGGCCTCGTCACGAAGCGTCGCGGCCGCGTCACCGGTGATCTCTACGTCGACTGCTCCGGATTCCGCGGGCTTCTGATCAATCAGGCGCTCGAGGAGCCGTTTCTCGACATGGGCGATCACCTACTGTGCGACAGCGCGGTCGCGGCCGCGGTTCCGCACGACGACGCGAGGCACGGCGTCGAGCCGTACACGTCCGCGATCGCGATGCGGCACGGCTGGACCTGGAAGATCCCGATGCTCGGACGGTTCGGGTCCGGCTACGTGTACTCGAGCCACTTTGCCTCGCGCGACGAAGCCACCGACGAGTTCCTGCGCCTCTGGAACCTCGATCCGTGCACGGTCGCACTCAATCAGATCCGGTTCCGCACCGGCCGCAACCGCCGCGCGTGGGTGAAGAACTGCGTGTCGATCGGCCTGTCGTCGTGCTTCCTCGAACCGCTCGAGTCGACCGGCATCTATTTCATCTATGCGGCGATCTACCAGCTCGCGAAGCACCTTCCCGACGCGACGTTCAACCCGGTGCTGATCGACCGGTTCAACCGCGAGATCGCCGCGATGTACGACGACTCGCTCGATTTCTTGCAGGCGCACTACCTGACGACGCCGCGCGAGGACACGCCCTTCTGGCGCGCGAACAAGCACGAGCTGCGGCTGTCCGACGCGATCCGCGACAAGCTCGAAACCTACCGCGCCGGCCTGGTCGTCAACATGCCGTTTGTCGACGAGGAGGCGTATTACACCAACTTCGAGACGGAGTTTCGCAACTTCTGGACGAACAGCAGCTACTACTGCATCCTTGCCGGAATGGGATCCCGTCCGGAGACGCCGTTGCCACGCCTGCGCTACATGGCGCAGTCCGTGGAGAAGGCGGACCGGATGTTTGCCGCGCTCAGGGAGCGCCGCGGCGAGCTTGCGGCGAAGCTGCCGAACAACTACGAGTACCTGCGCGCGCTGCACGGGGGCGCCGCCGCGGGCATCGCCGTTGCGCCGGCGGCGGCGCCCGCGGCATTACCCGCCTGAGCGCCCGCGGCCATCGGCGAAGATCGCGATCGGTACGCGCTCCTCCGACACCGCCGCGCCGCATTCCCCGCCGCCAGTGTCTCTCCGAATCCCGCCGATGACCGGCGCCGCGCTCGCGCGGCTCACGCGGGCGTGCCCGTCATCCCAGGCATGACAATCTCGCTCGTCAGGAGGATCTATGACACCGCATGTCGCCACCGGCACACCGATCGCTACGTCACACGCGCTGGCCGAGGCGCCGGCGTACAGCGTCACCGCGCTGGATCCGGCAGGGATCCTGCTCGAAGCAACCACCGGGGCGGCGCCGCTGCCCGACCTCGCCGTGCTCCGCAGGCTCGTGGACGAGGCGCGCATCGTCGTCGTCCGGGGCGCGGCGGTGCCACGGCATGATGACCTGGCGGCGGTGCTCGCGCCGCTCGGCGAACCGCGCGACGGTGCGGAAGTGCCGGTGGCCGCGCGCGCGTTCGACGTCTATGCGGAGCCGGCGGCGCCGGATGGCCATCGCAGCGTGATCCGTAGCCACGAGCGGCTGCCGTTCCATTGGGACGTCGAAGGGGGGTCGGCCGCGCAGGCGCCGCGCTTCGTGGCGTACTACTGCGTGACCGCGGCCGAGCAGGGCAGAGGCGGGCAGACGCTGTTCTGCGACACGACGAGGCTCCTGGCCATTTGTCCCGGCGACGTCCGGAGCCGCCTCGCCGCACTGCAGATGGCGGCCTTCCGCGGGGATACGGTCCTCGAATCGTGGCCGCTGGTCCAGCCGCACCCCGTCCCCGGCCGAGGCCTGACGCTGCGGGTCGTCGAGCCTGCGGAAGCCTCCCCCGCAGGGCTCCGTTTCGCGATCATCGACACCGACGATCCCAGTTCGGCGATCGCGGAGATCGTGCGCCACCTCTACGATCCGCAGTACTGCTACATGCACGAGTGGGAACGCGGGGACCTCGTGGTCATCGACAATCGTTCGGTGCTCCACGCGCGCCACTCGTTCGCGCGCGATTCTCCGCGGCGTCTCCGCCGAGTCCTCATTTCGTAGCCGCGCCGCGGCCGCGGGCGCGCCGCACCTCCGAGGTCGAACGCCTATGAACACCGAAGCGCTGTACCCGTTGACGCCGATGCAGCTGGGGATGCTGTTCGAGAGCCTGCAGGCTCCCGACAGCGGTTTCTACGTCAACCAGCTGTGCCTCGAGCTCGAGGGGGATCTCAACATGCTCGCGCTGAGCGACGCGTGGGCGGCAGCGGTACGGCGGCACGCGGTTCTGCGCACCAGCTTCGTGTGGGAAGACGTCTCCGAGCCGCTGCAGATCGTCGACGCCGAGGCGGAGCTGGAGTGGGACGTGCAGGACTGGCGCGATCTGGACGACGATGTCCGCGCGGCGGCGCTCGAGCGGTGCCTCCGGGATGATCGCCGACGCGGCTTCGATCTCTCGCGCGCCCCGTTGATGCGTCTGGGCCTGTTCCGGACGGGCGCGCGGCGCTGGCAGCTCCTGTGGACGCACCATCACCTCACGCTCGACGGCTGGTCGATGCAGATGGTGCTCAACGACGTGGCCCGTGCCTACGACTCGGCGTGCGCCGGCCGCACGCCAGCCCTGGCCGATTCGCGTCCCTTCGCCGATTACGTCGGCTGGGTCCGCCGGCAGGACCTCTCGCGCGCCGAGCAATTCTGGCGGACGACGCTGCGCGGCATCGTGGAGCCGACGCGCGCCGCGACCAAGCCCGGCGCCGACGCTGCGGCGCTTCACGCCGACGATATCGAGCGCCGCCGCATCCATCTCACGTCTGACGCGACCCGCGCGATACGGCGCCTCGCGCAGCGGCATCGCGTCACCCTGAACACGCTGGCGCAGGCCGCGTGGGGTGTTCTTCTGAGCCGCTACACCGGTCAACCGGACGTCGTGTTCGGCGCGACCACCTCGGGACGCCCGAGCGATCTTCCCGGCGTCGAGGACATCGTCGGTCTGCTGATCAACACGCTGCCGGTGCGCGTGCGTGTGGAGCGCGACGACACGGTGCTGTCGTGCGTGCAGCGGCTGCAGCTGGCGCAAGCCGAGGCGCGGCGCTACGAGTATGCCTCGCTGATGCAGATTCAGGGCTGGAGCGAGGTGCCGCGGCCGGAGCCGCTGTTCGACAACGTGCTCGTGTTCGAGAACTATCCGGTGCAGGACGGCGCGGGCGACCGCTTCGGCAACATGCGCCTGTTCTCCGTGCGCGGCGAAGCCGCGGCGCACTACCCGCTGACCATGGCGGTGATCCCAGGGGACGAGCTCGCGCTCCACGTCGATTACAGCCGGCGGCACTTCGCCTCGGCGGCCGTCGACCACCTGCTCGATCACTGGCGGCATCTGCTCGAAGGTCTGCTCGCCGATCCGGGCCGCCGCATCGCGCGCGTGGAGATGCTCGGCGAGCGGGAACGCAACGAGATCGTTCACGTTTGGAATCGGACGCAGGCATCGAGCCCGCCGGCGGAGACGATCGATGCGGTCCTGGCGGAGCACGCGGCGCGGACCCCAGACGCCGTCGCGGTGCAGTGCGGCGGCGAAACGCTGACCTACCGTCAGCTCGACGCGCGCGCCAACCGGCTCGCCCAGTACCTGGTGCGGCGGCGGGTCGGGCCGGAGGTACCCGTCGGCGTCTGCCTGGAGCCGGGCCTCGAGGCCGTCATCGCGATGCTCGGGATCCTGAAGGCCGGAGGCGTGTACCTCCCGCTCGATCCGAGATACCCGGCCGAGCGGCTTGGGCTGATGCTGGCGGACGCGCAGCCGGAGATCGTGCTGACACAGGCGGCTCTCACCGCGACGGTGCCGGCCACGTGGGCCGAAGTGGTGTGTCTGGATACCGACTGGCCGTCGATCGAAGCGGCGCCCGACGAGATGCCACCCCGGACGGCGCTGCCCGACAACGCCGCGTACCTGCTGTACACCTCGGGCTCCACGGGCGAGCCGAAAGGCGTCGTCTGCACGCACCGCGGCGCCGTCAACCTGGCGCTGATCAACGCGCGCGCATTCGGCGGCGATCCCGGCGGCGGCATCCTCCAGTTCGCGTCCTCCAGCTTCGACGCGAGCATCTGCGAAACGATCCTTGGCCTGACGTGCGGGAACTCTCTGGTGATACCGCGTGCGGATCGGCATCTGGCGCTCGCGGAAGTCGAGCGGCTCGCCGCCGCCGGCGTCATCCGTCACGCGTTCCTGACGCCTTCGACGGTGAGCGCACTCGCAGCCGATGCAATGGTCAACCTCCGATCGCTGGTCGTGATGGGGGATGCCTGCACGTCGGATCTGATCGAGCGGTGGGCGCCGGGACGCCGCATGCTCAATGCCTACGGCACGACCGAGGGGACCGTGTGGTCGACGGTTTCGGAGCCGCTCGCGCCCGGAGTGGACGGTGCGATCGGCCGCCCCGTGGCGAACGTCGAGGCCTATGTCCTCGACGCGGAGGGACGGCCGCTGCCTGTGGGCGTGCCAGGCGAGCTCTATATCGGCGGACTCGGCATCGCGCGCGGCTACAACCATCGCGCGCGGCTGACGGCGGAACGGTTCGTCCCGGATGCGTTCAGCGGCCGGCCGGGCGCCAGGCTCTACCGGACGGGGGATATCGCCCGCTGGCGATTCGATGGCGCGCTCGACTACCTGGGGCGGCTCGATACGCAGGTGAAGATCCGCGGGCACCGCATCGAGCCTGGCGAGATCGAAGCGGCGCTTCGCGAACACGATCGCGTTCACGACGCGGTGGTCACGGCGCCGCCGGACGCCGCCGGCGGCCACCGTCTCGTCGCCTATGTGGTCATACGCCACGAAGATCCGGTCTCCGACCCAGAGCTCCGAGCGTATCTCAAGGGCCGGCTGCCCGCGCATCTGATGCCGGCTGCTTATGTGCGACTCGCGGCGCTGCCGGTCACGCCGAATGGAAAGGTGGATCGCGCGGCGCTGCCGCCGCCCGAGAGCGCCGGCAAGCGGGAACCCGCCGCGATCGCGGAACCGCGCACGCCCGTCGAGGAAATCCTGGCGGCAATCTGGGCCAGACTGCTCCGCCTCGAGAAGGTAGGCGTCGACGATAACCTGTTCGACGTCGGCGGGCATTCGCTGCTCGTAGCGCAGTTGGCGTCATCGATCCGGCGCCAGCTCGGGGTCTCGCTGGAACTGCGCCGGCTGTTCGAGCTGCCAACGATTCGCGCGCTGGCCGCGGCGGTCGAGGACGGGCGCGGAGCGCACCCGGCGCAGCCGCCGATTGCCGCGGTCGATCGCGGCTCGCCGCTTCCGCTCTCGTTCGCGCAGCAGCGACTCTGGTTCATCGACGAACTCGAACCGGGCGGCAGCGCGTACAACATGCCGGTCGGACTCCGGTTGCGCGGATGGCTGCACCTGGATGCGCTCGAGCGCGCGCTGCACGCCGTCGTCGAACGTCATGAAGCCCTGCGCATGACCATCGTCCCGGCCAGCGGCGGAGCCGTGCAGGTGGCGGCGCCGGCCTGGACGGGTCGGCTGGAGCGCGTCGATCTGCGCCAGGTGTCCGCACCCGATCGCGACCGCGAGATGCGGCGCCTCGCCGGCGCCGAGGCCGAACGCCCGTTCGATTTGCGGCGCGGTCCGCTGCTGCGCGCGCACTTGTTCGCATGCGATGACGACGATCACCTGTTGCTGCTGGTCGTCCACCACATCGCGAGCGACGGCTGGTCCATGGGCATTCTCCTGCAGGAGTTGTCCGCGCTCTACAACGTCTTCGTCGACAATCGCCCGTCGCCGCTCGCGCCGGTGCCGGTGCAGTACGCGGATTTCGCGGTGTGGCAGCGACAGTGGCTGCAGGGTGAGGCGCTGGACGGGCCGGTCGCGTACTGGAAACGGCAGTTGAGCGGGGTACGCCCGCTCGATGTGGCGGCCGATTATCCGCGGCCGACCGTCACGCGCCATCGCGGAGCGGCGGTTCCGGTGCGGCTCTCGCCGCAGCTCACACGCGCCCTGCGAGAGCTGGGGCGCCGCGAGGGCGCGACGCTGTTCATGGTCCTGCTCGCCGGCTTCCAGCTGCTGCTGTCGCGATGGAGCGGCGACGACGACGTCGCCGTGGGAACAGACGTCGCGGATCGTCGCGCCGCGGAAGTGGAGAACGCCGTCGGCTTTTTCCTCAATCAGGTGGTGCTGCGCACGGACCTCTCGGGAGATCCGACCGTCCGCGAGCTGATCGCGCGCGTGCGCGAGGTCTGTCTCGATGCGTACGTGTATCAGGACGTACCGTTCGAGCGCGTGGTGGAGGAGCTCAATCCGGATCGCAGCCTGACGCGCTCGCCACTGTTCCAGGTCAAGCTCCTGCTGCAGAACGCGCCGGGTGCGGCGCTCCTGTTCGATGGACTGCAGGCGACCGACGTCGAGATCGGCGATCCGAGCGCGCAGTTCGATCTCGTACTGAATCTGAAGGAGGTCGGCGACGTCATCGAAGGCCAATTCGTGTACGCGGCAGATCTGTTCGAACGCGACACGGTGGTACGGATGCTGGGGCACTGGGAGCGGCTGGTGGCGGGACTGGCGGAGGTCCCCGAGGCGCGGGTGTCGGCGCTGACGATGCTGAGCG